>Ga0114968_10000293_pt1 | contig 37091 bp, 33 predicted proteins | sample M_130807_EF_Meta_FD_87020 | JGI IMG/M metagenome (GOLD analysis project Ga0114968, IMG submission 87020) | Freshwater microbial communities from Lake Montjoie, Canada to study carbon cycling - M_130807_EF_MetaG | ecosystem: Environmental > Aquatic > Freshwater > Lake | place: Lake Montjoie... | reverse complement strand
GCCCACGAAGCCCACGAGGCCCGCGGGGTGTCGGTGATATCGGTGATGTCGGTGATCTCGGTCGCATCGGTTACGCCTTCAGGTTCCGCCTCGACAAGCCCTAGGACATGCGTGAGTCGAATAGAGGCGGCCGTTCCCCGCTTCGCCCACGACCGCATGCGCGGACGGTAAGCAAGCCACGGACCTCCCCCGTGTCTCAGGAGGCTGACTGTGGATGCACGTCAGCGCCTGTGGATGTCGCTTCGACTGTGTCGAACGCTCCAACTGCCCTTGGTCTACGCGCGCGGCGACACCACGACACAGACCAGTCCCGGTCCCGCGTGGGCACCGACCACGCCTCCAACCGGGCATTCGTCAACTGATACACGCGGATACCTCACGCGCAGTCGCGTTGCGAGTGCCCCAGCTCGCTCTTCTGCCACAAGGTGCTGTACGGCCACATCAACGTCGGCTTCGCACGCGACTGCGGCTTCGATTGCAGCCGCCGCAAGTTCTTCAAGCCGTGCGACGGCCTTGGACGCAGTGCGCACCTGCTCGAGTGCGACGACTGACCCATCGGTCACCGTGAGAATGGGCTTGACCTGCAGCGCCTGACCCATCACGGCGCGCGCCGCACCAATACGGCCTCCGCGCCTCAGGTACTCCAGTGTGTCGACCATGAAGAACGTGGATGCCGCGGCCGATCGGCGCGTGATCACTGCGGCCACTTCGGGTCCTGAAGCGCCAGCCTTCGCTGCCTGCGCACCCGCGATAGCGGCAAATCCAAGCGCCATCCCTATGGTGCGGGAGTCGATGACAGTGACGGGCACCGAGCACTCCTGCGCCGCCAGCAGCGCGGACTCGTATGTCGATGACAGGTCTCGGGAGAGCGTGGCGACCACGATGTGCGTGGCGCCGTTCGCGACTGCCTCGACATACGATTCGAGAAAGCGCGCCGGCGTGGGGCGCGACGTGGTGACCGGTTGCCAGTCCTTCAGGGCGTCTGCCACTTTCTGTGCCTGATCGCCGTCGGTCTCATCGAATGCACGGCCAGCAACGATGACCTGCACTGGCACTACGCCGATGCCATCGCGCGTCGCCCAGCCTCGTGGCAGGTACGACGTGGAGTCCGTGATCACGGCAATGTGGTTCACGTCTGCGACCTTAGAGGGCTTTCACGAGTGCTTGGCGCGAAGAGGCCGGCAGCACGTCCTCGACTGCCACACTGTCCGCTTTGACCCAGTGCGCCGCCTCTCGGAGAGCCGCGGCAGTGCCAGCGATCGTGGAGGCACGAGAGTCTTCGAAGGTGACGCGTCTGGCTCGTAGCACGACTGCGCCAGAGGTCCTGTCACGTGCGGGATCAACCCGTGCCACGAGCTCACCGCGATGCAGGACTGGCATGGCGAAGTATCCGTGCACGCGCTTGTGTGCAGGCGTGTAGGCCTCGAGTCGGTGCTCCATTCCAAACAGCCGCTCAGTGCGAGGGCGATGCCATATCAGGGAGTCGAAGGGCGAGAGCAACGTCGTGCGCGACGAAGCCGACGATGTCGTGCGAGCGCCACGCGATAGCCACGTGCGTGCCGCCGCACTCAGATACGCAGGCTGATCCCATCCCTCTACCTGCACCTGCTCTGTGCCCAGATCTGCGAGCACCCGCTTGGTCAGTGTCTTGCCTAGCCGATGGACATCGGCGATGTCGTCGAGGGACCCGATGCCCATCACGTCCAAAGATCGGGTCACTAACGCGGTCACGCATTCGGCATCCGATGGCCCAAGCACTCCCCCGGTGGTTCGCCAGCCCGGTTGAGACCGCAGATTCTCCGGGATAGCGCGCTCGGCGAGGTCATACACGCGACGCCACCCGGTGCGCTGCGTGCACACCACCGAGCCGATGCTGAGCAGCCATTCCACGGCGATCTTGGAATCCGACCAGTCCCACCACATGCTCGAGGACTTGGCACCTCCCAGGTCTGTAGTGGTCACCGGTCCCTCGGCCTTGAGGTGCTTGAGAACACGCTTGAGTCCAGACTCCTTCACCAGGTGCCAGTGCTGCCGACGACTGATGTAGTGGCGCCGCCGAAACGAAAACAGCGGCCACGACTCCATCGGCAGGATGCATGCCGCATGGGACCAGTACTCAAAGCTCGAGTCACCGTTCCAGTAACCGGCCTCGATGCTGGCGCGGTCAATGGCTCCATAGCGCGCATAGGCCACCAGCTCATGCGTGCGCGCAAGGGTGGAGATGGTGTCGAGTTGCACTGCACCCAAATGGCGCACCATGTCGTGGACCCGCCGGCGCTGCGTTGCCGGTGTGCCCACCTTTGGGGTTTCGCCTAAAAGGCCCTGCCGCCACAGCGCCACGCTTCGCGCCTGCGCCGCGGTGAGCGATTCCACGTCAGGCAGGGACGATGTTGACGAGCTTGGGTGCCCGCACGATGACCGTCTTGATGTCGCGGCCCTCGAGCGCCTTGATGACCGCCGGCGCGGCAAGCGCGAGCGCCCTCAGGTCGTCCTCGGAGATGTCGGGGCTGACGTCGAACTTCTCGCGCACCTTTCCCGCAATCTGCACCACGCACGTCACCGAGTCTTGGACCAGCAGCGCAGGATCAACCACGGGCCAGCCCGCGAGGAACACCGTGGGCTCGTGGCCGAGCCGGTTCCACATGTCCTCGGACGTGTACGGAGCTACCAGCGACAGGATGATCGCGACAGCTTCAGCGGCCTCGCGCACGGCCGGGTCGGCCGGCCCGCAGCCAGAGTCGATGGCTTTACGCGTGGCATTGACCAATTCCATGACGCGCGCGACGGCGACGTTGAACCGGAATGACTCCACGGCCTGCTCGGCATCGTGCACGGCGCGGTGCGTGATTTTGCGCAGAGCGATATCGCCCGTCGTGGGATCCGTCCCCACCGCACTGGTGACATCGCCCGACAGTCGCCACGCACGGGCGAGGAACTTGCGCGACCCAGCTGGCGATACCTCCGCCCAGTCGACGTCATCCTCGGGCGGCCCTGCGAACACCATGGTGAGGCGGATCGCGTCGACCCCGTGCACGGCGAGTTCGTCAGACAGGCGCACGAGGTTGCCGCGCGACTTGCTCATGGCGGAGCCATCCATGACGACCATGCCCTGATTGAGCAGGCGGGTGAACGGCTCGGTGAAGTCAACCAGGCCCATGTCGTACAGCACCTTGGTGAAGAACCGCGAATACAGCAGGTGCAGGATCGCGTGCGTGACTCCGCCAACGTACTGATCGACCGGCAGCCATTCGCGCACGATTGCCGGATCGAAAGCAGCACTCGCGTTGCGCGGGTCCGCGTAGCGCAGGTAGTACCAGGACGAGTCAACGAAGGTGTCCATGGTGTCGGTGTCGCGAAGAGCGGGACGACCGCACGACGGACAGGCGGTGTTGACCCAATCGGTCGCCGCGCCCAGTGGCGAGGTGCCCTTGGGCGAGAGGTCAAGCCCCTGCGCAGGCGGCAGCCGCACCGGCAGCTCGTCCATCGGCACCGGCACTTCACCGCAGTGCTCGCAGTGGACGATCGGGATGGGGGTACCCCAGTAGCGCTGGCGGGAGATGAGCCAGTCGCGCAGTCGATAGTTGGTGGCGCGCTTGCCGGTGCCGCGCTGCTCAAGCACGGTGAGCATGGCGTCGATCGCCTCGACCTTGCCCAGTCCGTCAAGCGGGCCGGAGTTGACGTGCGGGCCGTCGTCGGCGGTCGCGACACCCGTGACCGCAGGATCCTCGCCAGCGTCAACAACCACCTGGATGGGCAGCCCGAATGCACGGGCGAAGTCGAGGTCGCGCTGATCGTGCGCGGGAACGGCCATGATCGCGCCGGTGCCGTAGTCGGCCAACACATAGTCAGATGCCCACACCTGGATGCGTTCACCGTTGACCGGGTTGATCGCGAAGCGCTGCAAGAACACGCCGGTCTTCTCGCGGGTGTTGTCGAGTCGATCGACCTCGGACGTCTGCTTGACCTTGTCGAGATAGGTCGCGAACTCGGCCTCGGCCGAGGTACCGGCTGCAAGTTCCGCGGCCAAGTCCGAATCTGCAGCCACGACGAAGAACGTCGCACCGTAAAGCGTGTCGGGCCGTGTCGTATAGACGGTGACCGGCTCATCGCAGCCCTCGATGACGAACTGCACCTCTGCACCACTGGAACGACCGATCCAGTTGCGCTGCATGAGCAGGACTTTCTCGGGCCAGTTGCCCTCAAGCTGCTTCATGTCGTCGAGCAGGCGATCGGCGTAGTCGGTGATGCGCAGATACCACTGCGTCAGCTTCTTCTTGGTGACCGCGGTGTCGCAGCGCTCGCACAGGCCACCGACAACCTGCTCGTTAGCCAGCACGGTCTGACAGTTGGGGCACCAGTTGACCGCACTGGCGCGGCGGTACGCCAAGCCCCGGTTGAACATCTCGAGGAAGAACCACTGGTTCCAGTGGTAGTACTCCGGGTCACAGGTGTTGAACACCCGATCCCAGTCGAACGAGCACGCATAGCGGCGCATCGACGACTTCTGCTGCTCGATATTGGCGTAGGTCCACTGCACCGGATCCTCACCGCGCTTGATGGCGGCGTTCTCTGCGGGAAGTCCGAACGCGTCCCACCCGATGGGGTGCATGACGTTGAAGCCGCGCTGGATCCAGTACCGAGCGACAACGTCGCCGAGGGCGTACGCCTCGGCGTGACCCATATGAAGGTCACCCGACGGATACGGGAACATGTCGAGTACGTACTTGGTGGGCCGGGGGTCGTCGTCGCGCCCCGAGCGGAACGGCTGTAGCTCATCCCACACCGGCAGCCAGCGGTCCTGGATGCGCTCGAAGTTGAAGGCATCGGCGTCGTCGGCCGGAAAACTGGGCTCGGCGCTCGTAAGGTCAGGTGTGCCATTCATGAGGGGTTAAGACTAATCGCAGGCAGATGTTCACCCGTCGCACCCGCCGTGTGAGACCGAACTCCACATGCCTGTGATACTTATGTCCATCCCCTTTCGAAAGGCTCCTCATCATGCGTCTGGCGTCCCTCGCAACCGTCCTCGCCGGCTCAGCCCTCCTGATCGGGCTGGGCGCGCCCGTGGCCCAGGCTGCTTCCAGCGACATCGTGGTCGCCGTGGAGGCGCCGCTGACCGGCAGCCAGGCCGACAACGGCCAGGACATGCTCCGCGGGGTGAAGCTGGCCGTGTCCCAGCTCAACGCCAAGGGTGGGCTCAACGGTCACAAGGTGCGCATAGTGGAGCTCGACGATGCCGCCGATCCGACCAAGGCTGCTGCCATGGTCGCCCAGGCGAAGGCAGCCGGCGCCGTTGCCGTAGTGGGCCCCTACAACTCGTCCGTCGGTGTGATCAACCTGCCGCTGTATCTCAAGGCCGGCATCGCGCCCGTTCACATGACATCAACGAACGACACTGATGGCATGGGCATCACCGTTCAGCCCAAGAACAATCAGATCGCACCAGTCGAAGCCGCATACGTGCTGGGCCAGAAGGCCACCAGCGTGGCGATGCTCGTCGATCCGTCCACCTACACACAGGGAATGGCCGACCGACTCAGCACGGCCCTCAAGGCCAAGGGCGTCACGGTGACCGCAATCCCGATCACCGAGGGCAAGTCCGACTACAGCGCCGAGGTCGCGCAGGCCCTCACCGGCGTTCCCAGCATGGTGTACGTCAGCACCTACTATCCCGAGGGCGCCAAGATCGCCCAATCACTGGCGAAGTCGAAGCTGCCGACGACCTGCCTCATGGGCTTGGCCAACGTTGATCCGGCCTTCGTCACGCAGGCGGGTTCGATCGCTTCCGAGCGCTGCAAGTTCAGCGGCGTTCCCGCTGCGGCACAGGAGCCGGGTGCTGCAGCCAAGGTCTACGCGGCCGCCTACCTCAAGGCCTTCAAGAAGCAGGCTGGTGTGTGGAGTCCCTTCACGTATGACTCGATGAACGTGCTGGGCTCGGCGATCACCAAGGCCAAGGGCACCGACTACGCGAAGGTCATGTCCGCCCTCCAGAACACCACGAACTTCAAGGGTGCGACCGGAACCATCTCCATTGACCCCAAGACGGGCAACCGCATCAAGGTGCCGGTCTACATCCTCACGGTCGACGCCAAGGGCAACTTCGTCGTCACGAAGTAATTCGTGACGAACTAGATCGTCACGAAGTTGAGGGTGCTCGGTAGATGAGGCGGTCCATGGGACTATGCGGGGTCCTGGCCGTTCTGGCGACGTCGCTGCTCATCGCCATGGCAGCCAGTGGACCGAGCGCGCTCGCCGCCTTGGACGACGGATACCCGCCTAACCAGCCGGCGCCAGGACGAACCTGTCCCACCAGCAACGTCGGTCAGGTGGCGATCAGTCAGTTCAACGGCAAGCACTTCGTCTGCACTGTCATTGATGGCACCAAGCGCTGGTGGCTGCAGGGAGTCCCGTTGCCGAAGCCAACGCCCCCGTCGTCCACACCGCACATGCCTCCCAACTACAAGCCGACCTACGTGATTCCTGCGTCGGCCCTAGCCACCATGACCGTCTATCGAGATATCCCCTACGCCAAGGATTCAGCAGCCCAGACGCTCGACGTCTACGTCCCACGAGGCGTGTTGAACCCACCACTGGTCATCTGGATCCACGGCGGTGGTTTCGTGTTCGGAGACAAGGCAGTCCTCGGGTTCGACGAGGGGGCACACATGCTTCAGACGTTGACAAGCAATGGCCTCGCCGTCGCCGGCATCAATTACCGGCTGGCCGACGAGGCGAAGTTCCCGGCAGCCGGTCAAGACGTGAAGTCCGCCATCAGGTTCCTTCGCGTCCACGCGGCTACGTACGGTGTCGATTCGCGAAGGTTCGCCACGTGGGGTGACTCCGCTGGTGCCTATCTGGCACTCATGGCCGGAGCCACAGGGGATCAGAAAACCGTCTTCGACAATCCCCACGACGCCAATGGCACGACCTCGGCTGCGGTCTCTGCCGTTGTCGACCTGTTCGGCAACGCCAACTTTCGCACTATGCGGTCCAACCTGCTTTCACACCCGTGCGGCCCCCACCTCAGTACACCGGCACCTGCCACCCTGTCCGACAATCCCTGGTTCGGGAGCACGAGCCTGCCGGCGACACAGACGGCCATCGACCAAGGCAACCTCTACCCCTATCTGGCCGCACTCAAGCAGCGCCCGGCGTTCTACATCTTTCACGGCGACGAGGACTGCGCCGTCAGCATCCATGACTCGATCGAGCTTGATAAGAATCTCGGCAACGCTCGGTTCCTAAGCACCCTCACAGTGGTGCCGCACGCGGGACATGGTGATGCACGGGTGTGGGCTGCCGCTGCCGTCATGGGGCCCGCACTCAAGGCCCTCTTCTCCTCTCGCGGCTAGGGTGCGCAGGTGACCAGGCGCGGGTGGCTTCTGTTTCTCGCCCTCGGCATCATCTGGGGTTTGCCCTACCTACTCATCAAGGTGGGTGTGGGTGAACTCTCACCCTTGGTCGTGGTGTTCCTGCGCGTGGGGTCAGCGGCCGTGATCCTCGCCCCGATCGCTGCGATCCGTGGTCAATTCGGTGGTCTACGCGGACGTTGGCACTGGGTCGCACTGTTCGCGGTGATGGAGATCATGATTCCGTTCTTCACCCTGACGTGGGCCGAACAGCGCATCAGCAGTTCGCTCGCCGCTTTGCTGGTCGCCGCGGTGCCCATGGTTGCTGCGATCACGGCATGGCGACTTGGGATCGACGATCGACTTACCGGCACTCGCATCACCGGCCTGGTCATCGGACTCATCGGCGTCGGTTTTCTCATCGGGCTAGACCTCGGGGGCGGTGACCTGCTGTCCGTGGCCGCGGTTGGCGTCACCATCGTGGGCTACGCCACTGCGCCGCTGATCATCGCTCGAAAGCTCACGGATGCTCCCAGCATGGCGGTCATCGCGGCAGCACTCACCATCAATGCTGTGGTCTACGCGCCTCTTGCCTGGTTCAGCCGGCCCGATCACCCGGTCAGCGCACACGTCTGGCTGAGCTTGCTGGTGTTGGGCGTGGTGTGCACGGCACTCGCATTCATCGTGTTCTTCGCGCTCATCGCCGAGGCCGGGCCGTCGCGCGCCACCCTCATCACCTATGTCAACCCGGCCGTTGCGCTTCTGTTGGGCGTGGTGATCTTGCATGAGGCTCTCACCGCTGGACTCATCATCGGTTTCCCGCTTGTCTTGCTCGGCTCCTACCTCGCGACGCGTCGCGCCACCATGCTCGAAGAATCAGAACCTCATATGTAGGTCTACAGCTTTTGCTTGGACGCCTTAGGCACCGTGATGGTTGGGACGGGCGTGATGACGATGTCTTCAGAGATCGACACCTCTCCCGCTGTGCTCTCTCCGAGCAGTTGGGCCTTGAGCCCATCGGGAGACACGCGGGTGACATAGACCGCCGTGGTGTCGTCGCCCCCCTTGACGTTCGTCGAGGTCACCTCCGCCCAGCCGTCCTTCCCGATCGATGTCGTGACGGGGATGCCTTTGGTGAGCCAAGGGTTCCACGGGTCATAGGGAACGAAATTGCCCGTGGCCGTGACGGGGTTCACGTTGGTTCCCACATCGTTGTACACCCACCGACCATTCCAGTTGAAGATCTGTCGCTTGTGATTGGGCATCGTGTAGGTGGTGTCCCCCGTCGTCATGAAGCCCTTGCCGTTCGGATTGCGGTCATAGGAGCGACACCGAGAGACCCCGGCCGAGTCAATCGCGCACACGCTCCGATCGATCGCCACGAACGTCCAGCGCATGGGCTGGCGACCGGCCCACGCCGACCACGTGGACATCGCCGCCTGAGGATTTGCCGCGAAGGTGGCCAGCGCGGATGTCACCGTCGCCGGCGGGGCAATGCCGTCAGCCTGAGCCGCGGGGACGGACATCACGGTCGCCATAGCGGCTATGGACACCACGGTGAGGAATCGAAAGCGCATGGCGCGAAGGTACCGCCACAAGTGCCGGGAAGTGCTGGTGGAGCTGAGGGGATTCGAACCCCTGACCCCCTCCATGCCATGGAGGTGCGCTACCAACTGCGCTACAGCCCCGTTGCGCTTCTGCCGCGCGGGAGCGCCAAGCATACCCATGAGTGTCAGCGGTCGTCAGACAGGGCGGTCTCGGGCAACGTGCCCGCGTTGTACTCCTGCAACCGCCAGGTCGGCCCGTGTCCCGAAGAGTTCTCGGTCAGCACGCTCCACGAGCAGTTCGTGAGAACGCCCAAGACCGACCAGTGCTCCGGCGGCAGCCCTAGGAGGCGCCCGATGCCGGCGCGCGCTGCGCCACCGTGGGTGGCGAACACCACCGTCGCGTCCTCGGAGACGCCCGCCATGACGCGGTTGATTGTGGCGGCCACGCGGTCGGCCACCTCGATGCGAGTCTCGCCGCCACCGGGCCGCATGTAGGAATCCGCGGTCCACTGTGACCAGTCCTGGCCATAGCGTTCATCGAGTTCCTGACGGGTGAGGCCTTCCCACTCCCCAGCAAAGGTCTCCCGCAGACCAGCATCTATCTCCACCTCACACTCCAGGAGGTCAGAGAGGAAAAGCGCTGTTCGGTGCGCCCGCTTGAGATCCGATGACACCACCGCGGCCGGCTCGAGCAAGGCCAGCTCGTGAGCTGCCGCTTGCGCCTGTCGCAAACCAAGTTCGTCCAGCTCAATGTCTGTCTGACCTTGAAAGCGCGACTGCGCGTTCCACGTCGTGCGTCCGTGACGCCACAGGATGATGCGCTTCACGAGGCAGGTTCCGCGGCCTTCTGTCCTTCGGTCACGTCAGCAGGCAGCGCGATGAAGGGGCAGTCCTTCCACAGGCGCTCGATGGCATAGTGGATTCGTTCCTCGGCCAGTTGCACGTGGACGACAAGGTCTCCGAAATCCAGCAGCACCCATCGGCCTTCAGTCTCGCCCTCGCGCCGTATGGGCTTGATACCCACTTCGTGCAAGCGCTGCTCGATGCCATTGACCACGGCTCGGACCTGACGATCGTTGGCTGCGGAGCACAGGAGGAACACATCAGTGATGACCAGTTGCTCACTCACGTCGAGGGCAACGATGTCCTGCGCCAACTTGTCCGAGGCTGCTCGTGCGGCCTCGATTGCTGCGGCTACCGACTCTGGACTTGCGGTCATGGCTGCGTTCCCTTGCTCGACGTGTCCCTCACCCTCTCACAGCTGACTCAGCCCCATGACTGCGCGATGTCGTGCCCGAGCGTGACCTTGATGTCAATCGTGGCCCGAGCGGACGAGTCCACGGCCACCACCGATGTAGGCAGCCCCAGAGCCGAAGCGACGGAGCGTCCCCGTGCGATTGCCGCTGCCCCGTGTCCGGCAACCACGATCGACGTGGAATCGACCCGCTCGCCCGGAAGTTCAGCGGCAACCACGCCGAATCCCGATGCGTCGAGTTGCTGCTGTACCGACAGGAAGGTGCCCAACGTGCTCGCACCGCGCGCCACCACGACCCTCAGAGCGCCAGTGTGATCGGGGACCAGCTGGGCCTCGGGAAACTCGCTGCCGATGACGAACGCGGTTCGGAAAGGATCGACCAGGGACGCCGTCGGCGCACCCGCTTTGACGACCGAGACCGGGAGGGAACCGATGGTCAACCCCTGCTGACGCACACGATCGCCAAGCGACACCAGGAGACGACCCGTCGTCTCATTCGGCAAGGTCGTACGCGCCATCGAGCCAAGCGATGTCAGCAGCTGGCCAATGGCCTGGCGACTGGCCGGCAGGCGTGACAACACCTGCGACAAGGATCCCGAGACATCCTCGGCCGACATCTCCCGCATGCTCGGCGGTCCGATGGCATCAATGAGTCCGGCCCAGGCCAGCCGATCCAGCTCCACGGTCTCGTCTATGCGCACACCCAGAAGAGTGCTCAGCGGCTCGCGAGCCCCCACCGGACCGCTGGGTCCATCCACGTCAGCGAGACGGATGGACGGGAAGGTGGGCAGCACCAGTGTGGGAGGGATCACCAGCGCCGACACATGCTCGGTACTTCCGCCGAAGCCGATCAGCACGCTCGTGGCTACAAGCCGATCTACCCCGCGCACCTGCAGCAAGATGGTGGCCTGGCGTACGTCGGCCCCAGGAACAGACATGTCTGCAGGCCCAGACGATGCCACCACTGAGGGCACCGTCGGCAGGCTTGATGGGCGACCGATGATGAGTCCTGCACCGATGGTGACGATGAACACGATCGCGGCAACCGCGCCCATCAATCGCCAGGGGTAGGGAGTGTTCACGAGTCCTGGTAGAGCCGGTGCTTGGCAATGAGATGCGCAACACCGTCGGGCACGAGGTACTGGATGGGCTCACCGCGCGACGTTCGCGCGCGAACATCCGTTGATGAGATCGCCAGAGCGGGCACTTCCACCAGGCTGATCGACCCGGGCGGAAGTCCCGGATCCGACAGAACGTGACCGGGGCGTGTGACGCCCACCAGGTGAGCCATGGCCAAGACCGCTTCGGGCTCACGCCACGACAGGATGGCAGCAACCGCGTCAGCGCCCGTGATGAAGAACCAGTCGTAGTCCTCCTCTTCGTACTCCTCACGCAATTCCCGGAGGGTGTCGGAGGTATAGGTCGGTCCGGCACGATCAATGTCGACGCGCGAAACGTCAAAGCGAGGGTCTGCCGCGGTGGCGACGACGGTCATGAGGTAGCGCAATTCGGCGGGTGCGTGGGTGGAGCCTTTGTGCCAGGCCTCACCGGTGGGACTGAAGACCACCCGGTCCAGATTGAACCGGTGCGCAACCTCTGAGGCGGCGACGAGATGGCCATGGTGAATGGGGTCAAAGGACCCACCCATGACGCCAATGCGAGGGCGGGTCATGTCATCGAGAGGGCTTAGCGCCCGACCTTGATCATCCACGTGATGATGAGCACGCCCGCGAGGATGCCGAAGGCCGTCAGGCCGAACGCATAAGGAGAGGTGGTGGAGCCTTCGGCTGCTGCCTCGCCGGCCAGCACAACCGCGCCGCTCACGACATCCATGGGGTTCCTCTCCTCGACTGAGGACGCACTCTACCCCCGGACGTGACCATCGCCGGTGACCACGTAGGTGGTTGTGGTGAGCTCGGGCAGGGCCATCGGGCCGCGAGCGTGGAGCTTCTGGGTGGAGATCCCGATCTCCGCCCCAAAGCCAAATTCGCCGCCGTCGGTGAATCTGGTGGATGCGTTGACCATGATTGCGGCTGAGTCGATGGCGGCAGTGAACTCCGCGATGGCGGACTGACTGTCGGACACGATCGCCTCGGTGTGGCCGGAAGACCAGCGGCGAATGTGGGCAATCGCATCGTCGATGGTGTCGACGATGCCTGCGGCAATGTCGAGGGAGTAGTACTCGGTCCCCCAATCCTCCTCGGTCACCGGCACGACACTGGCCGGGGACCCAGCGGCCTTGAGCACGAACCGCTCATCGGCGTGCACTGTGACACCAGCAGTGGCCAGAGCGTCAAGTGCGCGCGGAAGGAATTCGTCAGCGATATCACGGTGCACGAGGACGGTCTCGGCCGCGTTGCAGACGCTGACGCGCTGGGCCTTGGAGTTCAACAGAATTCGAACCGCCATCTCCACATCCGCATCCTTGTCGATGTAGACATGGCAGTTCCCCACCCCGGTCTCGATGACGGGCACCGTGGAGTTGTCGACAACATTGCGAATCAGGGACTCGCCGCCTCGCGGAATGAGTACGTCCACCAGGCCGCGCGCCTTCATCAGGTAGTCAACCGATTCGTGGGTCTCACCAGGGACCAACTGGATGGCGTCAGCCGTCACGCCAGCCTGCTCCAGGGCCACACGCATCACCTTGACGAGCGCGGCATTGCTCTCGCGTGCAGAACTTGACCCGCGCAGGAGAGCAGCGTTGCCACTCTTGAGGCACAGGCCTGCGGCGTCCACCGTGACGTTCGGGCGGGCCTCGTAGATCATGCCGACCACGCCCAGCGGCACGCGTATCTGGCGAACCTGCAGTCCATTGGGCAGCGTGTATCCGCGGAGAACCTCACCCACGGGATCTGGCAGTCCGATCACGTCACGCAGCGCATCGGCGATGGCCGCAATGCGCTCGGAGTTCAGGGTGAGTCGATCCACAATCGCCGCTGACGTTCCGGAGTCGCGCGCACGGTCCACATCGCCCACGTTGGCGGACGTGATCTGGTCGGAGTTCGCGACAAGCGCGTCGGCCATGCGGAGAAGAGCTTCGTCCTTGTGTTTACGGGTGAGGCGCCGCAGCAGATAGGCGGCCTCGCGTGCCCGTAGGGCGATGTGGCGGAACTGCTGCTCCTCGCTGTTCATGCCGGAAGAGTACGCGCACTAGAACGGCAGTACCCGACCCGCGCCCACCAGGGCAGGAGCCTCGTGCATATAGCGCCCACGCCGGTGGAACGTGTCGCGGTCAAGCACTTCTACCCCGACCACTCGCCACGCCGGAAGCTGCGCACTTGATTGATGCTCGTCCCACAGGCCGACTGCCAATCGCAGTGTTCCGACGACATCGGTGGCCTCTTCCCAATACCGCACCTCGGCTCTGTCTGCTGCGTATCGACCTGAGAGCAAGAACGGATGTTCAAGACTGAGCCGCTCAAGGGCACCCTTGACCTCCGCCACGTCGACGGCTGCCCCTGCGACGGTGAGCGTCACATGCCACATCTGCGGTGACACGTCGGGAACAACGTGGAGGCGCGTGGGATTCTCCACTGCACACCCCCTTCCCTATGGGCGCTCGATGAGCACCACGAGGTCGTCTCGGTGGACGACTTCCCTTTCATATTCAGGTCCGAGCTCACGAGCAAGGTCCTTGGTGGAACGCCCCAGCAGGCTGGGAAGTTCCGTAGCGTCAAAGTTGACCAAACCTCGGGCCACCGTGGTGCCGTTTTGGCTAACAATGTCGACCGCGTCACCTGCCATAAAGGTGCCCTCCACCTTGGTGATCCCAGCCGGTAACAGTGACGAGCCCCGTTCCACCACGGCTGTCACAGCACCATCGTCGAGCACCAGGCGCCCCGCGGCACTGGTGGCATGAGCCAGCCACAGCCGCCTGGCCGACGTGCGCTCGCCCGTAGGGTGGAACACGGTGCCCACCTGCGCATCGGCCAGCGCGTGACCGATATGGGCGGCTGATGTGAGCAGGACGGGGATGCCCGCCGACGACGCAATCGCGGCCGCCTCGATCTTGGTGCGCATGCCGCCGAGCCCCACGCCTGCGGCGCCCGGACCTGCCACGCGAACTCCCTCGAGAGTGTGAGCGTCGATGACCTCGGCGATGAGCGCGGTTCCCGGCTCATCAGGCGGTCCGTCGTAGAGACCGTCCACATCGGACAGCAGGACCAGAGCGTCCGCATCCACCAGATGAGCCACCAGCGCGGCAAGTCGATCGTTATCGCCGAAGCGGATCTCATCGGTAGCGACCGTGTCGTTCTCGTTGATGATCGGCACGATGCCAAGTTCCAGTAGGCGAAACAGGGTGCGCTGGGCGTTGCGGTACTGACTGCGACGTTCCACCTCGGCTGCCGTGAGCAGCACCTGCCCCACCGTGACGCCATGACGGGCAAACGCCGAGGAGTACTGCGCGATGAGCATGCTCTGCCCCACCGACGCCGCGGCCTGCTGCGTTGCCAGGTCCTTGGGCCGCCGATCTAGTCCGAGTGCAGGGAATCCTGCGGCGATGGCCCCGCTGGACACCAAGAGGACTTCGTGTCCCAGCGCACGACGACGCGCGATGTGCGCAGCGATGTCGTCAATGCGTTGCGCATCGAGGTGTCCGTCGGTCTGGGTCAGCGATGACGATCCGATCTTGACGACGAGTCGACGTGCATGAGCGACTCGATCGCGCACCTGTGCACTCATCTGTCCTCCAGGTCGTACCCGTCGTCCAGTTCATCAAGTCGAGCATCCAGTCGCGTATCGGTCCCGCGTGGGCCCGAGTGGGGAAGGCCAAGGATGGTCGGGTACCAATCGAATACCACCGGGTTGGTTCCACCGATCATGACGGCCACACCGGGCGTGGCGCCCGCATCGGTCAGCGCCTTTTCGACTCCCAAGCGGGCCAGTCGATCGGCGAGGTAGCCCACGGCTTCGTCGTTGTTGAAGTCCGTCTGCCGTACCCATCTCTCCGGCCGCGCACCACGAATCCGGAATCCCTCGGGTTCGCGACTAACCTTGAAGCCGCTGTCGTCCACCGCCTTGGGTGTCAGGACCACGCGCTCGCGTTCGATGACCATGGATTCCGCTCGCGCGACGCCGACCAGTTCACCCATGGCATAGATGAGGGGTTGCAGGCCTTCGCGTGCTGCGGCCGACACCTCGAACACGCGGTATCCGCGAGCCTCGAGCACGGTGCGCTCGAGATCGGCGAGTGCTCGTCCATCGGGCACGTCGATCTTGTTAAGCGCCACCAGGCGGGGGCGATCCTGCAGACCGCCGTAAGCGGCAAGTTCCGCCTCGATGATGTCGAAGTCGGCGATCGGATCTCGTCCGGGTTCCATCGTCGCGCAGTCCAGGACATGCACGAGCACGCTGCACCGCTCGACATGGCGCAAGAACTCCAGCCCCAGACCTTTGCCCTGGCTTGCCCCCGGGATGAGGCCCGGGACGTCTGCGACCGTGTAAACCATGTCGCCCGTGGTGACCACACCGAGATTGGGTACCAGGGTGGTGAAGGGATAGTCGGCAATCTTGGGACGTGCGGCAGAGATGGCCGCGATGAGACTGGACTTGCCCGCACTGGGGAAACCCACCAGCGCGACATCGGCAACGGTCTTGAGCTCCATCACCACGTCGCGCTCGTCACCCGGCTCACCCAGAAGTGCGAATCCGGGGGCCTTGCGACGTGACGACGCCAGTGCGGCATTGCCCAAACCGCCACGACCCCCGCGGGCCAGAATGAATTGCGCTCCGGCACCCACGAGGTCTGCAAGCACCTCACCGTCGACGGTGGTGACGACGGTACCGCCCGGCACGTTCAAGATGATGTCGTCGCCGGTCGCACCGTTGCGGTGCCCACCTTGGCCCGGCTTACCACTGGTCGCCCGACGATTGGGACCGTGGTGGAACTCCAGCAGCGTGGTCACCTGCGGATCCACCCGCGCGATGACATCGCCACCTCGACCGCCGTTACCGCCGTCGGGGCCACCCAACGGCTTGAACTTCTCCCGCAGAACTGAGGAGCAGCCGTGGCCACCATCGCCACCCTGCACATGCAGGGCGACACGATCAACGAACGTGGCCATGGGACTTCCTTCCACAAGCACTTCTTCGGGCCTCACGGCCCACACACACTTCTTCGGGCCTCACGGCCCACACACACTTCTTCGGGCCTCACGGCCCACACACACTTCTTCGGGCCTCACGGCCCGAAATGCAACAGGGCGGGCCCGAAGGCCCGCCCCGCGAATCCTGAGAGTGACCTACGCGCCGGCCACGATATTGACGACCCGACGGCCCCGATGCGTGCCGAACTCCACTTTGCCGGCCGACAGAGCGAACAGTGTGTCGTCCTTGCCACGCCCCACGTTGTTGCCCGGGTGGAAGTGGGTGCCACGCTGGCGCACGATGATCTCGCCGGCATTGACCAGCTGGCCACCGAACCGCTTCACACCCAGTCGCTGAGCGTTGGAGTCGCGGCCGTTACGGGTGCTGGAAACTCCCTTTTTGGATGCCATGTCGTCACTTCCCCGCGGTGATGCCGGTGACCTTGACCGCGGTCAGGTCTTGACGGTGACCCTGACGGCGGCGGTAGCCGGTCTTGTTGTGGAACTTCAGGATGTCGATCTTGGGGCCGCGGCGATGGTCGACGATCTCCGCCGTGACCTTGACCTTGGCCAGGCTGGCGGCGTCGGAGGTCACCGAGGCCCCGTCAACGAGCAGGACTGCCGCAAGGGCCAAGGAGCTGCCGGGCTCACCGGAGACACGGTCCATGACGACAAGGTCGCCAACTTCGACCTTCTCTTGACGGCCGCCGGCGCGAACGATCGCGTACACCTGGACTCCTTTGTTGCGGACAATGAACCAACGAGCGGGGAAGCGTGAGGCGCCGTGAGGCGCGAGGGGCAAGGATACGGACCCTGTCCACGGTGGGTCAAACCGGCTTCTCAGCCTCCTCGACAGCCTCCTCGACAGCCTCCTCGACAGCCTCCTCGACAGCCTCCTCGTCTGAGTGGGCTGCCTCATAGGCGCGAGCGGCCACATCGGCCGGATCCACGGCGTTGGCCGGCCGGCGATGCCGAGGCGACACATCGTGGTCGTGGTCCAAGGACACCCTGATGCCACGGCCGGCGCAGTGCTCACAGGTCTCCGAGAAGGACTCGATCAACCCGGAGCCGATGCGCTTGCGCGTCATCTGAACCAGGCCAAGAGAGGTCACCTCGGCCACCTGATGCTTGGTGCGATCGCGTCCTAGGCATTCGACCAGTCGGCGCAGCACGAGATCGCGATTGCTCTCCAGCACCATGTCGATGAAGTCGACCACGATGATGCCGCCGATGTCGCGGAGTCGAAGCTGCCGCACGATCTCTTCGGCTGCCTCGAGGTTATTGCGCGTCACGGTCTGCTCGAGGTTGCCGCCCTGGCCGGTGAACTTGCCTGTGTTTACGTCGATCACCGTCATCGCTTCGGTGCGATCGATTACCAACGATCCACCCGAGGGCAAGTAGACCTTGCGATCCAATCCCTTGAGCAACTGCTCTTCGACACGATGTTCCGAGAAGAGGTCCGACGGGCCGACCCAATGCTCCAGCCGCGGAACGAGGTCTGGCGCGACAGAGCCGATGTATTCCGTCACTGATTCCCATGCGCTGTCACCGCTGACGATCAACGAGTTCACATCTTCGTTGAACAGATCACGCACAACCTTGATGGCCAAATCGGGCTCACCGTGCAGCAAGGCAGGTGCCACAGCAGTTGCCGCGGCCTCACTGATCTTGGTCCACTGCGCAGCCAGCCGTTCGGCGTCTTGTTCGATTGAGGCTTCAGGTGCGCCCTCGGCTGCCGTTCGCACGATGACACCGGCGTTCTCGGGCATGACGCGCTTGAGGATTGCCTTGAGTCTGCTGCGCTCGTTATCAGGGAGCTTGCGTGAAATTCCGGTCATGGATCCGTCGGGAACGTAGACAAGGAATCGTCCCGGCAGCGAAATCTGACTCGTGAGACGAGCGCCCTTTTGTCCAACCGGGTCCTTGGTGATCTGCACCAGAATCGGATCACCGGACTTCAGAGCGAGCTCGATGCGCTTGGGCTGGCCTTCCAGACCGGCGGCGTCCCAATTGACTTCTCCCGCATACAGAACTGCGTTGCGGCCACGTCCGATGTCGATGAACGCCGCTTCCATGCTGGGGAGAACATTCTGGACGCGGCCCAGGTACACGTTGCCGACCATCGAGGATGCGCTGCCACGGGTGACGTAGTGCTCGACGAGCACACCGTCTTCGAGCACGGCGATCTGCGTGCGCTCACCGTGCTGTCGAACGGCCATCACGCGATTGACCGCCTCGCGACGCGCCAGGAATTCGGCCTCGGTCAGGATCGGAGCGCGGCGACGACCGGCTTCGCGGCCTTCGCGCCGACGCTGCTTCTTGGCTTCGAGTCGCGTGGAGCCCTTGAGGCTAGTGACCTCATCGCGCCCGCGCGGTTCGCGCACGCGCACGACCGTGTTGGGCGGATCATCCGGTGATCCATCCTCGCCGTCGGACCCGCGACGACGACGACGACGGCGGCGACGCGATGCACGGCCTTCGCCGTCCTCACCATCGGAATCCTCGCCGTCCTCACCATCGGAATCCTCGCCGTCCTCACCATCGGAATCCTCGCGCTCGCCGTTCTCGTCCGTCCGACGCTTGCGGCCGCGCCCGCCGCGTCGCCGACGACGACGGCGACCACCGTCACCACGACCCTCATCACCATCGCTTTCGGCATCATCGGAGGGTTCGTCGGTCGCGTCTGGAGTGCCAGAATCCATGGCGTCATCGTCGATGGGCTTCGCGGCACGACGGCCGCGACGACGCGCGGTGGGTTCACTTACATCACCGGCTGCCGGGGCTTGGGGAGCTTGAAATAACGGTGCGACGACGGCGCGCTTGGGCGCCGGCTCCGCCTGCATGGCGACATCGCCTGCGGCCGCGGACGCATCCCTGGCAGCGACAGCTGTGCTCGAAGTTTTGCGGGCGGTCGATGTGGTGGCCTTGCGCGCACCCTTCTTGGCAGCGGCCTGAGAGGGCACATCGGTGGCAGCCTCGTCGGAAGACACTGCTGACGTTGCGGAGGCTTTGCGGGTGGACTTGCGCACCGGCTTGTCTGCTTTATCTGACTTGACGGCCTTGACGGCCTTGACGGGCTTGTCGGCCTTGTCGGCCTTGTCGTACGTGGCCGACTCGTCCACCGGCTGCGGAGGACCGCTGGGCCGGCTGGCCGCGCGTCGGCGCGGCCGCGTCTGGGCGGTGGTGTCTAGGGATTCAGAATCGAACGTGTCGACCATGGGTCGTACTCCTTCGGCGACCACAAGCGCGAGCCCGTGGTGCCCATCGGACGAGGCTGAGCCTCGTCAAGCCTTTGGTGCGGACCGGGACTTCTCACCCGGCCCGGTCAGGCGCCAGAGGATCAGCCACCGCAGTTCCGCTTTCCGTCAGCGGCCCCTGTGCCAGCCGGGTCACCCGAGGGGGCTTCGGCGGCACGAGGTCAGCCACGAGCCGGAGCGCGGACAAAACGTCGTCGGGTCGGACCGCTGGGGTTCCATGCTGAACGACCAAGGTGAGTATGGCACAGGCGGGAGCCCCATCTGGACTTCCGACTGGCTCGCCCTCATGGGCCTGAGCGACAAGCACGGCACCGCGAGCGTCGAATCGCCGCACCCCATCCTTGGTGAGTCGTTCAACCTGAATCTCATCTGCCGCCATGAGTTGCTCGACTGCCGACTGGGCCGAGACCAGCGGGACGCCACGCAATTCAACCTGCCACAGGCTCGCCTCGAGGCGCTGGGTGAAGTCTGCTGTCCGTGCCTGCACCACTTCGACGACATCCAGTCCCGGTGGGAGTGCCTCGTCCAGGAGGCGGCAGACCTCGTCAGGATCACATTCCCGCGTGAGACCGATCTCGACATACTCGGCCTCGCTGGCCACCCCGGTGGGTGCCGCGTTGGCATAGGACACCTTGGGATGAGGATGGAATCCGGCGCTGTACGCCATCGGGATGTCCGCACGTCGAAGAGCACGCTCGAGCGCGCGCTGGAAGTCCCGGTGACTGGAAAATCTCAGGCGACCGCGCTTGGCATATCGAAGCCTGAGCTTTTGAACCGTGGGCGCCACATCGCGTTCGGGGGCCTTTCGCGCCATGGGCTAGGCACGCACGGCGGAGGCGGGCCCGGCCTTCGACATCACCGTCGGCATCGGGAGCGTCGTGACACCGGTCGGTCCTATCTGGATCTCAGTACCCATCTGGTCGCAGACACCACAGTCAAAGCACGGCGTCCAACGGCAGTCATCCACGGCAATGTCATTGAGCGAATCCTGCCAGTCCGCCCAGAGCCACTCAGAGTCCAGACCGGAGTCCAGGTGGTCCCATGGCAGTACTTCCGATTGCTGACGCTCCCGAATCGTGTACCAGTCGACGTCAACCGGTTGATCGGCAAAGGCCGCGTGCGCTGCGGTCATCCATCGATCAAAGGAGAAATGCTCACTCCATCCGTCAAATCGGGCGCCATCGCGCCAGGCCTGCAGGATGACGCGGCCGACGCGGCGATCACCGCGAGACAGCAAACCTTCGACGATTCCTGGCTTGCCATCGTGATAGCGAAGTCCGATCGACTTGCCGTATTCGCGGTCTGCACGAATTGCATCGCGAAGCTTCATCAGTCGCGCATCGGTCGCCTCGTGGTTCAACTGCGCTGCCCACTGGAACGGGGTGTGCGGCTTGGGCACGAAGCCGCCGATCGAGACAGTGCAGCGAATGTCACGCTTGCCGGTCGCAGCGCGCCCGGCCTTGATCACCTCGCGAGCAAGTTCGGCGATCTGCAGGACATCCTCGTCGGTCTCGGTGGGCAGTCCGCACATGAAATAGAGCTTCACCTGACGCCAGCCAGCCGCGTAGGCGGTTGTGACGGTGCGAATGAGATCTTCCTCGGTCACCTGCTTGTTAATCACCCTGCGCATGCGCTCGCTGCCGCCCTCAGGCGCGAACGTCAGACCGCTACGTCGTCCGTTGCGACTGAGTTCATTGGCGAGATCGACATTGAACGCGTCGACGCGAGTGCTCGGGAGCGACAACGCGGTCTGTGATTCCTCGTATCGATCGGCAAGTGTGCGGGCGATGTCCGCGATCTCGGAATGGTCCGCGCTGGACAGCGACAGGAGCCCAACCTCTTCATACCCGGTCTTACGTAACCCGTTCTCGACCATATCGGCGATGCCAGTGATGCTTCGCTCGCGTACAGGACGCGTGATCATGCCGGCCTGGCAGAAACGACAGCCGCGCGTGCAGCCGCGGAAAATCTCCACGCTCATGCGTTCATGCACGGATTCCGCCAGCGGTACAAGCGGGTTCTGGGGATAGGGCCATGCATCGAGATCCATCAGCGTGTGCTTCTTGACCCGGAAGGGAACCTCGGGGCGATTCGGTGCAATGCGCTGAATACGCCCGTCCGGCAGGTATTGCACGTCGTAGAAGCCCGGCACATAAATGGATCCGGTCATTGCTAGTCGCATGAGCAGGCCCTCGCGGCCGCCAGGGCGCCCGTCGCGCTTCCAGTCGCGAACGATGTCGGTGATCAGGAGCACGGCTTCTTCGCCATCACCCATGACAGCTGCATCGATGAAGTCAGCGATCGTTTCGGGGTTGAACGCCGCGTGGCCACCCGCAATCACAATCGGGTCATCGATCGAGCGCTCGGCTGCCATGACTGGAACGCCGGCGAGGTCGATCGCGGTGAGCATGTTGGTGTACCCGAGCTCGGTGCTGAACGAGATTCCAAACACGTCAAAATCACCGACGGGTCGGTGTGCATCAACGGTGAACTGCGGAACTCCATTGGCACGCATCAATGCCTCAAGATCCGGCCACACCGCATACGTGCGCTCCGCCAGAGCGTCGGGGCGTTCATTAATGACTTCGTACAGAATCTGAACGCCCTGATTAGGCGCTCCCACCTCGTAGGCGTCGGGGTACATGATCGCCCAGTGCACGTCGACCGAGTCCCAGGGCTTGGTGACCGCATTGACCTCTCCGCCCACGTATTGGATGGGCTTGCTGACCGATGGCAGAAGATCTTCGAGTTGATCGAAGACCGACATTCCCTTGGCGCGGTCCGATATCCGGCTTGAAGTCACAGTCACGGGCGTCAGGATACGCGTCGCGCGTGCAAGCGCACATTCTCCAGCAGTCCGACCGCGATCCAGGTGGCCATCATCGCCGTTCCACCTGCGGAGACAAAAGGCAGCGGGATGCCCGTAATGGGCATGATCCCCATGGTCATGCCGATGTTCTCGAACATCTGAAACGTGAGCCAAGCCACGATTCCGGTGGCCAGCAGCCGACCAAAGAGATCATCCGCGCGGTACGCGATGACGATGGCGCGCCACAGAATCACTCCGAGGAGCCCAATCAGTACAACCGACCCGATGAAGCCCCATTCCTCCCCCGCCACGGTGAAGACGAAGTCGCTCTCATTTACCGGGACGAAGCGGCCTTGCGTCTGGGGGCCGTTGAACAGTCCCCAACCCGTTATTCCTCCGCCGCCGATTGCGATGCGTGCCTGATTCGCGTTGTACGCGGCACTTCCCACATCAGCGGTTGGGTTGATAAAGGAGGTGAGGCGCTGAACCTGGTACTGCTGCAGAAGTCCGACCTGGATGGCGACCAGCACACCGAGGATGGAACCTCCGATAAGGCCCACCACCCATCGAGTCCGTGCTCCGGCCACGGCGATCATCGAGATGGTGATCGCGCCCATGATGAGGATGGTGCCGGTGTCGTTCTGCACCAGGATGATCAGCATCGGCAGGGCTGCTGCTCCCAGGGCAAGGAGAACGTCGCGGTTGATCGGCTCATCCTCGATATCGCGACGCTCGGACAACAGCACCGCGATCATGAGGATCACCGCAAGTTTCGCGAACTCGGATGGTTGAAACGTAAAACCTCCCGGAAGCGCGATCCACGCACGAGCTCCCGCGATGCGTGTTCCGAGCCCGGGAAGAAAGGGGAGTAGCAGCGTGACAACAGACACACCCCACAGGACCGGCGTGTATGCGCGCAACCACCGGTAATCAATACGCATCGCCAGAGCAGCTAGCGTGACAGCGATAGCCACGTTGATGAGGTGCTTGCGCAGGTAGGACGTCGGGTCACTCGGGGACGCCATGTCGGACAGGCTCGCGGACCAGACGAGCAGGCAGCCGTACACCGTCAGCGACACCGAAGCCGCAAGCAGAACCCAGTCAAGGTCGCGCAGAACCCCGCCACGTCCGCGTTCGAACGTGCGCACACGGTTGCGGGTCACCAGGCTCATCAGCCACTCCCGTTCGACGATAACGAAGACGACGCGGGGTCATTGCGCTGCGCCACAACGCCCGACTCCTTGCCCGATGGGCCAACCGGAGTGCCATCCGGACGGAACACGGGGAGAGCATCTCGCGGCTTGCCGCCGATCAGGACACTGCTGGCCGGATCGATGTTCTTTCCGGAGATACCGAATAGAGCCTCGTAGATCTTGCGCACGCTCGGTCCCGACGTCTTGGAGCCCGTACCACCCTGGGCGATCATCATGATGATCGCGTACTTGGGATTGTTCGCGGGTGCGTACGACGCAAACCACGAGGTGGACGGCTTACTGCCGGTGACCTGCGCTGATCCAGTCTTTGCCGCGACCGGAATCTGGTCCAGCGGGAATCCTGCAAACGGAGTCTCCGCCGTTCCCTTGACGGTGACGCCCGGCAGAGTCGCGTGCATGAAGTTCATGGTCGATTTGGGCACGTTGATCGTCGACTTGACCACGGGATCGAATGTCGTGACCACCTTGCCCTCAGGGGACACCAGGGCTTTGGCGATCTGCGGCTGATACACGGTGCCGCCATTGGCAACGGCCGCGTACACCATGGCCATTTGCAAGGGCGTGACGACGGTGTCGCCCTGGCCAATCGCCGCGTTCAGCGCATCGCCTACTCGCCACTGGTAGCCGTCCTTGCAGTTCTCGGCGTCAATTGCGGTGTAGAACTCTGCAAGGGCAGGGTTCCGCTGCCGAGTCTGCGGGTAGCCCGCCTTCGCATTGGCACACCATGTGTCCTTCATCGCGTTCCAGTTGGCCGACTTGAACAGTCGGCTGCTGATGCGTCCACCGGCCTCACCCGGCAGGTCAATCCCGGTGGGCGAGCCCAAGCCGTACATGCGCGCGGCCTCGGCGATGGGATCGGCGGACTCCTTCGTCGCGGTGATGCCGCCCGACTGCTGCCACATTCGATCGGCAATCCCGTAAAAGACGGTGTTGCACGACACCTCGATTGCACGCGACAGTGAAATCGATCCGTAGCCGGACGACTCGAAGTTGCGGAACGTCTGGGTACCGATCTTCAAAGACGCCGGGCAGTCGTAAGAGCCATAGAGATTGAAGCCCTCCTTGCCCGCAGCGGTCGTGCTGATCACCTTGAAGGTGGAGCCGGGCGCGAAGAGGCCCTGGTAGGCATTCGACGACAGCGCATCGCTCTCTTGGAGCTGCTGGTATTGCTTGGCGGAGACGCCACCCACCCAGATGGCCGGGTCATATGTCGGATAGCTGGCCATGGACAGCACGTGACCGTTGCGTACGTCAACGACGACGGCCGCGCCTGCATTGCCCGGATTCCCCTGCTGCTGTGCGCGAGCAACCGCTGCCAGGAGCTGATCCTCGACGACTTTCTGCAGCTTGGCATCCAGGTTGGTCACGATCGTGTCGCCAGCCTGGGGTTGCGTGACGGCTGCCGTACCCACAACGTGGCCTGCGGTGTCGACCGCAAGCTGAGTCACTCCGGGCGTGCCACGCATCTGAGGGTCGTACGTCCTCTCCAGACCCGATCGACCCACGACGTCGGTTCGGCGCAGTCGTTCGGGCGCTGTCGGGTTGGCCTGACCCGTCACCTGCGCTTCGGTGACGGGACCGAGGTACCCAAGGATGTGAGCGACGTTGGCATTGAAAGGTGCTGGGTACTGACGGATCGCCTGCAACTGCGCAGTGACACCAGGAAAGTCACTTCGTCGTTCCATGATCGACAGAGCAGTCTGACTGTCGATATCGCTCATGACCGGCACGGGCTGATACGTCGACCCGTTCCAGCAGATCGGCGGCGGCTTGGCTCCCTTGGCCCCGCACGTGAGCAAGCGGTCGCTGATTTCTGCCACGGGAACGCCAAGCAGGTCAGCCAACTTCTTGAGCAGGATCGCGCCGCGCTGCGGCTGTTTCGCCAGAACCTGGCGATCGATCGTGACAATTGTCGATGTGCGGTTGGACACCAGTGGGCGTCCGAGCTGGTCGAGGATGAGGCCTCGGACGGCAGGAGTCACAATTTCGCGCGCGCTGTTGCGGTGCGCCTGCGCCTGTAACGCGGGCCCCTCGACGACCTGCAGGAAGAAGGCACGGGCAACAAGGGTGGCCAGCAGGGAGAACACGAGCACCGCCAACACGAGTAGACGAAGGCTGGAGCGTTGACTCACCCGGGCCCTCCCTTCTCCCTCGCCGACATGTCCACCGGTGAGATGTCCACAGATGACGGTACGTCAGGGCATCTGACGCGGCGACCAGCGCCGAGCGTTCCCGTGCCCGATATGGCACATATCACCCGATTGACGTCACCTTGACGGGCTCAAGTTTGCGCGCCAACCAGCCGATTCCGGGCACCACGAGCGGCGACAGCAGTGCGGCGTAGACCAGACTCGTCACCAGGAGTCCCCCCATGCGGTCCCACGGAACCGAGGTCCGCCCCACCAGTCCTTCCACGACCGCGACGACAAACATGGACGTGGCGGCCGATCCGGCCACGATTCCAATCGTGATGGGCACCGTGCGGTCCCGACGGTCAATGAGACCCCCCGCAACGAACCCCAGCGCCAGGTAGGTAAGGGACTCGACCCCAAGGATCGTCGTCGACGGTGGGGTGATCGCCACGAGGACGCCGGCCCCAAATCCGGCGATCGCGCCCGGTAACCGTCCCAGGGCAAGTGCGAGGGCGACGACCGTCACGACCACAAGGTCAGGTGTTGCACCCGGAAGTCCCAGACGCGTCAGCAACGTGACCTGCACGATCACGGCAATGCTCAACGTCACTGCACCGAGCAGCCACTGTCGCCACATGGCTCAGCCGGCCGATGGTGAGCTGAGGACACCGGTCGTAGGAGATGCAGGTGACGATGGCAGCAACTCCGCACCGGTCGGGGACGGCGCCGGCGAACCGCCCAACGTCAACGGAGCGGGGGTAGAGCCATCGGCCAGTGGAATCGGCGCCGGCGAGTTCTGCGCGGTAGCACGAGGTAGCAACGAGTCTCGCGGATCCGTGCGAGGCGGCCGCGTGACGACTGCCACGATGCTCAGTCGAGAGAAGTCGACGTAGGGACGCACGACTGCCATGCGAGTCAGCTGCCCAGCAGTTCCTTGCACCTGCGTGACCTCGCCGATCGGGATGCCCGGCGCGAAAGGGCGTCCACCTTTGGATCCGAACGTCACCAACCCATCGCCTGTGCGCACGTCTGCGCGCGGATCTAGGAGCTGGTACTCCAAACTGTATTGATCGCCTGTTCCCGCGATGATGCCGATCTCCTGCGACCCGGCGATTCGTGCGCCGACCGCCGATGACGAGTCGACGATCAAGACAACCGTCGCAGTCGTGGCTGTCGTTTTAAGGACTCGCCCGACCAGTCCCTGTCCATTGATGACGGACATGTCCTGCTCGATGCCGTCATTGCGGCCAGCGTCGATCGTGACCGTCCAGCTGAAGTCCTGCACCGGATTCACGGCGATGACTTCTGCTGGGACGATGGTGTATCCACCGACGCCTGCAACTTTGAGCAGCGCATCCAACGCCGTGACCCGACTCGCATCGTTGGCCTGCTCGCGCACCTGGGTGCTGAGTTTGAGGTTCTCGTCGGTCAGGGTCTGAATCTGACGCGACTGATCCCGCACCGTGGACCACCAGTTCGCCACGCCGGTGACCGGCGTGAACGCAGCGGCCGCACCTTTCTCCACAGCCCCCACGATGGACGCCGCGACAGTGCGAACCCCGCTAAGCGGGCCGTCTCCACCCCGCAGGTCGAGGATGAGCACGGTGAGCGAAGCGACGACGAGGGCCACGACGATGCCCCTCACCCGGCTGGACTTCACCGGCCTAGTCTCCCCTGACCCTCACCCGGCCGGCGCCAACCCTGCCCCCATGACCAATTCCAGGGCCCAACCCGCGATGAGGAAGGGGCCGAAGGCGATGACGGCCCGCCGGGAGCGGCCCCTGAGCAGGCAGACGAGCGCCCAGCCTCCTCCCAGCGCGAACGCCACGAGCAAACCTGTGGCAGCGGCTGACACATCAAGCCAGCCCAGCACCGCGCCGAGCACAGGTGCGAATTTCACGTCACCCAGTCCCATGCCGATGCCACGCGAGAGAACGTGCACGCCCCCCAGGACTCCGCCCCACAGGACAGCCCCGGCTACAGCCGATGTCCACGAGCCGCGATGACCGATGGCGGCACTCAGCGCCAGACCGGCGAGCACCGCGGGATACAGGGGATAGACCAGTCCATTGGGCAGTCGGTGCCAACGCAGGTCAATGATCCACAGCGCGCAGCAGAAGGCGGTCATGATCCACAGCAGCGGCATCAAGTCTGCGGGGCCTTTGGCGACGAGGCACCACCACACCAACGCAGCCCATGTCATTCCGATGGCGATCAACAATCGCCTGCGTTCCTTGACCGATAGCAATGCCGCGAGGGCACGCGCTTGCTCAACCATCTGGGCAGTATGCGCGCGCCCGACAGTGGGCGACGACCGATGGGCGGGTTGTCCACAACCGACGTGGGTCAGAGTTGTCGCGCGTATGCGCAGGTCTAGCGGCGAGGCTCGGCGACGAGCACGGCCTGCAGTGAATCGAATTCTTCGACACACTTGCCAGAGCCCAACACGACACATTCCAACGGACGGTCCGCGATGATGATCGGCATGCCGGTCTCGTGGCGCAATCTCTCGTCAAGGCCACGCAGCAGTGCACCACCGCCGGTCAACACGATGCCACGATCCATGATGTCGCCGGAGAGTTCCGGGGGCGTGCGGTCCAGGTTTGCCTTCACCGCGTCGACGATGGCATTGACCGGTTCGTCGATGGCGCGACGGATTTCTTCAGCCGACACCACGATCGTGCGCGGCAGGCCCGTGATGAGGTCGCGACCGCGAATCTCAGCGTGGGGCTCGTCTGGCATCGGGAAGGCCGAACCGATGGCGACCTTGATCTCTTCGGCTGTGCGCTCGCCCAGCATGAGCGAGTACTCCTTCTTGACGTACTGGATGATCGCGTTGTCGAGCTCGTCACCGCCTACGCGAATCGACAAGCTCGTCACGATTCCCCCGAGAGAGATCACGGCAACTTCGGATGTGCCACCACCGATGTCGACAATCATGTTGCCGGTTGGCTCGTGAATCGGAAGGTTCGCGCCGATCGCCGCGGCCATCGGCTCCTCGATGATGAAGACCTTGCGTGCTCCCGCCGCATAGCCCGCGTCCTTGACGGCACGCTGCTCCACTCCGGTGATGCCTGAGGGCACGCACACGATGAGGCGCGGCTTTGCCAGGTGACGACGGCGATGGACCTTCTGGATGAAGTAGCGAAGCATGCGCTCGGTGGTGTCGAAGTCGGCGATGACGCCGTCCTTGAGCGGGCGAATCGCCACGATGTTGCCTGGCGTGCGGCCGATCATGCGCTTGGCCTCGGACCCGACGGCCAGGATGCCGCCGGTGTTGCTGTTGATGGCTACGACCGAAGGCTCATTGAGGACAATGCCGCGTCCACGCACATAGACGAGCGTGTTGGCTGTACCCAGGTCGACGGCCATATCGCGACCGACGAAGGAGGACGACCCTCCAAGGGACGATGCCATGCGCTGCCTTTCTGGTGCTGCCTGCAGAAGGTCCCCCAGTGTACGGGCTCAGGACGTCCCGTTGATTCGCTCAGCCCGGGCCACCTCGGTCGCCCTCAGGAAGTCCTCCAGTCGGGCGGCGGTGGCATCGTCGGTCGGGAGGCCGAAGGCAGCCGTGACCACCGGTCCTAGATCGGCGCGATAGTCGTGGCCCAGGCTCATGAAGTCGCCGGGCTTCATCCGCGTGGCAAACATGGTGTCCACGAAGGACTCGGCCCACGTGATCCCGGGCTTCCAGGTCATGGCCTCGGGAATATTGCGGCCGCGCGAGCCGTCGAGGGGCAGCCACGCGGGCCGCTCGGCAATCAGCTTCGGCCGAAACCGAACCACCGGGTCGCCGTCGTGCTCCAGGAACCAGACCCGAGGCTTCAGGGTTGGCATGGGTTGAGGCAACTGCTCTGGACGGTCGACGGTGAATGACTCCGTCGCAACATTCGCGTGGAACTCATCGGCAACCCTGCCACCGGGTGTTCCGACCCACAGGGCCGCGTGAACGCCGTAGTAGTCGAGGTCGGGCGTGCCACTGGCAATGGCGGCCTCTTGCACCTTGGCGCCAAGGCTCTCTCCGTACAGCAGGATGCGGGGCTTGCGTTCGCGCAGCTTCAACTCATCGTGCACCGCATCAAGCAGAAGTCGTTGTGTGTGCGCACCGGTGGCCACCTTGCCCAGCGACAGGAACGACGGCAGCACGCCGTAACCGATCACGACGGACGCGCAATCCCCCAGCGCCAGAACTTCGGTGACATCGATGGGTGTCGCATTGGCATATCCGCTTCCTGCCGGCGCCTGAATGATCAGGTACGCGCGATCGAACGCTCCCGTGCGTCGAAGCTCCGCCAATGCAAGCCCGACGCGCTGCTCGGGAGTCGACGCCGCATCAACCCCGATGAACACTCGGACCGGCTGTGCCACGGGCTTCTTGCCGGTCACACTTTCGATGGACTGGGGCGACGTCACCGTGCCAACGAAGCGTGCGCCTTCGCGGCCCAGTTCATCGACGCTCACCAGCGAGCCTGGCCCACCGCTCACCAGAGGATCCGCCGGAGGCGTCGCGAATGCGGTATCCAGTTCGCGACCCGAGGCGCCGAGCTGGGAGAGCACGCGGCGCGCCGCGATGGTGCCACCGACCGCCGCTAACGCTGCGCCCACAGTGACAAGTCCCAGGGTGACGCCCGGGCCGTGCCCGCGACCACGCGAGGCCTGCACGGTTGAGGCCACGACATCGCAGGTGACGGCGGTGGTGACACCGACGAGTCCGCCCAGCGCAAACGGAAACGCCGTGCGCACCTTCGCGGGCCACGCCACCAGCGTCGGACCACGCGAGGCCAAGGCCACACCGGTACCTGTGGCAATACCTGCCGCGGTACCCAGCAGCCACGGCTTCATGGCTACTGCAGTCCCGGGAAGAAGAGCGCGATCTCGCGCGCCGCAGACTCCGGTGAGTCAGAGCCGTGCGTCACGTTGTTCTGGGTCTGTGTCGCTAGATCACCGCGAATGGTGCCCGGTGCCGCGTTAGCCGGATTTGTCGCGCCCATCATTGCCCGCCACGACAGGATGGCGGCTTCGCCTTCGATCACTGCGGCGACGAGCGGCGCGGACGTGATGAACGCAACCAGATCATTGAAGAATGGTTTGCCCCTGTGCTCGCCGTAGTGCTCCTCCGCGATCGCGGCCGTCAGGGTGCGCATGTCCAGCGCCACCACGCGATAGCCCTTACGTTCAATACGAGCAAGCACCTCGCCGACGAGGCCACGGGAAACTCCGTCGGGCTTGACGAGAACAAGAGTGCGTTCGGACACGACGGTGCTCCTTGAGTAGGGCAGATGAATGACAACGAGTCCAGCAGATGCTGCATCAAGCCTAGCCGGGCTGTTGAGCCTGCTTGAGCCGGTCAACCCTGGTGCCCAGGCGCACCGCGAAGAACCACAGGACCGCGAAGATCACGCCCACGATGAGCATCGACCACCCGGCCACCAGGCTGGCGGCGAGAACCACGCCCTGGAGGGCCCAGCCCACCGCGGTGCCCCACGGCCACCGAAGCGTCCTGATGGCAACGATCAGCAGCACCATCACTATCGCCCCGACGATCCAGGCACGGGTGCTGTCATCCACCGAGCGGTTAGACGTCGCCAGGGACGTCGCCAGAAGAATCACGATGGCCTCAATGGCCAGCACCGACGACCCCAGAACCCTCACGATGACTCCCCTGTCTCGAGTGCCTGCATGGCCTGTCCCACCAGCACGACCGACCCGGTGATCAAGACTCCGGCACCGCCGTAGTCAGCCTGCTGCTCAGCAAGAGTGGCTGCTCGATCAATTGCATCCGAGACAGAATCAGCGACGATGACCCTGTCGTCACCGAAGATCTCGACAGCAATCTCGGCAAGTTGACGAGCCGGCATGGCGCGACGAGACGACGGTGCACAAATGACGATCTCGGTCAGCACCTGCTCCAGCTCCTGCAGGATGCCAGCCGCATCCTTGTCGGCGAGTACGCCCACGACTCCCACGAGCGCCCCGAACGTGAACGAGTCCTGAACCGCCTCGGCCAGCGCACGCGCACCATGAGGATTGTGCGCAACATCGCCGATGATCGTCGGACTGCGTCGCAGCACCTGCAATCGCCCGGGTGACTCGACCACTGCAAGTCCGTCTCTGAAGATCTCGACATCCAGAGTCGTGACTCCTGCCAGGAATTCCTCGACGGCAATGATGGCGACTGCAGCATTGTGCGCCTGATGCTCCCCGAACAGTGGAAGGAAGATGCCATCGACTGTTGATCGTGGAGTTCGCACGCTGATGAGTTGCCCACCGACGGCGACTTCGCGTGTGGCCAGACCAAAGTCAGTGTCCTCGACCAGCGGCAGTGCGCCCACGGTCGCGCACTCATCGAGGATCGTGCTCAAAGCTTCCGGTTCCTGTCGTGCGATCACCACGGGCGTGTTGGCGCGGACGATCCCAGCCTTCTCCCGCGCGATGAGTTCGATGGTGTCACCCAGATACTCCATGTGATCAAGACCGATGGGCGTGATCACACTCACAGCCGCGTTCACGACATTGGTGGAGTCCCATCCTCCGCCAAGTCCCACCTCGATGACGGCGACGTCGACGGGCGCATCAGCGAATGCCGCGCAGGCGAGTCCCGTGAGAATTTCGAAGTACGACATCGCAACGCCCCCGTCCGCGAGGGAATTGGCATCGACCACCGCTACATAGGGCTCGATCTCGCGCCAGGCTTCAAGCAGTCGCTCTTTCTCGATCACCCGGCTGTCGAACTGAATGCGTTCGCGCGCGTCAGTCAAGTGCGGCGAGGTGAACAGGCCCGTGCGCAATCCAGCGGCTCGCAAGATCGCTTCAATCATTCGCGCAGTTGAGGTCTTGCCATTGGTTCCGGCCACGTGAATCACCGGATAAGAGCGCTGCGGGTCTCCCAGGAGCTCCATGAGAGAGGCGATGCGTGTGAGCGAGGGCTCGATCTGGTTCTCCGGCCAGCGCTGCTCAAGCAGCGTCCAGAGTGCGCGGAGCTCCTCGCTCGCCTCAGTCACGTCCCCACCCTAGGCCTGCCTAGGATTGCGGCCCATGAGCAGCCACCGGGTGCCCGAGAAGCCCGCCCTCGACGGAATCGAGGCCACCTGGTCAGCCCAATGGGAGGCCGCCGGCACCTACCGGTTCGATCGCAACCGGACTCGCGAGCAGGTGTACTCCATCGACACCCCGCCACCCACCGCGTCAGGTTCCTTGCATGTGGGTCACGTCTTCTCCTACACACATACCGATTGCATTGCTCGATACAAGCGCATGCGCGGCTTCGAGGTGTTCTACCCGATGGGATGGGACGACAATGGTCTGCCGACCGAACGACGCGTTCAGAATTACTACGGCGTGCGCTGCGATCCGAGTTTGCCGTTCGATCCTTCCTTCACTCCCCCGACAGAGCCGGGCAAAGATCACATACCGATCGCGCGCAAGAACTTCGTGGAGCTGTGCGAGAAGCTCACGGTCGAGGATGAGGTCGTCTTTGAGGAGTTGTTCCGTCGCCTCGGCCTGTCAATCGACTGGAACCTCACCTATCAGACCATTGACCGTCGATCACAGCGCGTGAGCCAGCTGGCCTTCCTGCGCAACCTCGCGCGCGGTGAGGCCTACCAATCCGAAGCCCCAACACTGTGGGACGTCACGTTCCGCACCGCGGTGGCGCAGGCCGAACTTGAAGATCGCGAGCGAGACGGCGCCTACCACCGCATCGGATTTCCGACGCTCGTCGATCCCGCCACCAAGGTGTTTATCGAAACCACGCGGCCCGAGCTGCTGGCGGCCTGCGTCGCCCTGGTGGCACACCCTGATGATGAGCGTTACCAGCCACTTTTCGGCACCTCGGTCACCACACCGCTGTTCGGTGTCGAGGTGCCCGTCGTCGCACACACTCTCGCCGATCCCGAGAAGGGCTCGGGCATCGCGATGATCTGCACATTCGGCGACCTCACCGACGTCATCTGGTGGCGCGAGCTGCAACTCCCCACTCGCCCCATCATCGGCTGGGATGGACGCATCGTTCCTGACGTACCCGAGTGGATTGTCACCTCACCAGGGCGCGATGCCTACTCCGCACTTGCCGGCGCCACTTCTCATACTGCGCGCGAACGCACAGTGGAGTTGCTGCGCACGTCCGGTGATCTCGTCGGCGATCCCAAGCCGATCACCCATCCCGTCAAGTTCTTCGAGAAGGGCGACAAACCGCTCGAAATCGTCACCACTCGACAGTGGTACATCACCAACGGCGGACGCGATCCGATCCTTCGCGAGAGGTTGCAAGAACGCGGGCGCGAACTGCAATGGCACCCCGAGCACATGCGCGTGCGCTACGAGAACTGGGTCGGCGGCCTCAACGGTGACTGGCTCGTTTCGCGCCAGCGCTTCTTCGGCGTACCGATTCCCCTGTGGTACCCGATTGATGCGGCCGGCAATCCGGTGTACGAGACACCGATCGTGCCCACAGAGGACTCCCTCCCCATCGACCCCAGCAGCGACGTGCCGCCCGGTTTCACCGCCGATCAGCGCGGAGTTCCCGACGGATTCATGGGCGACCCTGACGTCATGGACACGTGGGCGACGAGTTCGCTGACTCCCCAGATTGCCGGCGGATGGGAGCGCGATCCCGACCTGTGGTCGCGGGTGTTCCCGATGGACGTGCGCCCGCAGGCACACGAGATCATCCGCACCTGGCTGTTCTCCACGGTCGTTCGCGCGCACCTCGAGGATGACTCGCTGCCGTGGACCAACGCGGCCATCTCGGGCTGGATCCTGGATCCGGACCGCAAGAAGATGAGCAAGTCCAAGGGAAATGTTGTCACCCCGATGGACCTTCTCGACGAATACAGCTCCGATGCCGTGCGCTACTGGGCGGCGTCCGCCCGCCCGGGTGCCGATACCGCTTTCGACATAGGACAGATGAAGATCGGCCGACGCTTGGCCATCAAGCTGCTCAACGCCAGCAAGTTCGTGCTCGGCCTGGATGCACGCGAGGACGATGCGGCCATCACGCATCCGATGGATCGCGCCCTTCTGGCGCGGCTCGCCGACACCGTGGCCGCGGCCACCGAGGCCTTTGAGAATTACAACTACGCGCGAGCGCTGGAAGTTTCGGAGACATTCTTCTGGAACTTCACCGATGACTTCGTCGAGCTGATCAAGGATCGCGCCTATGGAACACAGGGCGAGGTTGCTGCAGCATCGGCGCAGGCAACGCTGGCAACATCGCTGTCGATCCTGCTCCGCCTCTTCGCGCCTGTGCTTCCGTTCACGACGGAGGAAGTGTGGTCGTGGTGGCAGCAAGGTTCGATCCATCGCAGCGAATGGCCCAGCGCTGACAGCGTGCGCCTTCTCGCGACCGATGGCGATCCGTCGCTCGTCGACGACGTTGCCGAGGTCCTCACGCTTGTGCGCAAAGCGAAGTCGGAGGCCAAGGTGTCGATGAAGGCCGACGTGAGTATGGCGACCATCAGTGCGCCGTCCGAGCGTGTGTCGCGACTCGAAGCCGCCCGCGAAGACCTTGCCGCCACGGGACGCATCGCGGATCTGCGCTTCGTCGAAAGGTCCGGTCCCATCGACGTCGCGGTCACTCTGGCCTAACGCGCCTGCGGAATCTCTCCCACCGCGGGCAGCACGCGTCGCACGCCAAGCAGTGTGGAGACGTTGAACCCGGTGAACTGCTCGATGTGCGCGACTCCGCCACACTCATTGGTGTGCGCCATGTATTCAGGGCCGTCCGGCACCAGGTGGCCCAGGTACATCACGACGTGGCGGTACGGACACGGTGAACCATCCGTGGGACACGTGTCGTAAAGCACCAGATCGCCCGGGCGAATTTCTTCAGGGTTGATGGCCACGTAATGATCGTCGAGCGAAAAACCGTCCCACGGCACCATATTTCGAGTAGACGGTGCCCACCCAGAGGTCGTCGTGCTGAGACCTGCACCTTCCGAGTACGCGCGCGAGACATAGGAGGAGCAGTCGAATCGGAACGGCTCGAGGCGACCGACACCTCCGCACGCGTATGGAGCACCCAGTCGCCCAAGGGCCCACTGCATTGCCTGTGCCGCCTGAATTGTCGGCGCACCCAGGACCGCCGTCGTGCAGAGCGCATGGAGGTCAAGGCCGGCGGGAACAACGCCGGGAATCCACGCCGAGGGACAGCCATCCGCCCCCGTCTGGATCTGCGACTGCGACCACGCGAGGAGCGTTGCCAACTGGCTGTCTTGCCCTTGCAGGGCAGACATGGCATCGGCGTACTGCTGCTGGAGGGTGGTGAGGTCAGTCGTCGCCTCGGCAAGCCGTCGAGTGGCAACCACGAGGTCGAGTTCTGCGGTCGCGGCCAACGAACTGTTCGAGCGGTACCGGTCCACGTCATCTGTCGCCATGGACGTCAGGTACTTCCACACATTGGCGTTGGTCACAAAGTCGTTGGGGCCGCTGCTCAGCACCCCGATGACTCCCTCCACCCCACCGGCACCTCTTATATAGAGGTCCCGGACGGAGGCATTGACCCGCACACGGGATCGATCGGAGGAATCCTTCGCCGCATCACGCTCCAGGGTTGCCGTCTGCAGAGCGCCGCGGAGCTGGGAGACCACGACCGATGCATGGGCCACGCGTCCCGCGAGATCGCGGACCGCTCCACGAAGCGTCACCATGGATCGAAAGATCGTGCCGTACTCGTCGACGTAACCGGGAACTGTCTGGGTAGTCGCGTCACTCGCAGTCTGCTCATCGAACGACGCAAGCCTCGCTGCCCCGGAGGTCCCTGACACGGCAGGACTCGCCGGATCTCGAGATGGCAAGACGTCCGTCACGTCCGTGTCATTGGGCACTTGAGCAACTGAACTCTCAGCACTCACCTGCGGCACAGCGTCATCGGCAGACGCTGCGGCCAACCCCCAGAACGCGACGGCAAGCGCGCCGGCGCAGGACAGGGCAATCTTTCGGGATCGGGGAAGCCGTGCCACCTCATCATTATCGACTCACGGCGACCCCATGCGCGACCCCCGGTCCTGTCCCCATCACCGCGCGGACCTGAGATTCGTTGACAAATCCTTCAAGTGTCGGCTCTCGCGGCCGATGGACATTCCGAAGACGTGTGAGCGCATGGACGCGCCTGTCAGGCAATCAACCCGATCAGCCCGATCTACTCGATCCGGCCGGTTGTAGGAGAGTCCATGAGCATGGCCGAGGTGATGTCTCGCATCAGCGAGATCCAGGGTCGCATGGGAGCCCCCATGGGCGGAATCCCCATTGGTTTCGGGGCCGTCCAGTACACCGGGACGACCGGCATGCCGTCGACAGCAGGCGCTGACTTCGCCTCCACCCTCGCCGCCCTTCAGGCCCGCGATGGCCAGTTTCCGGATACGTCGGGCGTCAACGGATTGACGTCCGGACCACAATCATCCGCCTCAGCCGATAATGGGGCATTTGGCATTAAAATGGCTGATT
>Ga0114968_10000292_pt1 | contig 37107 bp, 39 predicted proteins | sample M_130807_EF_Meta_FD_87020 | JGI IMG/M metagenome (GOLD analysis project Ga0114968, IMG submission 87020) | Freshwater microbial communities from Lake Montjoie, Canada to study carbon cycling - M_130807_EF_MetaG | ecosystem: Environmental > Aquatic > Freshwater > Lake | place: Lake Montjoie... | reverse complement strand
GAAGAGGGACGCATTGTAACGGACGAGCGGGAGATCGTCCCCGCGCATCAAATCGTACGCGCCGGAGAGCGCTACCTACACCTGAAGCCGGCGCAGCGTGAGCCCGATGTGAATGCGGACATCAACGTGCTGTTTGAAGACGAGGCGATCATCGTGCTCAACAAACCCGCGCCACTACCGGTGCATGTGGGCGGCAGGTTCAACCGCAACACCCTGCAGTTCATCCTCAACACCGTCTGGCATCCGCTGAAACCGCGCAGCGTGCACCGGCTGGATGCCAACACGACGGGTGTCACTGTGCTCTGCAAGACACGGCACTTCGCCAGCTTCGTGCAGCCGCAGTTTGAACGTGGCGAGGTCGAAAAGCTCTACCTTGCCCACGTGCAGGGGCATCCGCCGCAGGATGCCTTCGTCTGCGATGCGCCCGTCAGCGGAGAAGCCGGCAAGCTCGGTGGTCGCAACGTCGATGCCGACGGTCTGGAAGCCATAACCAAGTTCCGTGTGCTGCGGCGCGACGCTGATGGCACCGCACTCCTTGAGGCCCGCCCGCTCACCGGGCGCACAAATCAAATCCGCATCCATCTCTGGCACCTCGGCTTTCCCATCTCCGGCGATGCCGCCTATCTGGCCGATGGCGAAGTGGGCGAGACCCAGACTCTGGCTGTGGGCGATCCTCCCCTCTGCCTGCATGCCCTGCGCATCACCTTCACCCATCCTTTGACGAAGGAACGCGTGACGTTTGAGGCCAAGGCGCCAGAATGGGCGGAATGAACCGCACGCTTGTTGGTCCCGTTTAATACCAGGAGCCACAGGCGATCCACTGCGGTTGCCAAAAAACCAATCGCCGACCCATCAGATTCTTTGTAACAAAACCCCGAGAGCAGGCTTGAGCACCTGAACTGCGACCGCTAGCTTCAGCACACCCATGGCTATAACCATCGACGACATTCTCCAGGCGGCCGAAGAACACCAGGCCAGCGATATTTTCCTGCAGGAAGGCGAGGTGCCACGCATGAAGATCGCCGAGCAGCTCATGATTTTTGGCGACGAGCCTGTGCTGCTGCCGCAAATGGCCGGGCTCTGGCAGGCCTGCGGCGGGGACACGCTCAATGACATGGACCGTGACTCCGGCCTGGTCTCGCGCTCGAACATCCGTTTCCGCGTCAACATGCACAAGGTTCTCGGTCGCATGGCCGCCGTGCTGCGCCGTATCCGTACGGACATGCCGTCCTTGAGCACGCTAGGCGCACCTGAATGGCTGCTCACGCGCTGGGGACTGCAGGAGCATGGCATGGTGCTGGTCACCGGCTCCACCGGACAAGGCAAATCGACCACCCTGGCCGGGCTGCTGCATTGGATGAACACCAACGTGGCACGTCATATCGTGACCATTGAAGACCCGGTGGAATACATCTTCACCAACAACCGCTCCATGTTCACCCAGCGTGAAGTGGGGCGTGACACGCCCAGTTTCACCCGTGGCCTGCGTGCGGCGATGCGCCAGGCGCCGGACGTCATCTACGTGGGAGAAATTCGCGATCATGACACCGCATTTACCGCGCTGCAGGCCTGTGAGACGGGGCATCTCGTGCTCGCCTCCATGCACTCCGCCACCGTGGGTGACACCATGGAACGTTTCGTGAATCTGTTCCCGGCAGACCAGGTCGGCATCGGCCTTCACCTTCTTTCGCATCAGTTGATCGGGGTCCTCTGCCAGAAACTCGTGCCGGATGTGAATGAGAAGCTCACGCTGCTGGTGGAGCATCTGCAAAACGGCGGCGCTGTACGGGACTGGATCGCACGGCGCTCAATGTCCGACATCAACGAGTACATGACACGTGCCGGAGACCCGAACTGCCGCACCTTTCTTCAGTCCATCATTACCGCCTACGAAGCAGGTGTCATTGATGAGCCGACCGCCATAGCCGCCACCGGCAATGAGGCCGAGTTCCGCCGTGCCGCACGCGGCATTTCCTGATTGCATCCACCCGGCCGCCCGCCCCCTTATGCGTAACCACGATCTCATCGAATATCTTTTCATGGTCATCGAGCGCGGTGCCTCAGACCTGCATCTCAGCGCCAACTCGCCGCCCATGGGCCGCATCAGCGGCGTGCTAGAACCCGTGACCAATGAAGTGCTGGATGTCTCCGATTTGCGTGAGCTGATCCTCGGTGTGCTGAAAGAAAACCAGCGTGCGGAACTGGAGCAGAAATGGGAGCTCGATTTCGCCATCCAGGTGGAAAATCTGGGACGCTTTCGTGGCAACGCCTGCTACGTGCTGGGCCGTATCGAAGCGTCTTTCCGCTATATTCCGGCTGTCATTTCCGAACTGCGCGATCTGGGCCACGGCCCCACCGTGGAGGGCTTTACCCATCTGCACGACGGGCTGATCCTCGTCACCGGCACGAGCAACTGCGGCAAGACGACGACGCTCGCCTCATTGACACAGCACATCGCCCGCTCACGACAGGCCAACATCGTGAGCATTGAGGATCCCATTGAATACCTGTTCTCGCATGAACGGAGCCTGGTACGTCAAAGGCAGGTCGGCGCTGACACTCACAACTTTGCCGCCGCCATCAAAAGCGCGCTGCGTCAGGATGCCGATGTCATTGTGATCAGCGAACTCCGCGATCTGGAGACCATGCGCACGGCCCTGACGGCTGCTGAGACGGGGCATCTGGTCATCAGCACACTGCACACTCATGATGCACCCAGCACCGTGTTGCGCATTCTGGACGCCTTTCCAGAGGAGCAGCAGGACTTTGTCGCTTCCCAGCTTGCCGGATCGCTCAAGGGCGTGATTTGTCAGTCGTTGATCGTTCGCCAGGATCAATCTGGCCGGGTCATGGCCTCCGAGCTAATGGTGTGCAATCAGGGCATCGCCTCCAGCATCCGCTCCCGTCGGCTGTCACAATTGGGCAACCTGATCCAGATCGGCGGCCCAGATGGCATGCACACTCTGGATGACAGCCTGTTGCATCTGGCTAGCCACGGGTTCATCAGCCTCTTTGATGCCCTCAATCGTGCCAAGGACCCAGAGTTCGTCCAAACCGGCTATCAGAAATTCCTGCGCGAACGAGGTGGCAAACGCTGACACAAAAGAGCGGAACCAATTTCCGGGTTCCGCTCTTCTCAAATGCTGATTGTATCAGCGCCGGGGTCAGGGCTTGTTCCTGGCGTCGAACTTGGCTTTGCACTTTTCGCAGCAGAAGGCGACGGTTTTACCGTCTTTGCCGGTGCTGGTGATGCTGGAGTCCGCAGGCTTGCCGCTGATGGGGCATTTGTCGGCGGCCATTGCGGCGGAAGCGAATTAGAGAGCCTGCAAAACTGCCGGGCAATGCTCGAAACGTATAAGACCGGTCGTTTCCTGTCGATCTTTGACCTTTCCTCGTCCGACCACCCATGAGTTTCCTCTCCCGTGAAGCCACCGTCGCCAGCCCCGGATTCAATCGCTGGCTCGTGCCTCCCGCCGCCATCGCCGTGCACATGTGCATCGGCCAGGTGTATGGCTTCAGTGTGTTCAAGAAGCCCCTTGCCAGGGCGCTAGGCCTCACGTCGCCCATCGCCGGTGACTGGAGCGAGGCCGATATCGGCGTGGCCTACTCGATCGCTCTCGCCCTGCTCGGCCTGTCTGCGGCGTGTTTCGGCAAGTGGGTCGAACGCAGTGGCCCGCGCAAAACGATGCTCGCCAGCATGCTCTGTTTTTGCAGCGGCCTGGTGCTCACTTCACTCGCCGTGCGCTGGCACCAGCTCTGGCTGCTGTATGCAGGTTATGGCTTGATCGGCGGCATCGGACTGGGCTTGGGTTACATTGCCCCGGTCTCCACCCTGATGAAGTGGTTCCCAGACCGCCCCGGCATGGCCACCGGCATGGCGATCATGGGATTTGGCGGTGGCGCGCTCATCGGCGGCCCGCTGGCCGAGGAATTGATGAAGAGCTTTGCCACCGCCACCTCTGTCGGGGCCAGTGAGGCGCTGCTGGTCATGGCAGGCCTTTATACCATTTCAATGATGTTTGGTGCTTTGATCGTACGGGTGCCCCCGGAAGGCTGGAAGCCCGCTGGCTGGGTGCCGAAGGAACATGCCTCAAAGCTGGTAACGACAGCGAATGTCGCCGTGGACACCGCCTGGAAGACGCCGCAGTTTTGGATGCTCTGGGTCGTGCTCTGCATGAATGTAAGCGCAGGCATAGGCATCCTCGGCCAGGCCTCGCCCATGATTCAGGACATGTTCAAGGTCACTCCTGCCGCCGCAGCCGGATACGTCGGGCTGCTTTCGCTATGCAATCTCGGCGGCAGATTTTTCTGGTCTTCCATGTCTGATCTCATCGGGCGCAAGGGCATCTACTGTATCTACTTCATTCTCGGGGCCGCCTTGTATGCCAGCGTGCCGTGGATTCAGGGCCGAGGCAGTGTGGCGCTGTTCGTCGTGGCCACCGGACTGATCCTCACGATGTATGGCGGCGGTTTTGCCACCATCCCGGCCTACCTGCGCGATCTCTTCGGCAGCCACCAGGTCGGTGCCATCCACGGCCGCCTCATCACCGCCTGGTCGGTGGCGGCGATTCTTGGCCCGCAGCTCATGGACCGCCTTTCCGTGGCGAACAAGCAGACCATGCCGCCCGAACAGGCCTACAACTCGATCTTTCACCTGATGGTCGGCCTGCTCGTCGTCGGCCTGATCTCCAACCTGCTCGTCAGCCCCGTCGATCCTAAACACCATCTCGCTGAAAACGTGCAAGCCTGATTCGCCATGAAAACCCTCACCCTTCTCCTCGCCTGGACCTGGATCACCGTACCGCTCGGCTGGGGCGTGTATCAGTCCGTGCTGAAATCCTTGCCGCTGTTCGGCATCACGGCAGTTGCGAAGTAGCCCGGGCATCGCTTTGTTGTCCTACGCATGCTTTCGAAAGTCACCTTCTTCCTCGCCCGCCGCTATCTGCGTGCGAAGCGTTCGTTTGTCTCGGTCATCACCGTCATCTCGATCCTCGGTGTCGCGGTCGGTGTGCTGATGATGATCGTGGTCAGTTCGGTGATGAAAGGCTTTGAGGGCGAATTTCGAAAGGTGCTCATCGGTTCCGAGCCGCACATCCTGCTGCACCCGCAGGACAAAAAGCCCACCGATGCCAAATCCGTCGCCGACGTGCTTGCCAAGGTGCGCCAGCAGCCGGATGTGCTGGCTGCCAGCAGCTACATCAACAGCGTCATGTATGCGGAGCAAGATGGCCTGCAGTCCGGCATGGATGTGCTGGGCCTGCCGGAAGATGGCGCGAAGTTTTACATGGCGAAGATCGCCAGACACAAGGTCGAAGGCTCGCTGGAACTCACTCCCGGCGGTGTGGTCTGCGCCGATTATGTCTCGGGACAGCTCAACGCGCATCCGGGCGATACCATCAACGTCTATGCCTCCAGCAACGTCACCAGCGCGGTAAAACGCTTCCGCCTCGCCTCGGATGAGCAGGATGAAACGAAGCGACACGCCGCGTACAAAGAGATCAAGCTGCATCCCAAAGAGATCAAACTTTTGGGCAGCACGCGTGCGGAATCCGCCGGAGCCTACGGCTACGTCACGCTCGAAACGGCCCAGCAGATCTTCGGCTTTGGTGACCAGGTCAGCGGTGTGTTGATCGAATTGAAGCAGCCCGGCGAGGTCAAGGACGTGATCAAACGCTTCACCGCTGCGGGAGTTATTCCCGCCACCTGGAGTGCCTCCCTGTGGACCGATGCGGGTGATGCGCGCCTCGCCGCCATGAGCAACGAACGGGTGATGATGTGGATCGTGCTCCTGATCATCGCTGTCGTCGCCGCATTTTCCGTCATGAACACGACCATCACCGTCACCACGCAGAAACGACGTGAGATCGGCGTGCTGACCGCGCTCGGTTCACGGCAGAGCCAGATCATCGGCATCTTCGTCTCACAGGCGGCTGTCGTCGGCATGCTGGGCACCGTGTTGGGACTCGCCCTAAGCGGACTCGTGCTGCGCTACCGTGATGACATCCGCATGGGCATCGCAGTCCTCAGCGGTGGCAGCGCCAACGCCGACTCCGGCATGTTCCTCGCCACCATCCCGGCGCAAATCGAGCCCTGGTTCATCGTAGTCACCTGCCTGGGTTCCATCACATTCTGCCTCCTTGCCGCCCTGCCCCCTGCGTGGCTGGCGTCCCGCGTGGACCCTGCGGTGGCGTTGCGGGATTAAACAACCGTCCTCGTCCTCCTACTCGAACTCGTCCTCGATTCTGCCACTTCACCAGCACCCCAGCCTTCAAACCATCCCAACACTCTGCTCCTAACTCATCCCAAACTCTCTTTTCGCAGCCACATGATCGAGGACGAGTAGGAGAACGAGGACGAGAACGATTTTCTAGCCACCCATGACCAGCGCCCCACTCTTCCTCGCCCTGCGCTACCTGCGGCCCACTCGCTCGTTCATCTCAGTCATCACCGTGATCTCGATGCTTGGTGTTATGCTCGGCGTTGGCGTGCTGGTGTTTGTGATGTCTGTGTTCAGCGGCTGGCAGCGTGAGTTCCGGCAGATGCTCATCGGCTTCGAGCCGCATGCCATGGTGCAGCCCTTGAGTGCGCACGAAGGCGAGCCCGACGGCCCGAAACCTGTCGATTGGCGTGAGCTGCGGAAAACCCTCGCACAGCGCCCCGAGGTCGTGTCCGCCGTGCCGGTGGCCGAAGGCGTCGTCGTGGTGGAAAACTCCGGCAATCTGCAAGGGGTCAGCGTCATCGGCATGGCAGACGACAAGGACAATGCGCTGCTGCAAAAGCTCAAAAAGCACATCAAGCAGGGCCAGTTCGACCTTCAGGGCGACACGATCATCCTCAGCGACAAATTCGCCAAAGAGATTGGCGCGAAGATCGGCGACACGCTCGTGGTGCATGCCGCAGACAGCGTGAATCAGTTCATCCGGCAGGTGCGCGAGATTCCCGAAGACGCCGAGGAAAAAAAACGCTCCGAGGCGCTCGACAGTGTCACTGTTCTGTCGAAAGACCTCACGCTCGTAGCCACGCTGCGTGCTGACACCGCCGGACCACGCGGCTATGTGCCACTGCACGTCGCACAGGAGTTCTTCAATCTCGACAGCGATGTCAGTGGCATCGAACTCGAATTGAAAGATCCGGACAATGTGGAGCGCGTCATGAATAAAATCTACCTGTCCGGTGTCCTGCCTGAAAGCTGGGGCTACCGCACCTGGATTCAGGAGCATGGCATGATGCTAGAGTCGGTCGAGAACCAGCGCACGATGATGTGGTTCCTGCTGCTGTTCATCATGCTCGTCGCCTCCATCTGCGTGATGAACACCACCATCACCGTCACGGTGAAAAAGCGCCGCGAGATCGGCATCCTCACCGCGCTGGGCACGCGGGCGTGGCAGATCATCGCCATCTTCGTCGCCCAGGCTGGCATCGTCGCACTCGTCGGTGTCGCAGCCGGGCTCGCGGGTGGCTTCTTCGTCCTCGGCATCCGCAACTGGCTGCGCGACCAGATCGCCAATATCAGCGGCCGCGACATCTTCCCGCAGGACATCTACTTCCTCTCTAGCATCCCCGCCCACACCAATCCCAGCGACCTCCTCACCATCTGCGCTACCGCCGTCGCCCTCTGCCTCATGGCCGCGCTGGTGCCGTCATGGTTCGCCGCTCGTGTGGACCCTGCCGTGGCTTTGCGGGATGGGGGGTAGTCACTTACGACCAGCCGCGCCATGCCTCCCGTATTTCATCCTTTCGGCCCATCGCATAAGGCGGTGCTCGCCATCACGCTGGTGCTTTTAATCGTGATGCTGCTGCTCTCTCGCACCCGCTGGGCGGAGCTCTCGCAGCGGGTGCTGGGCGGCATTCTGCTGGCTTATTATCCTCTCAGCATGGTCGTGCAGGCGCTGCATGGTTCCCTCAATGTGCAGACGGCGCTGCCGCTGCAGTACTGCGACATCGCCACGCTCGCGGGTATTGTCGCATTGTGGACGCGGCGCCCGTTCTTTTGCGAGGTGGTGTATTTCTTTGGCCTCGCCGGCACCCTGCAGGGGCTGCTGACTCCTGCGCTGATCTATGAATTTCCGGACCCGCGTTTCATTGTGTTTTTTGTCATGCACGGCGGTGTGCCAGTCACGGCGCTCTACGTCGTCACCGCCATGAAGGTTCGCCCGCGTCCCGGAGCCGTGCTGCGCATGATGAGCTTCTCCGTCGGCTGGTATGCCGTGATCGCCGTCGTGAACTACGCCCTCGGCGCGAACTACGCATTTCAGTGCGCGAAACCGGTGCAGGCCAGCCTGTTTGACCAGCTCGGCCCGTGGCCGTGGTATAACTTCAGCACCATCGGTCTTGGCCTCGTGTTTTACTCCCTGCTCTACCTTCCCTTTGCCTTCCGCAAGACCGAGTCCTGACGCCCTGGCGTCTCCGGGCGTTTGGGCCGCCCCGAGATGTCGCTTTGCATTTCCGAATTTGCCCCCATAATCGCGGCCCTTGAAACCGCTTCCAACCCAGCCCCCGAAAATGAAAAACCCCGCATGGACCACCGACGACAGCGCCGAGCTTTATGGCATCCGCGAATGGGGGCATGATTACTTCGACATCGCGAGGACCGGCGAGGTCGTGGTGAAGCTGAAAGACGGCAAGAAGACAAAGGACGTCTCCCTTGCCTCCATCGTCAAAGGTCTTCGCGAGCGCGGCACACAGCTGCCGCTGCTGATCCGTTTCGGCGATCTGCTCCGCTGGCGCATCGACGAGTTGAACGAAGGCTTCGCCTCCGCGATCAAGGAAGGCAAATACCAGGGCGTCTATCGCGGCGTTTACCCCATCAAGGTGAACCAGCAGCAGGAAGTCATTGAGGAGATCACCCGCTATGGCCGCAAGTATCACTACGGCCTTGAGGCCGGCAGCAAGCCGGAGCTCATCGCCGCGCTGAGCTACATGCACGATCCGGAAGCCTACATCGTCTGCAACGGCTACAAGGACGAGGAGTTCATCGACCTCGCGTTGTACGCGCAGAAGATGGGCCTACAGGTCATCCTGGTGCTGGAAATGCCGACAGAGCTGGACTTGATCCTCGAACGTTGTGAGAAAATGGGCGTGCGCCCGACGCTCGGTGTGCGCTTCCGCCTCAGCGCCGAAAGCGCCGGTCACTGGAGCGGCTCCGGCGGGGATGCCAGCATGTTTGGTCTGAACATCTCGCAGCTCATGCACGTCGTGGACAGCCTGCGCGAGAAAGGCATGCTCGACTGCCTGCGCATGCTGCACTACCACCAAGGCTCGCAGATTCCGAACATCCGCGCCATTCGTCAGGCGGTCACCGAAGCGACGCGCGTTTACGTTGGTCTGGTGCAAGAAGGCGCGCGCATGGGCATTCTCGACCTCGGCGGCGGTCTGGCGATCAGCTATGACGGTCTCAAAGGTGCCACTGAAGCCAGCAGCAACTACGGCACCAAGGAATACTGTGCCGACATCATTGAGGCGATCACTGAAGTCACCGCTGAAGCCGGCGTGCCGCACCCGGATCTCATCACCGAGTCCGGTCGCGCCATCGTGGCCTACTACTCCGTTTTGATCATCAACATCCTCGACATCAACCGCTTTGAGCCGCGTAAAGGCATCGCCGATGTCGAAATCGCCAAGGATGCCCCTCCACTGCTGCGCAATCTTTATGAGCTGCGTCTGGATGCGGAAAAGTACGCCGCCAAGACCTCCCGCGATCGTCTGCAGGAAATCTACAACGACGCCATTTACTACCGCGACAAGCTGCGCAGCGAGTTCAACTACGGTAAAGTCAACCTGCGTGAGCGTGCCCATGGCGAGGAGCTTTACTGGGACATCCTCACCTGGGTCTCCGCCATGCGCGAGAGCTGTGAGCATGACGGCAGCCAGATGGATCGTCTCGACACGATCATGACCGACTTTTACTACGGCAACTTCAGCGTCTTCCAGAGTCTGCCTGACCTTTGGGCCATCGACCAGATCTTCCCGGTCATGCCGATCCACCGTCTCAAGGAAAAGCCTACGCGCAATGCCGTGCTCTCCGACATCACCTGCGACAGCGACGGCAAGATCGACAAATTCGCCCACTCCCACGGCATCAACTCCAGCCTCCCGCTGCACGACCCGCAGATCGAGAAAGGCCATGAGTACATGCTCGGCATTTTCCTCGTCGGTGCCTATCAGGAAACTCTTGGCGACCTCCACAATCTCCTCGGCGACACCAACGTCGTCAGTGTCCGCGTGGAGAACGGCAAGGTGAAGTATAGCCGCGAACTCGAAGGCGACAGCGTCGCGGAAGTGCTCACCTACGTTGAGTATGATCCTAAGGACATGCTCACCCGTTTCCGCAACCTCGCTGAAAGCGCCGTCATTTCCAAGCGCATCACCGCCATCGAACGCCGCGAGATCATGGAAAGCTTCGAGGCCGGCCTGCGCGGCTACACGTATTTCGAGAGCTGATTGCGCCTCAGATAAACGTCGCCTTCCGCAAAATCGCCCGCTGCAGCAGCTCCAGATACTGCGTGCAGGGAATCTCATGCCCGCCAAACATGGCGAGATGTGGCGTGGTCCACTGCGTGTCGTGCAGCAGGAAGCCGCGCTCGTGCAGCCGCCATTGCAGGTAGGTCAGCGCCACCTTCGAGGCCTGCGGCTCGCGGCTGAACATCGATTCGCCGAAAAACGCCCCGCCAATGCTCACGCCATAGACGCCGCCACGCAGCCTGCCATCCCGCCAGACCTCCGCACAGTGCGCAAAACCGAGACGGTGGAGCTCCTCATACGTGTCCATTATAGCATCCGTGATCCAGGTGCTCTCACGGTCGGCACAGCCGCGGATCACATCGCCAAAGGCCGAATTCCAGCGCACTTCGAACGGATGCTGCTTCAGATAGCGTTCAAACCGGCGTGGCACGTGAAACTCCGCCACGGGCAGGATGCCACGCATCTTGGGCCGGTACCAGGATATGGAGCCGTCGTCCTCCCCCATGGGGAAGGCTCCCTCGCAGTAGGCGTTCAAGAGGTCCACTGGCTCGATTTGCGGCATCCCCCATTCTAAAGCGATCAAACTTCATGATTCAACTCTTGAACCGCGAACCCTGAAACGCGAACGTAGCAGCGTGAACCTCGCCAATCAGATCACCATTTTCCGCATCCTGCTGATTCCCGTCTTCATCGGACTGGTGATCTATTATGGCGACAGCGCCCGTGGCGAGCACCCCAATGAGGCCCTGCGCCTTTGGGCTGCGGCGGTCTTTGGCATTGCCTCGATCAGTGACGCCATCGACGGCTGGGTCGCCCGCCGGTTCAATCAGCGCACCCGCTTTGGGTCCATCATGGACCCGCTCGCGGATAAGCTGCTCATGCTCGCGGCTATCATCCTGCTCAGTTTCACCTCCTGGCGGCAGCATTTCCCCCTGTGGTTTCCGATCCTCGTCATTGGTCGCGACCTGCTTTCCATCGGCGGCGCCTTCCTGATCGACCATTTCGCGGGCAAATTTCAGATCCATACCCATTGGACCGGCAAAACGGCCACCTTTGCCCAGATGGCTGCCATTCTGTGGATCCTTCTCGATCTCAAACCTGAGTGGCTCATCTGGCCCACCATCTTTGCCGCTACCTTCACCGCTCTGTCGGGTTTTCTCAATCTGGCTGACGGCGTCAGGCAGTTGCAGGCCGCTGGACATGATTGACGCGGGGGGCTCACCGTGCTCTCTGAACAATGCTCAAAACTGTCGCCATCGTCGGACGCCCCAATGTGGGAAAGTCCGCGCTCTTCAACCGCCTTGCCGGGAAAACCATCTCCATCGTCCACGATCAGGCCGGGGTGACACGGGATCGCATCACGGCGCAGTGCCGCCGTGGTCCGGCATGGTTTGAGATCATGGACACGGGCGGCATCGGCGCCAGCACCGACGACGTTTTGACCGACCAAGTGCAGATCGAGGCCTCCATCGCCCTGGATGTGGCCGATCTGCTGCTGTTCGTTGTCGATGTCGTCGATGGCATCACCACGATCGATCAAACTCTCGCCCGCGAACTGCGCCGCACCAACAAGCCCGTCATTCTTGTCTGCAACAAGGCCGATTCCCCTAAGCGCAAGCTCAACGCCAGCGAGTTCAGCAAATTCGGTTTTCCAGATACCCTCGAAGTCAGCGCCGCCCATGGCCTCGGCATCGACGAACTCGTCGCCCTCGTCTCTGAGCGTCTCGATCTGAAAGAGTCCAGCGAAACGGAAGACGCCATCGCGCATCAAAACACACGCCCGTTGAAGCTCGCCATCGTGGGCCGTCCGAACGCGGGCAAATCCTCGCTCGTGAACGCCATTCTGGGTTCGGAGCGTGCCATCGTCAGTGACGTGCCCGGCACCACGCGCGATGCCCTGGACATCAAAGCCAGTTGGAACGGCAAGCACTACCAGCTCATCGACACTGCCGGCATCCGCCGCCGGGCGCATCTCGATACGGTCGTCGAAATCTCCAGCGTGGACCGCAGCGTGCAGAGCATCAAGCGCGCAGACCTCTGCCTGCTTGTCATCGACTGCGCCGCCGGGGCCAAGATGCAGGACCGCAAGATCGCCCAGATCATTCTGGAGGAGCGCAAGCCCTGCATCCTCGTCATGAACAAGTGGGACCTGTTCCATCCCGATGGCAATCAGAAGGACCGTATCGAACATCTGGACGAACTGATGCGCCGCGAATTCTTCTTCCTGAACTACGCCCCGCTCGTCGCTATCTCGGCGAAGAACAAGGACCACATCGGTAAGCTCTTCGTGCAGATCGAAAAAGTGCGCAGCGGCTCGCAGAACCGCATTGGCACCGGCGCTTTGAACCGCCTCCTTGCCAACGCCATTGAAAACACCCCCGGTGCCCTGGGGCGCAGCACGCACAGCTTCAAACTGCTCTATGCCACCCAGGTCAACGAGGCCGAAGGCTTCGCCATTCCTGTGCCTCACTTCGTTCTCTTTGCCAATCGCGCCTCAAAACTCACCGACAGCTACATGCGCTATCTGGAAAAAGTCATCCGCGACGAATGGAACGCCCCCGGCGTGCCATTCAAAATGAGCGTGCGTGGCAAAGGCCCGAAGAACGCGAAGTAACCTTGTTGGATGCCTGCCTGCCTTTGGACTTTGGCACTCACGGCTTCCAGGGTCGGAGGATGCTGACTAGTCTGCCAGATGGCCACCATCCAGACCACCACCGTCGGCTCCTACCCAGTCCCCGAATGGCTCAGCGCGCTGCCCAGCGAAGCTGCTGTCACTGACGCCACGCGTGTGGTGTTCGACATCCAGCGTCAGGCGGGCGTCGATCTGCCGACGGATGGCGAGCTGTATCGCTTCGATGTGAATCATCCCGACACCAACGGCATGATCGAATACTTCGTCCACAAGCTAGGCGGCATCGACAGCCGCGTGGGGCGCGCTGATACCGCCGCATTTCGTGCCAAGCATGAGATGGCATTCCGTAGCAAGCCAGCCGCCCTCGTGCGCGGCCCCATCACCGAAGGGGTGCTCAATCTGGCCGAGGACTGCGCCCGCGCAGGCAAAGTGGCCGGCGGCCCGTTCAAGTTCACGCTCACCAGCCCGTATATGCTTGCCCGCACGCTGCTGGACACGCACTACAATGACTTCGAGGCCCTCAACATGGCCATCGCCGACGCTTTGGCAGCACAAGCAGCCGACCTGCAATGCCACTGTGTGCAGGTCGATGAAGCGAACATTCCCGGCAACCCGACGGATGCGCCCATCGCCGCCGCAGGCATCAATCGCGTGCTGGATGAGGTGAAAGGCACCAAGGCTGTGCATTTCTGCTTTGGCAACTACGGTGGTCAAACGATTCAAAAGGGCGAGTGGGCCGCACTTATCAGCTTCCTGAACTCACTGCGTGCCGATCACCTCGTGCTTGAAATCGCACATCGTCCCGCCGCTGATCTTGATGCACTGAAGGAGCTTGATCCCAAGATCGGCGTGGGCCTCGGAGTCGTGGACATCAAGGTGAACCACGTCGAAACCGCCGACGAAATCGCCCGCCGCATCGAAGCTGCGGAGGAAAAGCTCGGCAGCGGTCGGGTTAAATTCATCCATCCCGACTGTGGATTCTGGATGCTCAAACGCAGCATCGCCGACCGCAAAATCGAGGCCCTGGCAAAAGGACGCGACAGGTTTGAGGGGCTGTGACTGGCAGCACCCGATCTGACGCTCACACCAGTCCAAACAGCTTCTTCAGCGCCGCCTCATCCGCCGTTGTGGCAAGGAGGAAAGTCTGGCTACCGTCGCTCCAGCTGGCCATGTTCCAGTTCTTGCTGGTCCTGAACTGAGGCTGAAGCTGCGGGGGCAGGTCTGAGAGACCTGTGTTGTCCACCACAACGAGGTGGGCCTCTGTGCCAGGCTCAATTTCGAAGCAAATGATGGATGCTGGGCGACCGGCAACCCGGATGCGTTTGCAGGCCAGCACGGGCATCGTTCCTACCGTGCCTGGAAGGCGAACCGGCGTCGGGGATTGATCAGCCACAAGCATCCTTTTGATGGCCTCGATGTCACGCGATAGGTGATCGACTCTGGACACGCCATACTCGACTTTCGTCACTGCCGCGAGAGATTCAGCCTGCCAGCCGGGCATGCTGCTGTTCACCGGCCAAAGCATTGTCCAGCCGACCACCACCGCTGCAGCGGCTGCGGCAAGCATGGGTAAAACCCAGCGGAAGGAACGTTTGGCGGGCCGCTTGGCATTTTGCAGAATGCTCTCACGCAAACCCGCTGGAATGGAGGCCGCAAGGGCTTCGGCGACCTGTTCATCAAACGCAGTGCGCTTTTTCAGCCATGCACCCAGCTCGAGATCGCTCTCCGCCATCGCACGCGCCTCAGGCGACGCATCCTGCGGGCGGAGCGTCGTGGCGTCGAGTTCGAGTCTGGCTTCTTCGCGGTTCACGAGGCGGATAGGGGGATGATGTTGGATGAGGCGGAGTCTTCGAGGCGGCGCAGGATGGCGCGCAGACTATCTTTGGCGCGGGAGAGGCGTGACATCACGGTGCCGATGGGAACACCCAGCGTTTCGGCGATGTCGCGGTAAGAGAGTTCTTTGAGGTAAAAAAGCACCAGCGGAGCGCGGTAGTTTGGTTCGAGTTCTTCGAGCGCGGTCTGTAGCGTGGAGCTGTCCACGCGGGGATTTTCTCCATCATCCTGGTGCTGCGTGGCACCGTGCTGCTCGGGTTCAAATTCGACCTCCTCATATTTTTTCTCGCGACGAGCGATGGCGAGCCACTCGCGATAGATGGTGGTGAACAGCCAGGTCTTCACCTTCGTACCGTCCCGCAGTGAGTGCCCCTTCTTCGCCCATTGCAGAAAGGTCTGCTGCACGAGATCCTGTGCAGTGGCCTCACGCCGGCACATGCTCATGGCAAAACGGTAGAGCCCCTGGTAGTGGGCATCCACAATCTGCTCAAAACTGGGCACTAAGTCAGTCACGCGTCGATGTATCGTGCGGGTTGTTGGCAGTTCAAAGCCGAATTGGAGAACAAATTCCATGAATTCATGGGGCGGGTATGCAGGTAGGAGGCGTGACTGCTGCGTTTATTCCCACGATTCACGATTGTTTTCGCCAACGCAGCAGCTCATCGACCGAAAACCGGCCGGGGCCAAAGATGAAGACGATCACACTGGCGAGCAGGAAGAGAAACGGCGGCGCGGTGACAAAGGAATCGGCGTCCGACCAGATCGTTTTGACGACATCGAGATGTGCCGTGCCGTAGGCGACGAGCATGGTGAAGATCAAAGGCACGCAAGTGACGCGGGAGAAGAGGCCGACGAGAAGCAGCAAGCCGCCAAAGCACTCCGTACAACCGGCCAGGTAGGCATTGAGCTGCGGAAAGGGAATGCCGAGCTCGGTGAAGAAGGCCGTGGGCGCGCTAATGTCGCTGAGCTTGCCTTTGCCGGTCTCAAAAAACTGCCAGCCCCAGTAGAGGCGGATGCCGAGCAGGAAGGGATCTGCCAGATAACTGGCGGTACGGTCGAGGAGGGTGTTTGCGAGGGTCCAGGGTTTCATGATTTGAGGGGAGATTTGGTGAACCAGCCGAGCTGGGAGAATTCGGTGAACCAGTCACGGATCTGCGCGGGCCAGTCGATGTCTGGACTGGCATGGGCGAGAGCGAGCTCGATGGCATCAGCCAAACTGAGGCCATCCCGCAGCGCGGCGAGCATGGCAAAGGCCTCGGGCGCGAGGCGCTTGAAGTAGAGCTGGTTGTCATGGCGGTGAACGACCAAGTGCACGCGCTCACGCTTTAATTTCGGTGCCTTGCCTATGCGACTGCGGGTGGGTGCCTCGGCCATCGCCTGGCTGGCGGAGCCGCGCACGTCAGCGTCAGCCTTTTTCATCGCACTGATGAAGTGATCGACGGCGTGGTCGATCGGCAGGAGCACAACGCAGGGCTGCAAACCCAGATGAAGCGTGGAGGGATCAGCACCGAGGAGATCATCAATCCGCAGCGGCTTTTTCAGCGCCTCGTCAAAGGCGAGCGTCTGAGCCCACTCCACATGGGCAACATCCCGCGCTTTAAGATCCGTGATGAAGGCGGGGAGTGCGGAGCCCAGATTGCGCAAAGTCCAGGAGGTGCTGGCATGCTGCGCCAGATAGTCACGGCAGAGCTGGTGAAAGCGGCGTTCGCCAAGGAAAACTCGCAGCGCGGGATAGTCGTCGTAGAGGCAGTCGAGCAGACGGAACCAGTACTGGCGGGCGTAGATTTCGAGACGCTCGAAGCCGCTCATACGGTCGTTCGGCGTGATGAAATCGACCTGCGTGCTGGCTGGCATGCCGTCCTGGCGCGTCAGTGGCTGCATGAGCGCCGCAGCCATGGTGCGCTGAAGCTGGCGCAGGTCGGTGTTGGTGCGGAGCTGGCTAGGCGTGCGTGTGCTCATTGAGGTAGCGGTTGGCTTTCAGTGCTTCGGCGTGGACGTCCTCAAAGCTGGGGATCTTGTCGTCCCATTCGAGGAGCGTGGCGGTGTTGCCGGAGTTTTGGATGGCTGCGGCATAGAGGTCCCAGACGGGATCGGGCACGGGATGATCGTGCGTATCGAGGATGACGTGATCGAGCCGGGTGTGACCGGCGATGTGAATCTGGCCCACTCGATGATGCGGCACTGCTCGGAGGTATTCGAAGGGATCGAAGCCGTGATTCTGCGAGGAGACGTAGATGTTGTTTACATCCAGGAGGATGCCGCAATCGGCGTGCTCGACGACTTCATTGAGAAATTCCCATTCGGTCATCTCGTTCTGCGTGAATTCGGCGTAGCTGCTCACATTTTCGACGCAGATGGGTACTTCGAGGAAATCGCGGGCCTGCTTGATCTTCTCGGCGGTGTGCCTAGCCACGCTCATGGTGTAGGGCATAGGCAGCAGGTCGTGTGAGCAACGACCATCGACGCTGCCCCAGCAGAGATGATCGGAAAGCCAGGGCGTGTTGGTGCGCTTCACTAGGCGCTTGAGCTTTTTGAGGTGATCGCGATTCAGCGGGTCGGCATTGCCGAAGTAAATCGACACCCCGTGCTGGACGACACGGTACTGTTCCAAAATGCTGTCCAAAATCTCCAGCGGGCGGCCACCATCGACCATGAAATTTTCGGAGATGATCTCAAACCAGTCACAGACGGGCTTTTTCTCCAGGATGTGCCGGTAGTGCGGGACGCGCAGGCCGAGACCGATGCCGAGGTCTGTGTGACCGTTGTGGGGGTTGGCGGGCATGAGAAGAAAATGACGAATGACGAAATCAGAATGACAAATAAATGATGAAGCTCGAATGACGAAGATGCGGGATGCGTGGGGTGTGCATTCAGGTTTCGTTCGTCATTCGGCATTCGTCATTTTGCGGAGAATGGAGGCCCGCAGACAATCTGTGGCCTCCGTTCTTCCGCGCTGTGATCAGGGCTTCTTCGGCATGGTGTTGCAGCCGCCTTTGCCTTTGCAGGTGTTCTTGCCTTTGCAGCCGTTGTCGCCGGACTTGCAGCCGCCGGTGCCTTTGCAGTCGTTGTGACCCTTGCAGGTGTGCTGGCCTTTGTCAGCCATCTTTTCGATGGAGACGCCGAGGCTGGCAGCCTTCTGGGTGCTGGTGGTCTGGGCGGCATAGGCTCCGGAAAGGAGACCGGTGAAGGCGGCGGCGGCGATGATGTGCTTGGTGCTCATGGTAGGTGTGATGTGCGTTGCTTTGTTTGTTAGTTCTGGCTGGCTGCGGGGATTCGAGCCATCGCAACGTGTGAGCACCCGCCTCAGCAATTATTCCCGTCGAGTTGAGCTTTCTTTTAGAAGGGGCAACAAGGGCCTCTAATGCCAACTTGTCTGCGTGTGAAGAATTCTGCGGAGCAAAAGGGTTTCACGAGGAATCGGCGGGCGATCTTGACGATGCTCTCGTTTTAGCGCACGACTGTGATGATTCTGCCCTCGTGGAAGTCCAGACTGATGCAAACCTTTTAGCATGCTATGATCGCCACACTTTTCCTGAGCATTCTCGGCATCTACGCCGCTGTCGGATGTCTCTTTGCCCTCGTCTTCCTGCTCGCAGGCGGGCCTAAAAAAATTGATCCCGGAGCGGTCAAAGGCACCATAGGATTCCGCATCCTCATCTTTCCAGGCTGCATGCTGTGCTGGCCGCTCCTCCTGAAGCGCTGGGCCAAATCGGAATCACTCCCAACTGAGTCCTGTGCGCACCGCATCAAATCCTGATACTTTTTTATGCAGTCCTCTCACCGAAAACGACATCGGATCATCTGGATCTTCCTGACCATAGTGGTTGCGGTCGCTCTCTGGGTAGCGCTTGCCAGCGGAAATCTGAACGCGGTGAAAAACTTCCTCAACTCAACCGCTGTCTCTAGCAAATCATGAGTGTTTCCTACAAAGGTGTCGGCTGGAATGCCTTCAAGAAAAAATACGATCAACTCCTCGTCGGCGTCATCGTGCTCTACCTCGTGGCTTTTGTCGGAGTGACGCTCGCCATGCATCCCTCCACGACCCCGGAGATTGTGCTGATCCGTGCTTTTGGAACGGCGGGGATCATTCTGCTCCACTTCATTCTGGCAATCGGTCCGCTCGCAAGGTTTGACCGGCGTTGGCTGCCTGTTCTGTACAATCGGCGGCATCTCGGTGTCGCTATGTTTCTGCTGGGTTTTATCCACGCCTTGATTGCCATCCTCACTTACCACGTTGGCGGCGAGACGAATCCTTTCGAGAGCATCCTAACGAGCGATGCCGGAGTCACGGTCGGCACATTTCCCTTTCAAGGCTTCGGATTCATAGCCCTTCTCATTCTGTTTGCCATGGCCGCGACCAGTCACGACTTCTGGCTCGCCAACCTCACGGCACCCGTTTGGAAGACGCTGCACATGGGAGTTTACTTTGCCTACGCTGCCCTGATCATTCACGTCGCGTTCGGCGTCCTTCAGGCAGAGGTTTCCCCGGTCTATGTGGCACTCACCCTCGCCGGTTTTATCACGATCGCCGGGCTTCATCTTGCAGCCGGGTTGCGTACTTGTGGCATTGATGCAAGGCCAACTCGCTCGCCCGAGGAGGATGGATTCGTTGAAGTTTGCCTCGTTTCGGACATTCCGGAGGACGCCGCTCACGGAGTTTCTGTCAAAGGCGAACGAGTCGCTGTCGTGAAATGGCAAGGGAAAATCTCCGCCGTTTCCGGTGTCTGCCAGCATCAGAACGGACCTCTTGCCGAAGGAAAATTTGTTTTCGGCTGTTTGACCTGTCCCTGGCACGGTTACCAATACAGGCCTGACAATGGCTGCTCGCCCGAACCTTTCACCGAGAAGATCCCGACCTTTCAGGTTCGTGTCGCCGATGGCAAAGTTTACCTTCACCCCACCCCGAACGAGGCAGGCACTTTCGTGGAGCCCGCCCTTGTTCCCTGATTTCCATGCGCACTTCAAACGAAGAATTTTTCATCGGCTGGCAGGGCAAGACTCCCGAACAGGGAGCAAAGTATCTGCGAAAGGTGGCGCTCGCCGCCTTGATCGCTGTAGCAGCGATTGCCATCGCCCTGGCGGTGTTCCAGCAAACGATCGCGCGCGCTTGGTTTGAATTCGGAAACGTGCGCGTGTTCAAGGGACTGCTGGTCGCGTCCCCGGTTCCCATCCTCCTGGCCGACGAGCGCGACGAAACAAGCGGCGAGTCGGTCTTCCTGCTGGTGAGTCCACTCAAGTACGGGTACCCCGCAGAGATGGCGAAGCAATTCCACCTGCGACCGGTGACCATCCGAGGCACGCTGATCTACAACGAATCTGGCGGAGCCATGATCGAGGCTGTCGAGACGCTTTTGCTGGAAGCGCCCGCCGGAAGCGCTACGCCTTCGCTGGGCACAGGAAGTGAGTCGCAGGTCACCCTTGCCGGAGAGATTGTTGACTCCAAGTGCTGGCTCGGCGTCATGAACCCGGGCACATTGAAACCGCACCGCGCCTGCGCCATCAACTGCATCCGCGGTGGTATTCCGCCGGTTCTCCTCGTTAACCGCTCGGACATATATGTTCTGGTGGGGCCGAACGGCGAGCCAGTCAACGATGCCGTCCTCAAGCACGTGGCGCTGCCTATTTCCGTGTCCGGCACGCTCGTCAACTATGGTTCGGTGCGTATTTTCAAAATCGATCCCTCCGCCATTCAATCGGCGGAGCTGCGATGAAAGTGGCCATTTTTTTTGCGCTGGAGCGAGGAGGGAAAACGGAATCGGGAATAAATCTTGCTACAGTTACTCTAGCAGGGACGCGGGCAACGATTGCCTGCCATGAAACACACAAACCTCACATCCCTATGATCCAACATCCCCGTCAGTTCCTCCGCCTCTGCGCCGCCACCCTTACCTGCCTCGTAGTCAGCGGCGCCATGCTCGCGCATGCCGGGACGAAGGAATATAACCTGCCTGCCAACAAGGTGGCGATCCAAGGTTACGATCCCGTGACCTATTTCACCCTCAACAAGGCGGTTCCAGGAAATCCGTCCTTCAAAGCCCAGAACGAGGGGGTAACGTACTATTTCTCGTCCGCTGAAACGCTGGCAACCTTTCAGGCATCTCCTTCGCAATACGTCCCGACCTACGGCGGCTGGTGCGCCACGGCGATGGCGAAAGGAGAGAAGGTCGAAATCGATCCGAAGAACTTCAAGGTTACCAACGGACGCCTCTTTCTGTTCTTCAATGCATGGTATGGCGACGCCAAAAAGACCTGGCTCAAAGACGAGGCAGGCCAGGAAACAAAGGCGGATGCCAACTGGAAGAAGATCTCAGGCGAATAATCCATAGACCTGCAAGAGCATGCCTTCTCAAAATCAAACCCGTGTCAGTTGGGTCCTGCAAGTCGCGGCAGCAGTCATCATGGGACAGACACTCTTTTTCAAGTTCTCCGGCGCGCCGGAGCCGATTTACATCTTCACCACTCTTGGCGCGGAGCCCTACGGGCGTTGGCTGGCTGGCGTCTCCGAACTGGTCGCTGTGGTGCTGCTGCTATGGCCGGTGATGGCGGGAGTCGGTGCCCTGCTTGGTGTGGGAGTGATGAGCGGCGCACTGCTCGCTCATCTGACGACAAAGCTCGGCATCGAGGTGCTTGGCGACGGCGGCCTGCTCTTCTCCCTGGGTGTCGTGGTGTGGGTCGCCTGCGCGGTGATCGTCTTCATCCGGCGGAACCAACTGATGGCCCAGGCAAAGACGCTGCGCCAGCGCTTCCTACCGGCCTGAACCGGGCAATCCAGTCGTCATCACGGCATGTGCTCCCTCACTTGGCATCATCGGCAGAACGGCTACGAAGTCTTTTTCAACCGGGACGAAAAAAAGACCCGTGGCCGGGCTAGCCCGCCTGCTCCTGGCGGCAAAGATGGCGTGCGTCATCTTTGTCCGAGGGACGCAGACGCGGGCGGCACTTGGCTGCTGGCGAATGAACACGGCGTGACGCTCGCCTTGCTCAACTTCTGGGGGGACTCTGACCCGGATGCAAGGCCCGCCCGAAGCCGGGGCCTGCTTCTGTGCGACCTGCTGGCAGCCCAGAGCAGCGCATCTGCCGTGGTGAAACTTTTGCACGACACATCATTGGAAGACTACGGCAGTTTCACGCTGGCTGTCTTTGACCTCGCGGGCGATCAAGGCCCCTTGGTCGTGCGTTGGAATCGCGGCACTTTGGTCTCGCTCCCGCCGGCGATGCCGCTGTGCTCGTCCTCCTTTCTTCCTGAAACGGTTCTCGACTACCGCGAGCGCAGTTTTAAGGCTCTTCGCGATCAGGAGCCGGCGACGCTTTGGAACTGGCACCGTCGCGAGGAATCCCCCACGGCCTGCACGGTGCGCATGAACCGTCCCGACGCGCAGACTTGGAGCAGCAGCCGCGTGTCAGTGACCCGCGACTCCATCCTGTGGCACTATGTCGAGGAAATGCCAGGACTCAGCGCCCCACCTGAGCAGCATGAAGCAATCTTAAAGTTATGATGCAAAGCTGGTTAGAATATCTCTCCTCGGTCTTGACGCCTGCCTCGCTCATGGGGCTGCCGGTCGCGCACGTGATGCTGATCCTCGTGGCCGGTGCCTACGTCAGCGAGGATCTGGCCTGTGTATGCGCAGGATTGCTGGCGGCGGCGGATCAGTTGCCGATCAGCCTTGGCATTCTTGCTTGTGGGACCGGGATCTGGACCAGCGACATGCTGCTTTATGCAGTGGGACGCAGCTTGGGTGGCGGCTTCCTGCACGGCCCCTGGATCGACCGCTGGATCCCTGCTACGAAGCTGGCGGCAGGTGAAAAACTGATGGCTGAAAAGGGAACACGGTTCCTCATCGCTTCGCGTTTTTTGCCTGGCACGCGACTGCCTGGTTATGTCGCCGCCGGGGCGCTGAGATACCCATTCTGCCGGTTCATGCTCATCCTGGCTCTGGCCGTGGCGGTCTGGACGCCGCTGATTTGCCTCTTGGCGCTTTCGCTTGGGATGACGGTCGTTCCCTGGCTTCATGATTGGCACCTGTGGATCGCCCTGCCAGGCGCGTGGCTGGCGCTCTCAGTCGCTGTCAAATTTGTTCCTATGTTGTTCTCTTGGCGGGGAAGACGTCTTCTGGTCTCTCGGTGGGTCCGGCTCACCCGTTGGGAATTCTGGCCGGGCTGGGCCTTCTACGCTCCCGTCGCTTTGTGGATTCTCTGGCTGAGCATCCGTCACCGCTCGCTCATGGTCGTGGCCCTTTGCAATCCCGGCATCCGGCTCAGCGGCATCGCCATGGAGTCCAAGAGCGGCATCCTGAGCGCCCTTGGCAACGACAATCCGCATGCGTCGATGATTGCCGCATGGACAGCCCTGGACCAAGGCCGGCCAGACGAGCGTCTCCTGGCGCTCAAGGCCTTTATACAGAGTGAGGGCCTGTCGTATCCTATCGTCCTGAAGCCCGATGTCGGCGAGCGCGGCCAGGGCGTAGCCATCATTCGTGACGAGTCAGCCGCACTGCAATATCTGACCGAATGCGAAGGCCTCGTCATCGCGCAGCGCTATGTCGCAGGTTTGGAGTTTGGCGTATTCTACCATCGCAAACCGGGAACTGCTCACGGCGAAATTATTTCTCTGGCGCAGAAGCATCCCTTCAGCCTGCACGGCGATGGTCAGCGCACCCTGGAGGAACTGATCCTCGCTGATCCACGCGCGGTCGCCACTGCCGCGTATTTCCTGAAGAAATTCGCGCACGAGCGCACCCGCGTTCCGGCGCAGGGGGAGGAGCTGCCGCTAGCGGAAATCGGCACGCACTGCCGCGGTGCCATCTTCACTGATGCACGACACCATCTCACCGAAGCTCTCCAACGGGCCGTGGATGAACTCACGACACCATTCGACGGCTTTCATCACGGCCGCTATGACCTGCGTGTACCAACCATCGAAGATCTGAAAGCAGGCCGTGGCCTTCAGGTGCTGGAGCTCAACGGCATGACCGCCGAGCCCGTTCACATCTATCAACCTGGCTACCCATTGTGGAAGGCCTGGTTCGACGTCTGCAAAGCATGGAGCGCAGCCTATGCCGCAGGTGCCGCGATCCAACACAGAGGCGTTCGCGTTCCCTTAGTGAGGGACGTTTGGGCTGCGTTGGAACAGCACCGCCGGCACGACTGGTTCGAAGCCGACAGTCTTCTCTCCACACTTTCTCATGCCTGATCACCCGCCTGCTATGACCGAACTAATCCATGCCAATCTCGGCCTGCTCGACCAGGTCTTAGAGCTGCTCGAACGCCTTGATCCAGAGACGTATGTGAGGACATCGCCCGTTTTCTCGAACTCTGCCATCGGTGGCCATGTGCGTCACAGTCTGGAACACTATGAGAGCCTGGTCACCGGCCTCCCAGAAGGACGTGTGAACTATGACCGTCGCGCCAGAAATCCGATCATTGAGACCCAGCCCGCAGCTGCAATCGCCTCCACGCAGGACTTGAAGGCAAAGCTCTCTGCTCTGGCCGTGGCCGCACTGCCACAAGAAATTCGCGTGCTGATGGATCATGACGCCGGTTCTCCTAATGAGGAATGGCAGAGCTCCTTCATCTGCCGTGAGCTGCAATTCCTCATCAGCCACACCGTCCATCACTTTGCCATCATCGCAGGCTTGTGCCGTTTGCACGGGGTTGCTGTCGGAGAAAGTTTTGGTGTGGCCCCGTCAACGCTACGGCATCGGGCCTCGCTGAAAATTTGAAAGCCGCCAGTCAATCGAGACTGGATCGTCCCCCCGGCATCCGTCGGAGTCAATTTGTCCGACCAGAAAGCCATTAACTCGGCTATACTATGTGGAATATCGAAAGTCCCGTCTCCTCCAGGATAATTCCCTGAAAGCCAAACATTTTTGCGGACGAGGCACGAATTACCGGCTTAATTGCCTCTCGCTTTTCCATCAATGGCAGCCACCCCCAAGCACATTCATTTCATCGGCATCTGCGGCACCGCAATGGGCTCGACGGCAGTCGCGCTGCGCGCCCTCGGTCACACCATCAGCGGCTCTGACAATCAAGTCTATCCTCCGATGAGCGATGTGCTGCACGATGCAGGCATCACCGTAACCGAAGGCTACAAGCCGGAGAACCTGCCGCTGCAGGCGGATGTGTATGTGGTGGGCAACGCGATCTCTCGCGGAAATCCTGAACTCGAAACGCTGCTGGAGAAAAAGCTGCCCTACGTCTCGATGGCGGAAATGCTGAAGCGCGAAGTGATCCAGGGCAAACGCAGCTTTGTGGTGAGTGGTACGCATGGCAAGACGACAACGACGACAATGCTGGCGTGGATCTACGAGCATGCGGGCAAAAACCCCGGCTTCATGATCGGCGGCGTGCCGGAGAATTTCGAATCGGGCGCACGCTTCACGCATTCGGACCTGTTTGTGATCGAGGGCGACGAGTACGACACGGCCTATTTCGACAAGCGCAGCAAATTCCTCCACTACCTGCCGGAATGCGCGATCGTGAACAACATCGAGTTCGATCACGCGGACATCTTCCGGGACCTCGACGAGATCCTGCTCTCGTTTCAGCGCTTTCTGAACACAGTGCCGCGCAACGGCCTCGTCCTGATCAACGGCGACGATCCCAACTGCCTAAGCCTCCGTGCCAAATGCCCTGCACCGCTCAAGACGGTGGGACTGGGACCTGACTGCGACTTCCGCATCGCGATCACCGGCACGACGCCCGAAACCACGCAGTTTGAAATCAACGGCGCTGCGTTCGAGGTGCCGATGGTCGGCGAATTCAACGCACGCAATGCCGCGATGTGCGTATGCGCGGCCCGCTTTGCCGGATTGAGCGATGCTGAAATCCGCGCCGGCCTGGGCAGTTTCCGCGGCATTCGCCGTCGTCAGCAGGAGCGTGGCACAGCCCACGGCATCACCATCATCGACGACTTCGGTCACCATCCGACCGCGATCCGTGAGACGCTGCGCGGCCTGCGCCAGCGCTACGATGGACGCCGCCTGTGGGCGCTGTTCGAACCGCGCTCAAACACCAGCCGCCGCAATGTCCTGCAGAATGAATTGATTGAGGCGCTGACCGAGGCCGACGGGTCGGTGATCGCGGCGGTGGCCAATCCTGAGAAGGTCGCGGCTGATCAACGGCTGGACACCGTCAAGGTGGCGCAGTCCGTCACCTCCCGTGGCAGCCCGTGCTGGTTTGAAGCCAACACCGAGGCCATCGTCAAGCGCCTGAAACAGGAAACACGCAGCGGCGACGTGATCGTGGTGTTCAGCAACGGCGGCTTCGACGGCATCCACGACAAGCTGCTGAACACGCTGTAGGGACGGAACCGTCAACAATCGTAAACGGCTCCCTCAGTAAACAATCTCCACCTCATCCCCCACGCGCACCTGGCCGAAGAATTGCTTCGCCTTATCGTAGGGGAGACGGATGCAGCCGTGGGAGGCGGGCTGGCCGGTGACATAACCGCTGTGCAGGCCGATGGCCCCGCAGTTCAAGCGCATGAACCATGGCATGGCGACATGGTAGAGCGTGGAAACATGGGACGTGTGCTTGTCCGTGATGACGTAGCGTCCCGCCGGTGTGCCGTAGCCTTCACGTCCGGTGGAGACCATGGTGTGGTTGATGATGCGGCCCTGCTTGGTCACCCACGCACGCTGGCTGGAGAGATCGACGGTCACGAGCGTGTCCGGTTCGGATTCAGGATCACGCCCCAGCAGGACGCGCATCAGAAACAGATACCCCTGGGTGGCGGCAAAGTTGATGGGATAACGGTGATAGCGCGTGGTGCCCATTCCAGGTCTGCCGCCCGCACGCATCAGAACGACCGCGCCTTCCACATCGCCACGTGCAGCACAGCAGATCAGCGGCGTGATCCCGCGATCGCTTTCCATCGCGTTGCGCAGATCCTTGATGGAGCAGCGGTCCATGACCTGCTTCTGAATGGGCGTGTTGAAGCGTGTGTTGGGATCGACGCCAAAATCCAGCAGCGCCTTCAAAACGGGTACATTCCGACGCAGTGAAGCAATCGCAATCGGCGGCTGCTTTTCATGTGCTGGCTGGTTCATGTTCACTCCGGCGAGCGCCAGTGCATACACGCAATCCGCACGTCCCATGCGAACGGCGGCGCAAAGCGGTGTATCCCCGCCCAGGGTCATTTCATTGGGAGAAACGCCCATGGCAATGATCTTCGCGAGATGAGCAGCATCGTCGTTGAGCACGGCCTGGTAGGCCTGCGGCAGCGCATCGGTGCGCGGCATCAACCTTGTCCAATGATCTGCGATAGGGTCGAGGATTGGACGCCAGGCAGGCACCTTGACGACCACAGCGGGGGCGGGCTTGTCAGGCTGCTTGACGGTAGTCACCGTTGGTTCAGCATTTGACGGCTGTGCCGGAGCGACAGGCTTGATCTTTGGGGCTTCCGCCGCACGCATGAGTGCGGCCTTCTCCGCAGATGGCTGCGCTGGCAGCGGACGTACCGGGTCAATTGTTGCATCGGCGGGCAATGCTGCACGAACCTCAGCGCCACTCTCACTCAGCTTTCCCTGGCGCATTTTGCTGACAGTCGCCGTGGGCGGCGCGACCGCATTCACACGAAACATTTCATGGTTCTTCAGAAGATGGATGATACCCCAGCAAATCCCCACGCCGACGATCGGCGGGAGAACGCAGGCACCCAGCATGTTGATGAACGAATTGCTTTTCATTTTTGCGTCACAAGCGTGCCACCCATAACAAAAATGACCTGAGTGTCGAGCAAGGATTTCGCTGAGTGTTGATCATGCCATTTCCAAGATGGGTTTTACTGCCTCCCAAACGGACAAATTTAAGACATCCCAGCAAAGTTTTATGGTAATTCGAGGAAGCAGTGAGACGGTACTTGATGTTCTTGCCCTCCAAAGCATCCGCAAGCATGTGCCCGCACCTCAAATGCGCCACGTTTGCATTGCTGTGCCTGAGCGTCATGCCCTGCCGCGCGGTCGTGTTTGAAGCCACGGCTGATCCCGACCACAACACCACAGCTCCCACCGGCATCTTTGCCAGTTCAGGCTGGCAGTATGAAGGCATGTATGGGTCTTATCTTGGCACCATGATCGCGCCGCAGTACTTCATCACCGCACAGCATTTCGGCACCCAGGGCAGCACCTTTACACACAGCGGCATTTTCAGCGGCGGCGCGGATGTGACCTACAACATCGACGCCACAGCCAACGGCGGCGCAGGCTATTGGGACATCGCGGGCACCGATCTGCGCATCTTCAGAATACAGGAAACCTTTGCCACTTATGCCCCGCTCTACACGGGGTCTTCTGAAACGGGGCTGACCATGCAGATCAACGGCAGAGGCGGTCCGCGCGGAGAGGATGTCCTCGTCGGTGCAGTTCTGCACGGGTGGAAAGCCACCAGCCCTGACGGGGTTCCACGCTGGGGCACCAACACGGTCAGCGGCATTTATTCGAGCGCTATTGGCGATCTGCTCACCGCTTCATTCAGTGCCAGCGGCACCGCCGAAGAAGCCACGCTGTCCAGCGGTGACTCCGGCGGCGGGGTGTTCGTCAATGATGGCGGCGTCTGGAAGCTGGCAGGGGTGAACTACAGCATCGATGGCATGTTCGACACCAACAATGTCGTCAGCGATGGCACGGATTTCAATGCAGCCTTGTTTGATCGCGGCGGCCTCTATCAGGGGTCGGATTCATTTGGCTGGACGCTCATCCCCGATCTCCCGCTGGACAATCCCTCCAGCATGTATGCCTCGCGTATTTCCTCCAGCGCAGCCGCCATCATGTCCATCACCATGGTTCCAGAGCCACAGTCGGCTTTGCTGGTGGTGCTGGCCCTTTCGGCGGGTTTGCTACAGCGCAGGCGTGTCATGCAGCCGGTTTGACCTCGGCAAAGATCAACCGGCCTGCGCTGGTCGGCAGGGTGCCTGAAACCACCACATCCACCGTCTGGCCGATCTGTGCGGCGGCGTTGTTCACAACGATCATGGCACCGTCTGGCAGATAACCCACCGCCTGGTTCTTGTCCTTGCCTGGTTTGGTCAGCGGCAGCCGCAGTTCATCGCCCACGCTGAGTTCCGGATTCAGGGCTGCGGCCAGTTCGCGCAGGCTGAGCACGGTGATGCCACGCAACCGGGCTACCTTGGCAAGATTGTCATCACTCGTCAGCAGGCGTGCGTTCAGCTCACGCGCCAGCGTCACCAGACGCACTTCCACCGGAACATCGGAGCCGCCGTCTTCATGAATGGAAACCTGCATCTCCGGCCTCGCACGCAGTTTTTCCATCATCTCCAGACCACGCTTGCCCCGCAGGGATAGCGCGGTCTCGGGGGAATCAGCCAGATGCTGGAGTCCGTCCAAAACGCAACGCGGCACCACGACGGCACCGCTGAGGAATCCGGTGGCAAACACACCCGGCAGGCGGGCGTCCATGACCACGTTCGTGTCCAGCAGCAGCGGTTCACCTTCCGAACCATCGCGGCGAAACCGGATATATGGAATCAGGAAGGCAAACTGGTCCCGGTCGCTGCGCAGCGCAAACGTGACCCCAAAAAAAGCCAGCGTCCCATAGATGCATATCTCCGCGATGTTTTGCAGCGCTAGACCCGCCTCGTGATTTTGAAAATAGGCGAGCTGGAACACGCCGATGCGCGTGATCAGCCAAGCGCAGAAGAGCCCCACCGCCAGCCCCAGCGTGGCGTGGGAAAAATCACGCAGGGTGAAGTGCGCCAGGATCACATCCAGCACCATCAGCATGCCCATGAACGCTGCGCCGCTCACCGCCCCGACCCAGGCGTCCTGCTGCAAGCCCAGGGAGATCGCGATGCCGATGAAAACGGAGAACGCAAAGAATAGCGCACGCACTAGGCGTATTGGCCAGGAGGTTTTCATGGAAGATGCGCAGGGATTAAAGGCAAAAACCAGACGGGGCAAAAGGATTCTCCCCCGGAATTCATCATTGCCTCAAGGCCAGACCGCCGCGCCGCGTAAACTGCAGCTCCACCCCGGCCTCCGCAAACACCCGCCCCATCTCATGCTCCAACTCCGCCACACTGCGCCCTGCTAGGATGAACTCCCGCACCGCGCGCTCCTCCGCCATGCCTTGCTCCATGGCGCGTAGCATTGCTTTAACACCCACCCCGTCTCCAGCACGATCAAGATAGGAAAGATAGAAAGTCAGCAGCATCGCCGAGGCGCGGTTCTCGCTGGCCGCAGGCGTCTCCAGGCTCGCCGCCCAGGTTCTGGGCTCCATGGCCAGCAGTTCGGCCAGATTCAGCATCGCAAAGCGCACCACCAGCCCCATCTGCCGGGCGCCCGCCTCGCGCAGGCTTTGCCGCAGCCGGTCAATCGTCTGCGCCGGAGACAGTGCGGCATTCTTCTCAACCGCAAATTCAGGAATGTCCGCCAGCAGCCACACCGGCAGCACTCGGTTCACCACCGGCGCTTTGACCGGCGGTGGCACCTCTTCAGGGGCAGGTGCGGGGACTGGCACGGGATCTTTCTTCAACCCATAGGCCGCCAGCCCGGAAGATTGCACCGTCTGCAGCGGCGATTTCAAGCTCCGCGCCTCGACCAGCGGTGACTCACGAATGGCCGTGGCTGCGCTGGGGTGCGGTGTCTCCTGCTTCAACCACAGCGCGAAAGCGGTGACACCCAGAGCAGCCGCAGACACAATGGCCACACGCAGCGCCGTGACAATGCCCGGCCTGCCACGCCGATGCCGTTTGCGAACGAATTCGGTTTGGTCCACCAGCGCTATGGGCGCGCAACTGGGTGCGAGAGGATGCATAACACTTGGTACAGACCGGGCGAAAGTTTCAATCGTCAAGGCCCCTTAACTAAACCTTGCCTTAAACAAGGTTAATCAACCCGAATCACTGCATCATCGCCTGCGCCTTTTCCGCCACCACGGTTTCATCCCGGAACACCGCCAGCGCCGGACGCAGCAGTTGCGGATCTTCATCCAGCGTCCGTTCGGCCAGTTGCCGCGCCAGGCGCACCAGCCGCGTATCCGCCAGCAGCTCGCCAAACAGCAGCGGAGCCTGCCCGCTTTGCGCATGGCCCAGCACATCCCCTGGACCACGCCGTCGCAAGTCTTCCTCGGCGATCTGGAAACCGTCACTGGTTTCTTCCATAATCGCCAGCCGCTGGCGGTTTTCCTCGTCCTTGTCATCCACAAACAGCACGCAGTAGCTCGTATGCGCCCCGCGGCCAATGCGGCCACGCAGCTGATGCAGCTGAGCCAGCCCAAAACGGCCCGCGTCATGGATGAACATTACAGTCGCGTTTGGCACATCGATGCCAACTTCGATCACCGTCGTCGAAACCAGCGCGTCCAGCTTGCCCGCACGAAGCCGTTTCATCACCTCTTCCTTCTCCTCCGCGCTCATGCGGCCATGCAGCAGCCCCACCTCGCACGGCGCGAGCAGCTTGGTCCATTCCTCATGGCCCTTCGTCGCTGCGCCAGCCTCCACCTTTTCTGATTCATCGATCAGCGCATAGACGATGTACCCCTGCCGCCCCTCCTCGATCTGCTCGCGCAGGAATTTCGCTGCCTCCTTCAGCTTGGTCTTCGGCCGCACCTTCGTGATGATCTTCACCCCATCGCGGGGCTTTTGGTCGATGGTGGAGACCTCCAGATCCCCATAAATCGTTAGTGTCAGCGTGCGCGGGATCGGCGTGGCTGTCATCACCAGCACATCCGGCGTATCCCCCTTGCGGATCAGCTTCGCCCGCTGTGCCACCCCAAACTTGTGCTGCTCATCAATGACAACGATCCCCGTGTTGTGCATCAGCTCCGCGTCATGCAGCAGCGCATGCGTGCCAATGACAACTTCGGGTTTCGTTGAGCTGCTCTTTCCGCGCATCAATTCGAAATCATCCCCATCCTCCCGCTTCGATCCTGTCCGCAGCGCTACGCGCAGGCCTAGCGGCTCCAGCCACTTGCGTGCGTTGCGTGCATGCTGCTCGGCCAAGATCTGCGTCGGTGCCATCAGGACTGCCTGCCGGCCTGATTCGACCGCGCGCAGCATCGCAGCAAAGGCCACCACCGTCTTGCCGCTGCCCACATCGCCATGCAGCAGGCGGTTCATCGGATTGCCCGAAGCCATGTCTTGATGAATCTCGTCCAGACAACGCTGCTGCGCCGTGGTGAGTTGAAACGGCAGCTCCTTGAAAAAGTCCCGAAGCAACTCGCCCGTGCCGGCTTGTCTGCGTCCGCCAGACTCGATCACCCGCCGCCTCCTTCGTGCCACCCGCAGCTGGTAACCATAGAACTCCTGCAGAGCGAGATAGCGCCGCGCCTGCTCCAGTTTTTCCATGCTCGAAGGGAAATGCACCTCACGCAGCGCCTTCGAGCGCGACAGACCCGCAAACTCCCCTTCCACGCTCGGCACCGGCAGCAGATCTTCGACGAACGACTCCAGCAGGGCCTGCATCACATGCCACGCCGCCACACGCAGTGCCTTTTGCGTCATCGCACCTTTCAGCCGGTAGATCGGCGTGATGCGCCCCGTGTGAATCTGCTCCGCATCGTCATCCGCACCGCCTTTGACGATCTCATACTCCGGATGCGCCATGCTCAGCCGCCCCTTCGTGTCCTTGATCACGCCATAGACGATCAGCTCCTGCCCCTCCGCCAGCACCCGGCTCATGAATGGCATGTTCCACCACTTCAGCGTGAGCTGCTGCCCCAGCAGCCCCGTCGCGTGCCGCACCACGGCCTCAAACACGCTCGCCCTACCGAAAAACTTGTTCCCCGCCTTCGTGATCAGCACATGATGACACGTCGGCAGCAGCCCCGCTTGAAACGCCAGCGCCTGCATCTGCCGCCGGTCCTCATGCCGGAACGGCAGCAGCGCGACCACATCCGCCACCGTCTTCACCCCCTCCTTGCCCAGCAGCCGCGCCGCATTCGCGGGCATGCGGGGAACTTCAGCGAGGGAGAGGTCGAGCGGGATCACCTAGTGAGATGGAATGCGTGGTCAGGAGTGTCAAAGACGAACTAAGTTCACAAAGGGCCTCGTTAAATCTCTGTTTCTCGAGCCTGGCGCAGGATCTCCGCGACAATCCGGTCCGACAGCCAGTAACCGTTGCCACGAATGTCATCGATCAGTGGCCTTACCAAATCGATCAAACTTGCATGCTTGGCCGCTACCAAGATTCGTCCCGTGCCAACAACTTGCAGATCATAGACATCACGAGCCACACGTCTGCCGCGTGCCTCGTCCATCAGCAGTACGGAAGGCGAGTGCCGCAGGGCAAGCTCGATAGCTCTGGATTCGCCGAGGTCGAGCAAAGACGTGAGTAATGGATCAGGCAACGTTCCGAGCTCCACGATTTGAAGCCACGATGCTTCCTGAAAAGCTTTGAGCCCGACTTTCGAAACACCTCCCGCCTGACATTCTGCCGCCACCTCCGCTGGTATGCAGACCATCCCGAATAAAGAACGTAAAATCCCAAGCTGATCAATACCGCCAAGGGCGATCAACGGACCGGAATTGCAAACCACCGTACTCATTTATTGAGCACCGGCAGATCGCCACTGAATTCGGCCTCGAGATCGTCGTCATCCCAGTTGACACTCGAAACACCCCACTGGCGGCAGGTCAGCAAAAACTCAACTCGGGACAATCCCGCCAACTGCGCCGCCTGACCACTGGAGAGCCTATGGCACTCAAACAGCTTCATCGCTGCGGCGATCTTTGTGTCCGCCGCGAAACGCGACGCGTCCAAGCCCATGGCAGCAAGCCAGGATGGCGGATATTCGAGGGTGATCGTGCTCATGGGGGAAGCTAACTTCAAAAGCCAGTCATGCAACGATCCACCTTTTGCGGTTCTCAAATGCAAGACTTGGCCGATCTCCATTTTACACCGCCTTCTCCATCACATAATCATCCATCACAAACCCGCTGCCAATGTCGCTGACGATGTCTTCGGTGAAGCGAAAGCCAGCGCGCAAATACGAGCGGATGGCAGGGGCGTTGCGTTTGTTCACACGCAGGCGCACGACCTTGCAGCGCATCTCGCGGGCACGTTCCTCGGTCCAGCGCAGAGTCATCCCGCCGAGGCCGTGGCCGTGTACTTCGGGCAGGAGATAGAGCTTGTTGATGAATAGAACAGGTTCAAAGAGAAGCTTCTCAAAGGAGATGTAGCCGACGGGCTTCGGCCCGGCGGTCTCGACGAGCGCATACCACACGTCCCGCGCCTGCATCTCATGCGCCATGGAACCTGGCTGATACCAGACGGAGAGCATGTAGCGGATCTGTTCCTCGCTGATGATGCCGGGATAATACGCATGCCAGATTTCATGGCCGAGACGCTGCACCGTGGGCAATTCGTGAGCGCCAATCCGGCGGATGCGGGCGGTGGGGGGGGCGCGGCGGGCTTGGATCGTGCTCAAAGCATGCCTCCAAGTGTCCTCATCCCGCGCTGGAGAGAGGCGATGCAGGTGGGAGGCGATCTGATCCTGCGTGGGTTCCACGATCTGCTCTTCGCGAATTTGTTTCTGGTCTGAGGGAAATTCAGCCTCCGGTAGGATCAACTGCGCAAGATACCAGCAGGCCCAGGCACGCCAGGTGCGCAGCTCCTTGTTCGGCTCAACCATCCGCGTGGCCAGATGCTGCCAGTGACGGCGCGGATTGCCAATGAACTGGCCTTCAACCCGATGCTGCATGATCCACACCAGCGCCATATAGGGCAGTGGCCATTTGGCGAGGATGGGTTCATCCGCATTCAGCGGCAGCGACAGCGCCCTGTTGATGATGAGAATGCTTTTGGCTGGAAAACCTTCACGCCACAGGCTCTGCGCATAGTGCAGCGCCGTTTCATAAAACAGCGGCCCGCGCTCGTGATTCAGCGCCTCGATGTCCGTGTGGTCGTAGTGCCGGTTTTCCTCCGGCAGCAGCGGGCAGGGCGGATTGATCCACGCAGTGTGTCGCATGGTCAGTCAATGCTCACGGAACGGGGCACTTTCGGGCAGAGCAACGATGCGGCGGCCGTCTCCGGTGCTTCTTTGAGAAAGAATGAAAGCCGTCCGCGCCGGTCGCATACCCACACCTCCTTCGCCCCTGCTTCAAAGTAGAGGCGGCGCTTCTCCTCGATCTCACCGCGTTTGTTGCCGGGGGAAATCACCTCCACGCAGATTTCCGGAGCGCCCTTGAGCGCCACACGTCCGCCGACCTGCACGAGCCGCTTCTTCGACATCCAAACCACATCCGCAACCTTGATGCCTTCGCTCGTCGAGATAGGGCACTCGACCGTTACTTTGCCAGTAGGTGCATGTTTTTGGAGCAACGAGGCTATGTCGAATTGTTTCCCTCCGTGAGAAAATTCGGCATAGCACATCATAATCGGGTTACCGTAACGGTCTGTTTCCACTCTCCCCGGCCAGTTGCGAAGCATCGGATCACGCCCGATTTCTTCCCAACGGTCGATATTGAAGACCGTCTGGTTTTTAATCCGGGGGATGGAAAGCAGGGCGCTCATGGCTTCTGGCGAAAGCCTGCCACACTAATCCTGCTGCTTCAACTCCCATCCCTTGGCTCGGCCCAGCGCACGGTTCCAGCCATGGGTGATCTTGGTGCGAGCAGCGGCTTTCATGGATGGCTTGAATTTGCGGTCCACCTGCCAGTGCTTCGCGATGTCAGCCAGGTTTTTCCAATAGCCCACGGCTAGACCCGCCAGGCAGGCTGCGCCGAGCGCGGTGGTTTCATTCACCTTCGGACGTACGACGGGGACACCCAGCAGATCGCACTGCATTTGCATGAGGAGATTGTTCACGCTGGCACCACCATCAACACGCAGTTCCTTCAGCTTGATGCCCGCGTCCGCTTCCATCGCCTTCAAGATGTCCATCACCTGCAAGGCGATGCCTTCAAGTGCAGCACGCGCGATATGCGCCGCCGTGGTCCCGCGTGTTAGGCCGACGAGTGTGCCGCGTGCGTAAGCGTCCCAATGGGGTGCCCCGAGACCGGCAAACGCTGGCACAAGATAGACACCGCCGGTATCGGGCACGCTCGCCGCCAATGCCTCGACATCCGCCGACTGACGGATGATGCCCAGACCATCGCGCAGCCATTGGATCGCCGCACCAGCAATGAACACGCTGCCTTCCAGCGCGTATTCGGTACGCCCATTGATGCGCCATGCGACGGTGGTGAGCAGCTTGTTTTTGGAATTGATCGGCTTCGTCCCCGTGTTCATCAGCATGAAACAGCCCGTGCCATAGGTGTTCTTCACCATGCCGGGCTTCGTGCAAATCTGGCCGAACAGGGCCGACTGCTGATCTCCCGCGATGCCTGCGATGGGAATGGAACCGCCGAGCAGCGATGTAGCACCAAACTCCCCGCTCGAATCCCGCACCTCCGGCAGCATGGAACGCGGCACCCCAAAGATCTTCAACAACTCGTCGTCCCAGGTGCTTTTGCGAATGTCATAGAGCATCGTGCGTGAGGCATTGCTGACATCCGTGGCATGCACCTTGCCGCCGGAGAGATTCCACAGCAGCCAGGAGTCGATGGTGCCAAAAGCGAGTTCTCCCTTGGCGGCGCGAGCCTTGGCCCCCTTCACGTTTTCCAGAATCCACTGCACCTTGGTGGCGGAAAAGTAGGCGTCCACAACGAGGCCGGTTTTGCGCTGGATGAGCTTATCGAGCTTCTGCGCGCGCAGCTTGTCGCAGATGGAAGCCGTACGGCGGTCCTGCCAGACGATGGCGTTGCAGATCGGCTTTCCGGTCTTGCGATCCCACACCACGGCTGTCTCGCGCTGGTTCGTGATGCCAATCGCGGCGACGTCAGCAGCCGTCGCTCGTGCCTTGTGCAGCACTTCAGAAGCCACCCCGGCCTGCGTGGCCCAGATTTCCTGCGCATCATGCTCCACCCAGCCCGGTTTTGGGAAAATCTGCCGAAACTCCTTCTGGGCCGTCGCCACGATGCCACCGTCGTGGTTGAAGAGGATCGCGCGTGAGCTGGTGGTGCCCTGGTCGAGAGCGAGTATGTATTTCATGGTTATTTCAGATGTTCCCAAGGCTGGCGTGCGGAGTCAATGCCTTACAAACTGGCGGGGAACCTGTAGGTGGCATTTTTCCGTTAGAATGAATACTCTTGCCCGGAAAGCATCCAAACTCACCACCATGCAAACCATCCCTGAAACCGCTGCGCCCGCCGCACCGCGTGCGCGTTCCACCAAGAAAATCGT
>Ga0114968_10000287_pt1 | contig 37432 bp, 35 predicted proteins | sample M_130807_EF_Meta_FD_87020 | JGI IMG/M metagenome (GOLD analysis project Ga0114968, IMG submission 87020) | Freshwater microbial communities from Lake Montjoie, Canada to study carbon cycling - M_130807_EF_MetaG | ecosystem: Environmental > Aquatic > Freshwater > Lake | place: Lake Montjoie... | reverse complement strand
TTTAATTTTTTTATTTGTAAAATTGACCAAGTTTTCTTACATTCTTTATACTCAAGTTTTTTTGTAAAAATGGTATTTATTTCTTCATTAAGTTCTTTTAATTCTTCATTAAGATTAACAAAATAATTCTTATTGTAAATATGATATAAATATGGATGTATTTGAGATAACTTGGTCTTTTCATCAACTTTATCTATAAAAACTTTTCTAGTTTTTTTAATTTGATTATCATTGATGTTTAATTTAGCATCATCAAATTTTTTTTCACAAATATTTTTTAAATTATCAAATACTTTATTTAAATTTTCATTTTCATGTTTATTAATAGTTATAGATTCTTTTAATATTATAGGTTTTTTATCTTTTTTAGACTTTGGTTTGAGTTTGATATCGGTATCTTCTTCAATAACTGAATTAAAATTAATTGGATCTATTTTATTATCACTATAAAAATTCATGCTACAAGCAGTAGAGCCGGAGTAATCAATTAGTACGATAGGTGTCTTATCGTAATCGGTAATTTTTTTTAATATCTGAGAAAAATTCATTAAATTTAAAAATTATTTTTTTTAATTTTTAAACGCACTTTTTTTATGCGTTTGAAATGCTATTCTCTTTTGATTTATTAATTTTTACTATGCAATTTAATTTTATTTTATTTTTTTTTTATTTTTACATCCATATCTTTTAATTTGCTTTACTATTATAAAAAGTTGACAAATTAAAACCATACACATCACTCAATTCCCTCTTAATGCTAAAATCAAATAAATCCGTCATCACATTCCCACATTCCGTTAACATCTACTCCCTCACCTTTCAACAATTAATCGAACTAAACGAAAAGATAGAAATTCCTGATGTTCAAGTAGATTTGAACGAAGATAAAGTATGTCAAATGATTGAATCTTATAATAAAAATCCAAAATTCTTCGGGCCTAAATGTTTATTAACTCTTGCAACAATGAATATCAATGATATAACTAAATATTATCTTGTTGATGGACAACACCGATATGAAGCAATAAAAAGACTATTAAACAAAGATAAAAGTTTAACTAATATAGTCTTACTCACTGTTGTTCCTGTTGAATCCAGAGTTGAATTAATAAAATTATTCAAAGAGCTAAACATTGATTCATTGAAATGTCCCAAGTTAAATAATTTTGAATGGTTTCTTATTGAAAAGCTAAAAGAAAAAATCAAGGAAAAATTTCCAACCCTACCTAATAACATTAGTAAAAGACATAACTTATACACCGCTTCTGAATTCTTAGAAATACTTCAAAGAAGAAATATATTAACTTCTTTCAGTGTAAAATATAAATTGGATAAACTAAATGACGAAGATATTGTTAATAAGGAATCAAGTGAACTAATTGATAAAGATAACTATTATATAAATACTATAATGTTTATATTAGAAAAGAAGAATAAAGAATTCTTTGCAAAGGCTAAATATTTAGAATTAATAAAAGCTGATGCAGATGAATATAGATTTCATTTGGGAGAAAAAGCAATGATTGAAAACCATATTTGTATGTTTTTCAAAAGAAATAATTTTTTTGATTGGTTAATAGATAACAAAATAGAACCAGAACATCTAAAAGTCAGTCCAAAAATAACCATTAGTGATAGTACTAAAAATAAAGTCTGGATAAATGAATTTGAAGCTAAAAATTCAGGAATGTGTCCTATTTGGAACTGTAAAAAGATTCTTGATAAAGATGTTCAAAATAGTTGGCAATGTGGGCACATTACTCGTATCAATAATGGAGGTAAAACAACTTTGGATAATTTAAGACCTATTTGTCCTACTTGTAATAATAAAATGAGTGATACCAATTGGTATGACTATGAAATTTATATTAAAAAGAATTATATTATTGAAACTTATTTTGATGATGAAGAAGAGATTAAATGTAAGAAGAAGGGATGTAAGAATAAAATAACTAAGGATACTTTTAAGTTTGTTATTTCAAAAGAGAAGGTGAGACCGATGTGTGAGGAATGTACCAAGTGATTTTATAAAATAAATAAAAAAATATTATTATTTTAAATTTTTAAAATAAGGTATATGTATATAAATGTATATAATATTGATAATTATTTTAATTTTAATTTATTTATACTTACGTATGGAAAGAAATAAGGAGATGAATAAAATCATTCGTTCATTTTTTAATGGAGAAGATGATAAAGATGTGCGAGGAATGTAGTAAAATTTAAATAATTTCTATATAACTAGATGTAAAAAATTGAAAATTTTACTATTTACTTGATATTAAAAAATAGTCTATGTCTACTAACCCTAAGATATCATTTTTAAGTTTTCCTATTTCTAAGGCCCAATTAAAACACGGCTATATAATTAAGGCGGAGTTGGATGAGAAGAATAAACAAGCTTACTTTGACAGCTACACCAAGAAAGCCATTGACGATATAACCTTACAAATTATCGCTAAATCACCTTCAGCCCTACACGAGGCTGGTGATGCATCATGTCTAACTTTGTCTTACTTTTTCAAGCCAAAAAATGATGAAAAGTTTAAAACTCTTCTTGATGAGTTGAACTTTCTGATTTACCACGATAGTCCAACTCTCTATTACACCCAACTAACAATCACAGAGACCGAGTTGAACACCATCAAGGATAATATCCGTAAAGGTCTTTTGGAGAGGTTTCCCGACACTTCAATCCAACTTGACCCACTAAAGATATACTTGTATATTAGCTGGATTTGTTAAAAATTATTTTATTAAAAATTTTTAATAAAAAATCTAAATATATTATATATGAATATATTATTAATAGTTATTATTATTTTAATTTTAATTACTTTATTTTTACTTTTTTGTAAAGCAAAAGATAATACTGTTGAAAATTTTGAAAACGATAATATTGCACACGTATGTTCTCCTCCATTCGTAAGCAATTGGGGTGCATCAAGCCCTTTTAATAATACTTCTAGTAATTATATTAATGTATGTTCATACGTCGATAAAAAGACTGGTGCAGGTATTGATGTTTCTAATATAACTACAGCAATGTTACAAATACCAAAAATAACACCAGTATCAATATCAGTTCCACAAAAAGCAGCAGAAGAATTTGCTAAATCAACAGACTTACAAAAACAAATATTAGAAAGATTAAGTTCATCACCAGAGTTACAAAAGAAAATGCTATCCATATCACCTGGATTAGGACAAACAATACAAGGATTAAGTACAGCTGAAGGACAACAAAAAGCAATGCAAGATTTAGCTTCATCTCCAGAATTACAAAAACAAATATTACAAGGACTTGCTATATCACCTGAACTTCAACAAAAAGTATTATCTGTATCACCTAGTGTATCTCCAGGTGTAAAACCTATTGGTATTGCAGTCAATCTTATTAGCAGTGCTCTGAATGTAGATAGTAATCAAACTATTACTGCCGGTGGTAGTACTACTGTAGGCGGTGCTACTCTAAGTGGTAATGCAAATGCTAATATAAATGCTAATGGTGGTTCTGCTAATGCTGGAGGTAGTGTAAGTGGAAATGGTTATAATGCAGGTGGCAATGCAAATGCAACTCTAGATAGTAATGGTGTTACTATTAATGCTGGTGGTTCCGGTAGTGCTGGTGGTAGTGTAAGCGGAGGTGGTGTTAATGCAAGTGGTAATACAAATGCTAATATAAGCACTAATGGTAGTACTGTTACTGGTTCTGCTAATGCTGGCGGTACTATTAGTGGAGGTGGTGTTAATGCAGGTGGTAATGCAAATGCTACTCTAAATGGTAAGAATGTTTCTATTAATGCTGAAGGTACTGTAAGTGGAGGTGGTGTTAATGCAAGTGGTAATTATAGTACTAGCGGTGGTTCTACTACAGCCGGTGGTAGTGTAAGTGGAGGTGGTGCTAATGCAAGTGGAACTTTTAGTAATTCACCTGGTTCGTTTAGTGGCGGTGGTAGTGCTAGTGCAGGTGGTGCTACTATAAGTGGTAATGCTAGTTCTACTACTACTACTACTGGTAGTGGTGTAAATCAATCCAGCACTAGTGCTCAAACTGGTAGTGGTGGTGCTACTGTTGGAGGCACTACTATAGCTGCTGGTGGTAGTAACGTTACTTCAAATAGTACTAGTCTTGGTCCAGATGGTACTTTCCGTGCTAGTACTGAAACTAATACTAGTGGTCAGGTTAGTGCTGGTGGTGTTACTGCTGGTGGGGGTACTAGTTCTAATGTAAGTTCTAGAGTTGGTCCCGATGGTGCTGCAATAAATGCAGGTGGTAGTGCAAATGCAGGTGGTAATGTTAATGTGGGTGGTGTTAATGTTGGTGGTAGCGCAGGTGGTAGTGGTACTGGTGGTGCAAGCGTTGGTGCCGATGGTGTTAAAGCAGATGCAGGCGGTAGTGCTAATGTAGGCGGTACTAATGTAAGTGGTGGTGCAAGTGGTAGTATCGGTGCAGATGGTATTGGAGGTAGTGCTAATATTGGTGGTATTAGTGTAGGTGGTTCGGTAGCTATTCCTAGTATAGATACTACAGCAGCACAAAAAGCAATAGATGATGCAAAAAAATTAGCAGACATACAAGCAGCCGAACAAGCAGCAAAAGAGGCAGCTGAAAAAACACAAAGAGCAGCAGAAGCAGCAAGACTAGCAGCTGAACAAGCAGCAAAAGAGGCAGCAGAAAAAGCACAAAGAGAAGCAGAAGCAGCAAGAATAGCAGCTGAACAAGCAGCAGCTCAAGCAGCAGCAGAAGCAAAAAGAATAGCAGATGCAGCAGCAGCAGAAGCACAAAGAATAGCAGATGCAGCAGCAGCAGAAGCACAAAGAATAGCAGATGCAGCAGCAGCACAAAAAGTAATAGATGACGCAAAAGCAGCATACGATCAAAAACAAAGAGAATTAGCTGCATTAATACCACCACCTCCGCCAATAAACATACCACGTTTCTGGTAATTATTTTCATAAAAAAATTCTAAAGAAATTTTTTATGCAAAGTGTAACAAGTTATTTTATAATATATTACCTATATAAGCAAAATCTTTTAATTTAATTCTTAAATTATTCAAATAACTCATGTCATTAGTTGTAACATATTGACAAGATAATATTATTCTTCTTTCATTTTTACATAATTTAGATGCTCGGTGATATAAATAATTTCCTTCAAAACAAATAGAATTATTATTAATTAATTTAATACTTTTAATCTCATCCTTATTATTTTTAAATTGGAATTCAGTACAAGTGTCTTTGTTTGTAATTGGTATTAAGACTGTAAAAAATCTACCATTGTAATAATTATGATCATAATGCCAATTTATCCAATCACCTTCATTTTCATAAATTAATAAAGCACAACTTGTAGGCATATTTAAATCAGTTGGGAATAATTCTAAGTTTATTTGATTTGATACATATTGACATAATTCATTTTGATAAAAATTAATTAAATTTGGTGCATATTTATTTACATTAAGAGTTGATATTGTTATACCTTTTTTATTAGGTATAGCACAATTTAAAACTGTTTCAGGATACATTGTTATATCAACTCTTTTTTGTATTTTTTTATTTTTTGCTAAATCATTAATTTCTAATTTTATTATATCTTCTAAATATACTTTAAATTCTTTATACAAACAAAAATTATCATCACAAATATATTCTTTATTTATTTTACAAGAACCTGAATTATATCCATATAAAATTATAATTAAAATTATGATTATACTAATAATAATTATTTTTTGCATGTATACATATATATAATAAAAAAAAGTTCATATTTATTAGAATCAACTTTTTTTTACAGTCATTCTTTTAATTAATAAATTAGAAAAATTTTTAATATATTCTTCAAGTGTTTTCTCCTTTATAGATTTATAATACTTAAAATTATGGACAATTTGATCCATATTTGAAGTATAAATTTGGTTAACTATTTTATTTTCATCGTACTCATCTTCTGATTCTTCTGATTCTGATGTATCAATTATTATTTTTTTATCTTTAATTGGTTCCTTAACTACAACTGGTACTTTTACTTGTTCCTTAACCACAACTGGTTCTTTTACTGGTTCCTTAATTACAACTGGTTCTTTTACTGGTTCCTTAATTACAACTGATTCCTTAATTACAACTGGTTCCTTAACCATACTTTGTTCTTTTGCTTTCCTTAACTCCTCTATAATCGGCATTTCTTTCTTTTGAACAACTACTTCTTCTTCTACCTCTTCTATATTAATTTGTTTTTGTCTAGGATATTTAATTTCGACTTCTTTAATAATTCTATTTTGATGATCTCTAATTAAATAATGTAGCATATATTTTAAATTATTCTCAGGTATGTTTCCATCGTTCGTTTTATTAAAACTAATACCTAGATAATCATCAAATTTTTTATCAGCGTAACTTAATTCATGTTTAATATAATTAGCATAACCATCATTTCTTGGAGCAATATACGATGAAATATTAACTCCAACTATTCTATAATTTCTAATAATATCTACGGTTCCAGATGGTAACTCAGGTTCTATTCCATCTATTTTAATTTGTTCTTCGTGAATATTTTTAATTTTAATATCATAACAGCTTCTAAATTCAAGAAACCCAATACATTTATAATTTTTTGAGTTAAATAATTTAAGAGCTGTTTTATAGTTTCCATTCTTTTGTTTTTTGATTGGTAAAACATATTTTTTAATTTCTTCATCAAAAGCCATAGTTGCAACCATAATTAATTCATCATTATCAGTATTACAAGCAACTCCATCTTTTACTCCAAAAACATGTATGGTTGTTTTAAATTTAAATTCAGCAGGTGGGTCAAAATTATAATAAAGCTTGTCTCGTAAATTATATTCATTATCATCTATTTTAACAGTTATTTTTATCTTTGGTTTTTGTTTTAAAATATATTTATAAACGTTAGCTATTTTATCAATATTACTTTCAGTAAATTTAGTATGCCGTTCAAATAATATTTTTTCAATAAAAAATGAACTACCTTTAGTAAAAGGATGATTATCAGTTTCATAATCATCCTTTGTTATTATAATTTTTTTTGGCACCCAATTATTATTATTTCTCATATCAATCCAATCAGCAATACATTTTAAATATAGCTCATTTTCCTTATCATAAGTAAATACTGTAATTTTATCACCTAAATTTACAGACGCTGCTTTAAATCCTGTACCAAACTCTCCAATATCGTCATTTAATCTATTTCTAGTATATGTCCAAGAAAAAATTTTTGATAAAATATCAGTACTAATTCCAGAATTTGAATTATCTGATATTTTAATTGTATCTGGTTTATTATTGTGATTTTTAAATTCAATTACAATCTCATCTGCATCAGTATCTAATGAATTATCTACAAATTCATTAATTGCTCTAGTAAAATCATAATTAGAAGCTCTTGCTTTTTTAATTTCTCCTAATAATGTTGGTTTATTATCATTTTCCATTTATATTTTATTATTAAAATAAATATTTATAATTATCAATTTTTCATAAATGTTATAAAAATATCTCCTTGAAGAATATCTTTATCTACAAACTTTTGATAATTACCACATAGAATATAGAATATACATTCACCTGGATTTTCACAATTTTTTGATTCAGCTTTGCATCTTTTTCTTTGTTCAATATGTTCATTTATGTCTGATAAGGGATATTTTTTAACTTTTTCAAAAGGTTCATCATTATATCCAATTATTTTTAGATTTCTCATTTTATAATTATCTTTATCAAAATTAAAACTAAATTGATTATAATTACTGACTTCGCATACATTCTTCATTTTACAATACTTTCTAATTTTTCTTATAATTTTATAACTGCTCAAATCATTTAATTTAGTTGACATACTTCCTTTATATTCTTCAATTCTCTCTAACAATCTATGAAATTTTGATTTTATTTTAAATCTAATTTTAATTGGTATACCATATTTATCATTTGCATTTAACATTTCATAATTTTCAATGTTAATTTTATTTATATTATAGTCATAACAATGTTCAACTAAATCTATTACTTTATTTTGATATTCAATTACATTTTTAATAGTTTTTTGAGTTCCAAAAATTCTTGGTTTTTTATAATTATGCCATGTTTTCATATTACCACATAATCTACCTGCTAATTGATATAGATTTGAAAGATTGGATGATTCACTTGGTATTATAGCATCTGTAATCATTAAATTAGGACTTGAAATAGTAATACCTCGTCCTATGGATAAATGTCCAGTGACTGCAAATTTTTTATTTTTTAATTTATGATTATCATTATATAAATCACTTAGCCATTTTGATAATTCAACCCTTTCATTGTTATACTTTTGTAAAAGTTCTTCTTGGGTAATCTTAGTTGGATTGTCGGGATCATCATGATAATAAATTTTAATTCCATCTGAATTAATAACTAATACATTAAATTTTTTATCATTTAATATTTTTTGAATATCATAATGAGATATTTTTTTAACTTTACCAGGACAAAACAAAAAAGAATTTTCTGAGAATTCATAGTTGTTTAATATATATTCTATATTAAAATTAATGTCCTCTACATTTGTTATAATAGAATCATCTATTTTATGATATGTATCTCTATTATATGATTCTTCTAATGGTAATATAGGTATGTCGGATCCCATTTTTTTTAGAAAATTTTCTGGAGTTGCTGTAATAACTGTAATTTTAGTTATTTTTTTATTTTCTTCCCAAATTTTAATATTATCAAAGAAAGAATTACTAAAAGTCTTATCTACTTCATCTATGAAAAAATGAAAGTTGTAATCTTCATTTAATTTATTTTTTTTATCAGAAATATTAAAAAATTCTAATAACTTATCGATATTACCTATTTGTGTTTTATTAGCACAACAAATGATTACTTTAATATCTTCATTTATAATTTTACGATATAATTCATCTACGTTTTTTATTTCTGATTTTGATGAAATAATTTTTACATTTATATTTTCACTTTCTACTCTTTTATTCATTTGTTCTGTTTGTAATAAAGAATTATCACAAAATATAATTGATACATTATTATGAATATTTTCTTGATCAATTATTTGAATTAATTTCTTAATGTTTTCAATCACTAATGATGTTTTACCAGATTGACACGGTTTACAAATTAGTAAGAATTTATCTAGATTTTCATAATCTGTCATTAATTTATTATTATTAAATGAAAATAATAAATTAATCAACTTTTTTATAAGGGTGTTGAATGATTATCAAATAAGTTTTTATCATATGAAAAATTATAACAACTTATATGACATCTTTGCCATGCGTATTCTCTTGGATCATCATTTTTATTTTCTATAGCAATTAATGGATATATTAAAGCACGATTACCTTCTTTAGTTATAGTCCAATCTGATGCAAATGGTTTAAGTGATTTATCATCGATAGTTTTATTTGCATAATCACTGTTATATTTATTTAAAATATTATGAGCATGGGATTTTGATATTAAATATAATTGTGTTCCCCATAATTCTTCTGGATACCCAAGATATTTAAAAGGCGGTGATTCTTTCATTAAAGGAAAATTACAATAAGTATCGATTGGATTTTCACACAAATAACCTAATAAAAGAATATCCAATTTTAAATCATTAAAATTTTCAATGATTGAAGGCAAATGTTTCGTAAAATCGTTTCTTATAATAATATCATCTTCACAAAAGATACCATATTTATATTCTGAATTGTAAAAAGTATTAATCATATCAAGATGACCATAACATATTGACCAACATCTTTTAGTATTTTGATCTAATCTATTATCAGTTACTTCAACACCGCTGTGTATATTTGCTTTAATATTTAAAGCATTAAAAACCTTTTCTATTTGTTCTTGTTTTTTATTTTTATATGATAAACAATAAAATCCTATTTCATTCATATCTATAAAATATAAATCATTTTTTAAATTAAATCAAATCGTGAATTCTTTTATGAGCTTTCAAATGAAAACTACTAATCCCTTTATAATCACATCCTTCTACTATACAATGAAAAGGCCTTTCACCAGTGTGAGTTCTCATATGAATGGTAAATGCTTCCGATTGCATTGTTTTATAATAACACCCACTAACCTGACAAATATGAGCGTGACTTAGTTTATGAATATTTAACTTATAAAAACTTTTTCCATGATACTCGCACCCTGGAAATTTACATTGATAATAATATTTTCCGGTATGAGAAAAAGTATGATACTTAAGATTACAACTTGAATTTGTGCTATAATTACATCCGGATACATCACAAATGTATTTATATTCTTTGGTGTGAGTCCGAATATGACCTTTTAAAATATTGTTATTAGTTGCACGGTATTCACATCCATACACAGAACACGGATAGAGTCGTTCTTTCTCATGATTTATTTTATTATGTGCATCAAGATAACCTTTATTGATAGCAATAAATCCACACTTGCATTTATAAATCATAATTATTATATTATATATATAAAATAATAATTAATATTTTCACTTTTTCCCTATTGAGGTAAATTCTTTAACAATAAATCCCCCGTGTAAACGTGGAATTTCTTATTTATGTCACTGCTATTGGTAGGCCCATATGCAAAAGTTAATCCAGAATATTTACTATCTACTTGACCGGGATTGTAATCACCAACTTGTTGAGCGTGTAAAAACAAGTCATTATCAAATCCAGCGTTCTTAGTTCTCATAGCTTCATATCTAAAAATTACTCCATTTACATTTGTAATATTACCTGCGCCATCATCAATAAATAACCAGTTTAAGAATTCTCCATCGCACAATGTATAAAATGGAGTATTTTCATCATCTTTAAGTTTTGCAAATCCAGATACAATATAATATTTTTGAGAATATACCTTACTTTCATTAATTTCCCAAGGAAATACAATTGCACTTGGAAAACTTTTAACAAAGTCACCAATTGATTTTCTATAATTTTCTTTTAAATCAGTGTTATCTCCTCCATATATATCAATTCCAACGTATGAAGGTTGAAAATGTCTAATTTCTGCATTAGACCAAATACCAACTCCTTTACCAACTCCTTCTGCATCTAAGTTTCTTTCACGGGTAAGTCCTGGTCCATGTTTATTTTTCTTATACCAAGGTTCTTCAATAAAACGAGGTGCAGCACAAGGTTGATAGACATGACCGTGTTCTACACCTGGACCATCAATTACATCTTGAACAAAATAAATATCCAAAAATTGGTTTTCAGTTTTGACTAATTCGGGCATTACCAACTTACGACGGTAAATACGAGAACATAAACAAAGCCAATTATCATAATAAATACCCTTGGTAAATTCTTTATCAATTAAATCTCTTAAAGTTGCTGTCTTTTCCACACCTTTAAAACTAAAAATATAATCACGACAATCATTAGTATGTTCATAATAATAATCCAATGCTTTAGTCATTGCATAATAATTTGCATTATTAACCATATAGTGATCTCCGGTATAACCAGATAAATCATCACCTCCAGTAATTGTTGAAGTAGATGTATCGGATAATATAGAAGATGTCGTACCTAAAACAATAGCAAATACTGCAAAAACAGGTTCAAGCGGACTAGGAATTAAAGCACCTATTGCAAAAATCATAGCAGCTACTTCAATTGTTGCAGCAATCATTCCATCGGCAGGATTAGTACTACTTTGTTTAACTCTGTCGTATTGAGCTTTGAGTTTAGCCCAAACTTCAGAAATAATTGCAGTTTGTTGTAACCATAAATCTTTGTTAAAGTCTTTCAACATTAGAAGATTTTTTTGAATCTTGGTAATTTCGTCGGGAGTTAAATCAGGAGTGGGTGGTTGGACTTTGTTTAAAGGTAGATTGGGAACTGGAGTTGGTGAGGGGTCGCCTAATAATTTACGGCTGGGTGCACTTAATTTTAATTTAACTGGGCGAGAAGAAACGGTAGTAACTATAGGACTAATAACTTTAGGAGAGACTACATTATTCTGAGGAATTTCATTCATAGGCGAGACACTATCCAAAACTTTGGTTTTAGAAAAACAACTAAACATTATTTATAAATAAATTAAATCTTTAAATTAATTGATAATAATCCATCTTCATGATTAAAATTACACAACGAATCTATTTCATCATCTCCTAAGATTACTGTCTCCAAATCATCTTTATTTTCATTTGAATCAAAAGATTCCGGTACCTTATAAATACATATTCTATCTTTCCCTCCATTAATTCTCTGAAATCCATAGAGTTTAAAGTTATTATCTAAGATTAGCCAATTAAGTTTGAAAGTAGAAATTTTATTCCATAAATTCATAAATTCTTTCTTATTAAATGTTATTATTTTAGTAGCTTCGTTATACTCAATATTAGTTTTATTAATACTTAAATAATCTAAAAAATAGTTAAAATGGCTTGGAAATGACATATATATAATATTATATATATATAATATTATAAAATCAATTTTTCCTATTTATATATAATGATAATTGATAATAATAAAATTTTACTTTTAATAATAATTTTAGTTATAATTATTCTTATAAAAGAAAGTAGAACAGAAAATTTCGAAAATACAACCAGTTTGGGGCCTATTCAAACAATATGGAAATGGCTAACAGGAAGTAATTCTGGAGATAAAGCAGTTCCTACAGAATCAAATAATTATACACCGATTGATACTAGATGGGGACCAATTCATACAATATGGAATTATATAATGCAAAATAATCAACCACCATCCGTTCAACCACCATCCGTTCAACCACCATCCGTTCAACCACCAGTTCAACCATCAGTTCAACAACCCTCCGTTCAACCTCCTCCTGTTCAATCTCCTCCTGTTCAATCTCCTCCTGTTCAACCTCCTCCTGTTCAACCTCCTCCTGTTCAACCTCCTCCTGTTCAACCACCTCCTGTTCAACCTCCTCCTGTTCAACCTCCTCCTGTTCAACCACCTCCAGTTCAACCTCCTCCTGTTCAACCACCTCCCGTTCAACCACCTCCTGTTCAACCTCCACCCCCACCTCCTATTCAACCTCCTCCCGTTCAACCACCTCCAGTTCAACCACCTCCAGTTCAACCACCACCCCCACCTCCAGTTCAACCACCACCCCCACCTCCAGTTCAACCACCTCCTATTCAACCACCTCCAGTTCAACCACCACCACCTCCCCCACCTCCAGTTCAACCTCCTTTATCAGGTTCACAATTTCCACCAAATAAACCCCCCAATACATCACCTCCTTTTGACCAATTAAATACCAGTTTTACCGTAACTTTAGGAGAAACCGGTCAAGATGGACCTAGAGGTGGTTATGTAGATATAGTAATTAGTGGACTTAAAAATGATAGAGTAGTAATTGCTTATGATAAACCATGGCAAGAGTGGCAGTGGCGTGTAAAAAATATAAATGATAAATTTGATACACCTATGTACTCTGGTTATATAAATGATAAAAAAAATAAACCTTTTGAAACAACAATTGAAATAGAAGGAAGAGGACTTTATTATTCAAATAGTATTGATGAACAATTTTTTCCAAAAAATTCTGAAGAGAAAGACCCACATCCTCGTAATAGAATAGCATTTCCTCCTGATAGTGGGCCTATGCTTAAGAAAGATGGCCAGACAAATACATATTTATCTGGTACATTTACATATAGATTATATGGTGAAGCAAATACTGAATATTATATTATTGTTCAAGCCGAGAATGAATATTATTATACTTTTAATAAAATTGAAGATTGTAATTATGAGGTAGGTTATGGCAAGTACATCAGTTGTGATTATACTGGTGATTATTCACGAAAGAAATTAATTTATTCAAGGAAAGCGGTCATTGCTAAAACAGGAGGTATTAATTATCAAGCTGCTTTAAGACCTGTCACACTAGATTTACCACCAATTAAAGCTTTCCCTAATGATTATTTAGATTTATCAGCACATACAGAACCTTGGCCAGGCGGGGCTTGTGCTAAATCATTAGTTAAAAATAAAATTCCATATTCAATTAAAAATATTACAAAAATGCCTGTTATTGGTACAGTACCGTACGCTGTAATTGATAGATGTAAAAATTCTTATTGTGGTTGGGATTATAAAGCTCAAGACTTTGGATTACCTGATTTATCAAAAGGAAACTTTGAAGTAATTGTTCCTAGTTGTATGGATACTAATCAAAAAGGTCAAATTATAGATATTGTTGATCCAAACTATACACCTTCTAGATTTAAGGATCCTAATGAACCTACTAGTCGTATTGATCAACACACAATTTGGTTAAGTAAAAATGATGTAAATGCACCTTCAACACCCCAAACAGCTACATTTAATTTTCAAACAAGTGCTTATGCAGACTTTGCTTTTATGGGTCTTACTAATAGGTATAATATGCCTGGAAATTACCCTAAGATACCTATAACTATTGATATTTTACCAGAACCACCAATACCTACTTTCCCTTTAAATGTAAGAGGTTGGGTAGCAGCTAGAGCATCAATAATGCCTAGATTTTCAGATGGTAAAGCTCCTCTTGGTTGGACACAACTAAATTTTACTGGAAAATTTAGTGCTCAAAATACTTGGGAATTTGGTTATTTTAAAGCTAATAATATTTTTCCTCAGATGAATCCAAGTAATACAGATATTTCCAAAATGATTCATAATCAGTCTGGTGTAACTAACTTCGGTGTATGTTATTGTGATTGCGCTAATTTAACTCCATCAAGATCAGTATTTAAGTTTGGTCCCAACTGGTCTTCTTCTCATTGGCCTAAATTAAGTATTACAGCTGATGAATTTTGTGCAAATCGGATAACACACGGAGATGTAGCGTATAATTTACTAAGAACTGATGATTCTATTGTTTCAACAAATGACCCATTTTATTACCGTATCACCGATACTTGTCATAGTCGTAATATTTGGTATCAAAAACATGTATCAACATTTTTAACTGATTCTCAAATATTATTAGATGCTCGAGTTCCTAATTTTGACTCTACTGGTAAATTTACTGGATATGGAGCAACTACAACTAAACCTAAAATAGGTTCAGTAATTAATGGTCCATTTATTCAACCAGGAACTGTTGTAGTCTATGTGTCAGATACTCCAAATTTACCTAGTGCTGATATACCTGGACATTTAGTTTATATTAGTAAACCACTACTAACTCCTAGAGATGATAAACTAGGTGATGCATTCGTTTATACGTTTAATTAAAAAATAAATAAAAATTTATTTTTTAATTGTTTTCAGTAATTGCATCTAATTGCTTTCAGCAATTGTCTCATCCCAAACTTGGCAATTATTATCCTTAAAAGTAAATCCAGCAGGACAAATTACATCATTACTAGATTCAACATAAGCTTGTCCTAAGTTATTAGGATTACTAGAAGTATTTCCACCAACAAGGTCATCTGCTTCTAAAGAACCAAGTTCTAATAAATTAGTATCAGCGTTAAAACATTCAACTTTACGAGTTGCTAATGATGTTTGAGATAAAAGAAATTTTTGTATTTTAGGTGGTAATCCATTAGTTAAACTTTTGTCAACTTCAACTTGTTTTTTATTACATTTTTTTTCAGAACGAATGAATCTAGATTCATTGGAAGAAAAATTTTCTAAAGGATTGTACACTTTTGCAGAACTACAATAATTAGTAGGATCGTTAGACTTATAACCAGCCTCGTCAGCATTCATATAAGAATAAACACCATTACAATTATTACTACAAATATAAGAACCATTGTAAGGACCAGAATGAGTCCATCCAGGAGGACAAGGTGTATCAGCTACTGAATAATCAGTTTTTTTAGATTTTGGAAGCATTTATATATATATATACATTATAAAATAATTTATATATTTTTTAAGAAGGATACTATTTAGTATTAGAACTAATATTAGAATACATCAAAGCAGATGCCGTCATAGATGAAGACAAAGCAGACATAGCAGAGGTCATCATATCAGAAACAGAAGCAGACAATGAATTAGAACTAGTATTAGATGTATTAGTTGAAGTAAAATTTTCAATATTTTTTGCTTTATTACATAAAAATGCTATTACTTCATTATTATTTGAATTTAACATTGGTGTACATTTATATTCCATATATATTAAATGAGATTTTTTTAAACTATAAAATAATAAAAATTAAAATTTACTAAATAATTTTTATTCTTAAAAAAAAATAATGGCAACACATTCTTAAAAAAAGAGAGGTAACTCATTTTTCATATTCACCGGTTTAATACTTTCCAAAAATTCACGTAGAACATCAATACTATCTTCATATCGTATATCATTTTTAGCCGCGTAATGATTAATTAATCTTCTTGATGCTAGTAAATTTTTATCATTTTCATTTAGATAGTATCTAATGTAGCGATTATTAATAGTATTTCCATCGGTATATATAAATGCAAATATATCCTCATCAGGATAATTAAAATTAGCCAGTTTTTTGAATTTATAGGCAATAAAAGTACGTTGTTTTAGTTTGTCTTTTTCCATTAAGATAATCCATTTATTTTAGATTATAATTAATTCAATATTTATTTTTGTATAGAAGGTACATAATATATAAACCTCTTTTGGCTTCCTTCATATAGCTCTTTCTTTACTATTTTATTTCCGTGAATATCTTGATCGTAACTATAAACAAAAAACATCCTATCGTAATCACGCGGCAATTTAGTTTCCTTAGAAATTATTTTTAGCTTCTTAGCCATTTTAATATCATAGTCGCCCCAAGTTAATACTTTTGCATTTTTATAGATAGCTTCTAATTCTTTTTCAGTTAACTTATTAACCTTTCGAAAGGGACAAATTTTAGACATATACAATATATCAGCTCTCAAATAGTTTCCTATTCCTGATATTATCTTTTGATTCATTATAACTATTCCTATTTCCTTATTTAAATTACGAGTTTTTAATATCTGATTCTTAAATATTTCTAATGTTGTATCTGATTCCATAATATCTGGTCCAATTGTCTTTAATTTCTTATTTAATTCTTCTTCACCTTCTATAACTTTTAATGAACCAAATGATAATACATCGTAATAATATAAAGACCCTTTACTAGTTCTAAATTCAACATTCAAATGTTTCAATGCATTTTTTATATAATATGAATCATTTTCTTTTAAATTGTCAAAGTATAACCACTCTTCTTCTGTTTGAGAAAAATTATATTTACTAGAACCTTCTTTTAAATAACACCAGCCACCATAAAGGCCTAAAGTACTAAATATATAAAAGTTATTTTCAAAAACAAAATATAATAATTTTCCTTTGGTTTTAACATCTAATAATTTTAGAGGTAATTCTTTTTTAATATCATTATATTTCTGAAAGGGTCCATGAGTTTTATAACGACCATTTAATATATTAATCTCAAGAATTTTATTTTTTTTAATTTTTTCTTTTATAAAATCAGCATATTTTCTAATTTCATTAATTTCTGGCATTAAAGTCTTTTAGAAATTAATTTAGAGGATGATTACTAATAATAAAATCAAAATTATAAATATTGCTATACCCCCAAATAAATATTCATCAGGAATTCCAGGAATCATCGTTTTAGCTGGTGGAGGACTTAAGTTTTTACTAGAAGACGATGGTCGTGGGGCTATAGTGGGTGGAGCTACAGGGGTTACAATGGATGGGACTACAGGTGTTACAATGGACGGGACTACAGGGGTTACAATGGACGGAGCTACAGAGGTTACAATGGACGGGACTACAGGAGTTACAATGGACGGAGCTACAGGGGGTCCATAAGGAGGTAACTTTGGATTTCCTATGGGTGGTGGTATAGTAGGATTTTGTGTATAAATAACAGTAGGTTGTGTTTGAGTTTGTTCAGGTGGATTTAGAGCTGGCCAATAAGAAGGACGTACTTTATAGTAAAAACTAGGTGGAGGAGTGACAACGACACCTTGTTCTTTAAGAGTCGCGCCATAATTATAACGTACAGGTAGATAGTCAGATGGAGGTAGTGCTAATAATTCAGATAGTGAAGGAATATTATTATTGTTAGGCCATTTATTATATTTAGCTCCATAATATAATGTATACAATGGTCCGATTACATAATTATACATAGCAAAATCACCTTCTTTTGCTTTATTAGGTACACTATTTGGCATCTTTGAACCAGGTTCATATCTACCTTCACTAGTACATGTTCCGCTTGATAAATCAGTTTTGTCTTTATTTTGTTTCCATCCTTCTGGACAAGTATAAGTTGATGGAATATTTGCTTCACTTGAGTTAGGAAGATTTAATTCTACCCAATTTTCTGGAGGAGGATTTGGAAAAAACCACTGAGCAGGTGCATCAGGATTTGTTACTGTATTAACTGGTGGTACTGCATTTGCAATCGGTAGTGCATCTGGAATATTAGCATTATTTGGATATTGATTAAATAAAGGCCCGTAACCAAATCTGGCAATTGATTTTGTCTCTCCAAAACTACATCCTCCCTCATCAGTAAATGGTATAAATGCTGTTTGTGATTTTGCAGAAAAAGGATCAAGATAAGGATTGGTACAAATACCGCTGTTTGGGTCACTACTGTAATACCAACCATTATTATCAGGAGGGGTACCATAACCTTCTCGCATTACATAATTATTTTGAACCCAACCAGGTGGACATTTATAAGGACTGGGTTTAACTTCTGTTACAAATTTCCATCTAGGTCCAAGTGTATGACAATAGTCTAGTTTTCTTTGTACATAAGGTAAAGGAGGTGGGGGCGGAGGTGGAGGAGGAGGTGGGGCGCTAGGGGAATTTCCCATTTTATATTATATAAATAAAATTAGATTTTAAATTTTATTTATAACTTAAGAATTACTAATAATAAGATTAGTATTATAATAATTGATGAAAACCCATATACATATATATCATTAACACCAGGAATTATAGTTTTAGTTGGCGATGAGACTGGGGGAGGGGTAACAGATTTAGGACGTGGGACAACTACTGGTGCAACTACTGGTGCAACTATTGGTGCAACTACTGGTGCAACTACTGGTGCAACTACTGGTGCAACTACTGGCGCAACTACTGGTGCAACTCCTTCAGGACGTGAATTATAAAAAGAAAATGTATTACCAGTTGTAGAAGTTGTAGAAGTTGTAGAATTACTTGTAGAATTAGGAGGCCAAGTACTAATCCTATCATTAAAAGCACGAGTTTGGTCTGTGCCATTATTTAAATCATTACACAAGTCAGGACCACTCCTTCTATTTATAGGATATCCAGGATAAGTAGGATGATTTGGTCCATAAGGAAATGAAACTACTGGACTTAAACCATTTGGTAAAAGAGGACATACTACACCACAAGTTCCATTTTTAGAATCAGTTGAATTCTGAATCCATCCAGGTGGACAAGTATATGTCTGAGAAGTAGGTGTTACGGGTTGAGTAGCAGTACTTGGTCCTTGTGTATAAATCATACCACCCGAATTTCCTAAATTTCCTATACTACTACAATAAGTTGCTAAACTTGTATATTTAGAATATGTATTTGGATCTCTATTATCATAATTAAATGAAACACTATTATTTCCTGAACAATAACCAGAACAAGTTCCTTTACGTACTGGATCAATTGAATCTGGTGTTTGTAGCCAATCAGGAGGACAAATGTAAGGTGGAGGAGGAGGAGGTGGAGGTGGTGGTGGAGGAGGTGGTGGAGGAGGCCCGTGATAAGAATTTGTATTTCCCATTTTTTATATTATTAATTATGAGATTAAAATTTAAATATATTTAAAAATATTTCAATAGATACTAGTAATGCAAGTAGTAAGTATTAAAATTAGAAAAGGAACACCAGATGATTTAGATAAAATGTTTGAGTGTCATAATAACTGTTTTGAACAAAGTGATAGATGGTATAAAAGAATGATGCAACAAAGTTTAGAAGATTCTTATGTAGTAGAAAAAGTAGAAGCATCTGGTGAAAAAAATATAGTTGGTCTAATGTTACAGAATGATATAACACCTTGTGACCCTTCTGATGTATTTGAGCCTATCAATGAAAAGGGTGAAAACTTTAAAGAAAATAATTTACATTTAGAAGGCCTCTATGGAATTACAATGTTATGTATTGATCCTAAATATCGAGGTAAAGGATTAGCTCAGAAGTTAATTAATATTCATTTTAAATCAAATGATGATAAAAAAATATTATGTTTAAACACTCGCAAAAGTAATTTAGCGTATAATCTCTATTTAAAAATGGGATATGAACATATCGCAAATATAAAAGAAAAATATTTTTTTCCTACTGAAGACTCAACCTTTATGACGAGGATTTTCGAGTAGCTTTTCTACCATTCGAATGTGCTTGGTGCTATTCTTACCATTTTTATCAAACTTATCCTTCGCCTTATCCGACTTCTTATTACGCTTATCCTTAATATTCTTTTCATAATCGGGCATAATAAATATAATAATAACTAGAAAAAAATTGTTCAATTTTTATTAAAGAATAAATATATATAATAATATGTCATCAGAATGGTTTTACGAAGGAAATAAAACAATAAAGAAAATTTATAGTCTCGCATTATATTCAATCCCACCGACTTTTAAATGGTATGTTCAATTAAAGGATGGATTAATTTTAGACCTTAATAGTTATTTAATAAATGAATTAAGATTATCTGAAGAAGAACAATTAAAAATAGTGGAAGCTAAAGAAAATGCAAGAATTTTAGCAAGTAAAAAAACTAATTTACTAACTTCTCTTGATTTATTATAATTTTTACACCAAAACTAGATTACTTGTAAAAAGATCTTTTAATTTATTATAAACTTCTACATTAGGACCAGCGTGCCAATCCTGTTCTCTTATAATTTCAAAATATTTATCAATTAATACTTTGTGTTTTGGATTTGAGATAACTATAGATGTTTTTTCTTTTTCTTTAATTAAATCTTTGAAATAGTTAAATTGAGTTTTTGTTTTATATAAACTATAAGCTGAGTTTTGCCATTCAAATACGTGATAACTATCTGTTGATAAAATTAGAGCTAATAAAATATGACCAAATGCTTGTAAATCCATTCTATAAGAAAAATAAGGTTTACCAAAGTCACAACCAATATAAAAATAATAATAATTATTATATGATTTTTCATCACAAATATATCTTAAATCTGGTGTTGATATAGTTTCATAATCTATAATAACAAATTGATTTTTTATTCCTTTTTTATTTATCATAATATTATTTGTTTTAATATCTCCATAAATTTTATTTTCTTTGACATGTAACCATTCAAAGAAATTAATCATATATCTTCCTAATTCATATATCTTCTTTCTAGCAAATATATAATTTTCACCAATGCTAGAATCTAGTTTCTCCATAGTATACCAATTATTTTCAAGTAATCCATTATTACGAAATTTTATGTTTTTTGGTATTTTAACAAATAAATCATTTTCATATAACTTTAATTCTTCTATAACTAAATTTTCAACATTATCTGGACATATTTTAACAATCCATTTTGTTGAAGATAAATCATTTTTATCTTCTTCTGGTGTATTCTCATCTATAATTGGAGAAATATTATATATAACTGAATTAGGACTTTCTATAAGTTTATCTAGTAGTATCCAATTTTTTGTATTCTTTATTAAATTACTAGAATTCATATAAGTATTAATCTATTATTAAAATATAATATATTTCAATTTTTTATAAAAATATTTAAATTATATTAATTTCTTAGTAGAATGTATATGAATAATTTTTTTCACCAATTTTTTGAAAATACAATTGATTTAGCAACTTTTTATACAACTAGTAAACAAGAACCCATAACTTTAGTTTCTGGTATTTATGATTCTGCAGCATTAAAAGCTGCTGGAATATCAAATGATAGTATATATCGGGTTGATGTTCCATCTGGATTTATAATAACTTTATTTTCTGAAGATACATTTAGTGGTGATAAATTACAATTAACTTCAAGTTCTTCATCTTTAGGTAAATTAGATAAAGCTACTTCCAGTTTAATTATAAGAGATCCTTCGGAAGATGAAAACGAATCTGTTACTTCAAGTGTTCCTAATACTGAAAGTGAACCTGTTACTGAAGAAGAAACTGTTACTGAAAGTGAACCTGTTACTGAAAGTGAACCTGTTACTGAAAGTGAACCTGTTACTGAAGAAGAAACTGTTACTGAAGATGAAACTGACTCAGAAGAAGAAGAAGATACTACAGATGATTCTGAGTTGACAGCTAGTATTTATTTTAGAGATTCCGATGGAAATAATCTAGATCCTATTTCTTTGAGTGTCGGTGAGTATGATTATGAGACTATTAATCAATTAGGAATTATGAATGATAGTATTTATAAAATTGATGTATCTACTGGATTAAAAGTAACTTTATTTTCTGAAGATAATTTTTCTGGTAGTTCTTATTTTGTAACTTCTGATACAATGATAGATTTAATTGACTCAATATATAGTATAGTTGTAGAAAATAATATTTTTGCAAATAATATTACGATATCACCAACTCCTTCTACTGAATCAACTCCTGCACCATACAAAAGTAAATCTACTTCTAGACTTCCACGTTTAAATTTTCCTGCTAATTTAAATAATAGTAATGAAATATCTTTATCCCAAATACCTATACAACCTTCTGTTAGAGTACCTAAATCAGGTAAATCTCAAATAAATCCCATGCCACCTAAACCAGTTCAAAGAGCTTCTATGCCACCTAAACCAGTTCAAAGAGCTTCTATGCCACCTAAACCAGTTCAAAGAAATCCTATGCCAGTTCAAAGAGCTCCTATGCTACCTAAACCAGTTCAAATTCAAAGAAATGCTATGCCAGTTCAAGCTCCTATGCAAGTTCAAGCTCCTATGCAAGTTCAAGCTCCTATGCAAGTTCAAATTGAACCAGATGAAGAAGAGGAAGAAGAGGAAGAAGAAGATGAAGCAGGTGAAATCTTTCCAAGTGTTGTACCTTTATATAAAGAATTTGATACAGTCGTTAAAAGTAATTTTGGAGCAAATTTAATTCAAGATGTATCTAATACTAACTTATTAATTATTATACTAATTTTTATACTTCTAGCAATATTCTTAAGATAAAATAAAACTATAAAAAATAAATTTTTACTCATATAATATATATATGAGTAGAAGTTGTAAATTACCGGATTGTTATCCTACATCTTTTAATAGTTTTAATTTAAATGATACTTTTCAAAATGTAAATACAGAAGCTATATTTTATAGTTTCGATTCAGATGATAATGAAATGGATCCCGTTTCATTACCTATTGATTCATATGATACTAACTTATTAAATGCTGTTGGTATTAATTCAACTGGTATTTATAGAATTGATATTCCTTCTAATTTAAAAGTAACATTATATTCCGACGATAATTTTAAAGGAAATAGTCAAGTATTTTATTCTAATACAACAAATTTAGGAAATCTTAAATCTAATGTATATAGCTTAATAATTGAAAATAGAGCTGATTCTAATGAATCCGATCCTAATGAATCTGAACCTGCTGATATAATTAATTCGAATGTTGTATCTAATGTTGTATCTAAAGTTGTACAACCAATTGTAACTAAACCTTTACCTCCTATTATTAATAATTCTACTACAATGGAAACTCAAAGACAATTAGAAGTTACTAATTCTGTAATTACTAATCAAATGAAATCTGAAAGATGGATTAATGGAATTAGTAATACAACAATAATAATAATAATATTAATACTATTATTAATTATTATATTAAAAAAATAAATTATAAAGTAAAGTAATACAATGGCAACATATAATGATGACAATATATTACTGCCCAATGATGTTTTTAAAATAATAAATTTTAATATTGATTCAAAGAATGGATTATGTGAACCTGGTGCACCTACGGTTACAGGCGATGATGGTATAACACAATGTCATTCCAAAGGCTTCAATGAAGCTTATATTAGATGTAGTCGAACTCCAGGTTGTTTAGGTATTTATCACGATCCAAAAGGATTTCAACCAGTTTCTTGGGGAGGCCCAGGATGTAAGGCTCCTAGTGATGATTTAAATTTAAGTTCTCGTCCAATGCCTTTTCAATTAGCAGGTTTACTAGTTCAGCCTGGTAATGGTATTTTATATGTTTTAATGGATCCTTTTAATCCCTATTCATCTTGTTCTATTAATGAAATGGATGGATTTTATACTAATGGTGATAATAAAGTTTTAAGTTATGTTCCTAATAGATTTAGTAATATGTGTTATTATTGCCAAGATGGTTCAAATCCGATTGTTTCAGGTTGTAATACTATTAAATGTAGTTCAGGAAATCCTGCGCTGTTTAATCAAAAAAATATTATTTCGGATATAGATAAAGAAGTAAATAGTAATTTAGCATATCGTGGAACTGATATTAATTCACACTTTGCTTCTTCTAATACTCAAATTATTTTAGATAGTCGTTTGCCTATTTTAGATAACAAGGGAAATGCAGAATTTGATAAAAGGTTAGGTAATAATCCTGTAATAGGTACAATAATTAACGGACCCTTCGTTCAACCTGGTACTACAGTAATAGCAATTGAAAATACAAATAATAATCGTCAAATAATTACATTAAGTCAACCATTAGTAAATGTAATAGAAAAAAATAATCAAATTTTTATTTATACTTTTAATGATAGTACACCTCCTAAACCTCCTGCTCCTAAACCTCCTGCTCCTAAAATTTCTACACCTACAACATCTACTACTTCAATAGATAATCCAGAAAATACATCTAATTCAGAACCAGTAAATTTTTTCACGCAACAAAATATAATAATTGGCATAGTATTGATTTTTATAATTTTTATGATTATAATTATTATTATGTGAATAAATAAATAAATATTATAATATTTTTTAAATATTATAATATAATACAATGAGTAATTTTTCTAAAATTAAATGGCATTTTCCTGCTTCAAGTAATTATACAGACTACATAGAAAACTTTGAAACAATGTCAATAAGTCAAACAAGATGCGCTAACATTCCTGGTTCAATTCCAGGTTCTCAAGTTTATGTAGATGGAAGACCATTTGTTGATGAGTATTGTCATAATCCTGTTCCCGGTTCAGATAGACTACCATGTAATAGCACTGACCCAGCAAGACAAGGATATGTAAATATACATGGTTACTGTCTCAAGAATTGTTCAGAAGAATATCCAAATGACGATGGTAATTTTTGTACTAAGAATAATGGTTGTGCTAAAGTCGGTGAACTTAATGATAATGCAGGAGTATTAACTAGTGATTATAGAACTCCTTGTAGAGACGATCGTTTACGTGGTAAGCCACAATTTACGACTGCACAATTTGCAGGTAGTTCAACACAAAAAGATTGGTATGATCCTGTTAAAACTAATAATGAGAATAATGAAAGTGCAAAAAGTTGTCCTATTGCTATTCCTTCCATTCAACGTGGAAATAATATAACGGCCTTTAATAGTTCATTAACAACTGTTCCTGCTGGAGCTGGAGGAATTTATTCTTTTCAAACAACTATTAATAATTCAGTTAAAGATAAATGGACTATTGAATTTAGAGACGATCTTACTTTTTTTCATTCCGGTGGATATATTAACGGAGTAAAAATAGAAAGGACTCAAAGAATTTTTGATATTAATAGTAGAATGTTTGCAGCCGAAGGCGCAGATGCTACTAAATACAATAATAACTACGGTAGTTATTTTTTTAAAAATGGAATTTATTATTTTGATTTTTCAGGTCAGGTTACTATTGGTGATAATCAAGGAAATAGTAAAGTATTTAATAATTTAAAAGCAAGAACATATGGAGGTGATTTAGTAATAGGATCTTTTATACCAGAAACAGATAGAGTCATGTCTTATGATGATTTTATTGGACAAATAAAATATACATTAAGTGTTACTGGTAACGCAAATGTTTGGTTAAATGGTAAAAAAATATCTGATACCATTACTAATACAAATAAATCAGGTGTAACTGATAAATTACTAAAAAGTGCAAATACTCTAATAGTTAATCTTGTAGTTAAAGAAGGAGACCAAATTCCTTCTTTCACTTTTGCAGGAGAAAAGGTTTCTGACCAAGGAGGTTATGGAGTAAAAAATAATAAATTTCAATCTGATACTTCCTGGATTTGTTATCCTCCATCTTGTAACTACCCTTATGTTTACAATGGATCAAAATGGGTAACAGAATCAGGTTCTTCTGGAGGATATGTTACTCCTGTAGGACCACCTCCACCCCCTGTAGCCCCTCCTCCCCCTACTTACAATGGTTCAGTACCTGAATTTGAATATGGAAAAATATATATAGTAGGTGATACTGCTGTTTTTCAAGGAAAACCATATATTTTTACAACTTATATTGGTTCAAATGGATATGATCCTAGTGCATACCCAAACAATTGGACTGCTTTTGACCCATTTGGCGCAACAAGTCCAATCACTGGTATTATTGACATAAATACTAATACTACTCCTTCTGTTCAAACTATACCACCAAGTCCAATGTCAAATAATTCTCTTACAACAAATAATTATACTTATATGGCATCAGCTTCTTCTGGTGGTACTCTCCCTTATTTAGCTTTTGGTAATAATGTATCAGAATCCACTCAATTTAGAACAACAAGTAATTACATTGATAAAAATTACACAGGTTCAATTATAACTAATGCAGGGGGAAATGAAATTAAAGGTGATTGGGTACAACTTCAAATGTCTGTTCCTTTTAAAATGAATTCTTTATCTTGGGATAATTCACAAATTGGTCATTCAGATTGGTGGCCTCGTGATATCAGTGTTGTATGGTCTGTTGATGGAAATTTATGGTTTATTGCAATTAACACTACTGTAAGTGAAAATAGTAAGATTACAGTAAATTTTCCTCCAATAATACCAAACTATATTCGTCTTATTTTTAAGTCTTCATATAGTAATAATAATATGTTTTGTACTGTAGCTAATTTAAAATTTAATGGGGTTCCTCAAAATCCTTATAAAATTAATTTGTATGATTCAATGATTACTTATAATTTAGATGATGCCGTAATTTATAATGAAAATTTATACGCATGTAAACAAAATAAATCAAAAGGTATTAGACCAGATACAACTAGTAATAGTTGGAATAAGTTATCTTTTGATTATAATAATTCAAAAATATATAAGACTAATGAACAAAATTATGTAACTTATCAAGGAAAAATATATTATTTTGTTAAAGATATTGGTACAGCTGGTTTATCACCTATTCATGCGCCAAATAGTTGGTACCCAATTATACCTGATCCAAATCAAGTTTTTATAGTTGTTCCTGTTCCAGACCAATTAGCTTCATCTACATCAGTTATTTTATTTGATAACATTAATTATACTGGAAAATCAGTAATTGTTAGCGATGGAGAATATCCTTTATCTCATGATTTATTTCAAAAAAGATTTGGAAATGATTCTGTGAAATCTATTTTTATTCCTACCGGTAAAATTGTAGTATTATTTGCAGATGATATAAATTCAGGACCTTCTACAGTATTACAAAAATCTGTTGCTGATTTATCACAAATATTAGATAAGAAAGTTCCAAATGGTAATTGGTCGGACATTACTTCTTCAATTATTATAAGACCCACTAATAAACTTATGTTTTATAGAGAAGCAAATTTTAAAGGAACTGGTTACCCAATTACATCTCCCGGTTCTTATAATTATGATAGTGAATTTATAAGAAATCAACTTGGTGAGAATTCATTAACTTCTCTAATTGTACCAGTTTCAATGAAAGTAACTTTATTTTCAGATGGATTAAATTCAGGTAAGACTTTATCTGTAAATTATCCTGGTATTTCTGATTTAAGTCTAGTAACTGATTCTGTTGATACAGGTTTCAAATGGGATCGTAATGCATCATCTTTAATAGTTACTTCTACTGGAATTCCTGAACCAATTATTTTTACTCCTGCTCCAGCACCTGCACCTGCTCCAGCACCCGCACCTGCTCCAGCACCTGCACCTGCACCTGCACCTGCACCTGCACTTGCTCCTGCCCCAAGACCTACACCTGCGCCAGCTCCTGCACCAAGACCTGCACCTGCTCCAGCACCTGCACTTGCTCCTGCTCCTGCTCCAGCTTCAGCACCTGCACCTGCACCTGCACCAGCACCTGCACCAGCACCTGCACTTGCTCCTGCTCCTGCTCCTGCACCTGCACTTGCTCCAGCTCCAAGACCAGCACCTGCTACACCATCTATTTATGCTTATAACAATAGTAAAACATATAAAGCAAATGATATAATTATATACCAAGATAATTCATATATTTTACCTAAATTTATTGGTGCAGCTGGTTATGATCCTGTTAGATATCCTCAATATTGGTCACCCTACAAGCCTAAATTTGATAATTTTAAAACTTATGGCACAAATGATATTGTTACATTTGATAATAACTTTTACATTATGACACTTACTATAGGTGCTGCTGGATATGCTCCACCTGCAAATCCTCAACATTGGTCAGTTTATAATCCTAATGCCCTTGCTCCTGCACCTAGTCCTGCATTTAGTCCTGCACCTAGACCCACGCCTAGTCCTGCACCTGGTCCTGCATTTAGTCCTGCCCCTAGACCCACACCTAGTCCCGCACCTGCTCCTGCATTTAGTCCTGCACCTAGACCCACACCTAGTCCCGCACCTGGTCCTGCATTTAGTCCTGCACCTAGACCCACACCTAGTCCCGCACCTGGTCCTGCATTTAGTCCCGCACCTGCCCCTGCATTTAGTCCTGCGCCTAGGCCCACACCTAGTCCCGCACCTGCCCCTGCATTTAGTCCTGCGCCTAGGCCCACACCTAGTCCCGCACCTGCCCCTGCATTTAGTCCTGCCCCTAGACCCACACCTAGTTCCGCACCTGCCCCTGCATATAGTCCAGCACCTAAAGTAGGAGGTTCTTGTATGACTGATCCTTCAAATTGGTCTAATGAAAAATGGATTGAATGTACTGGAAAACCAAACCCAAACCCAACACCAGCACCTACACCTGTACCAGGTCCACAAGCTTGGAATCCTTCCAGTGTTCCAGGTCTTCAACTCTGGTTAGATTCAAAAGATTCATCAACTTTAACTCTTTCTGGTTCAAATGTATCTAAATGGAATGATAAATCCAGTAATTCTAATAATTTTACAGTTGCTCCTACTTTTAATCCTCCTACTTCTACTAGTTCTGGAATTAATTTTAATTCTAAACAAGTAATGATTTCATCAACACCTATTACTACCAATTCCAATACTACAATTTTCTTTGTAGGAAATGTAAATAATTTATCAGATGATTTTGATTATATATTATCTTTCAGTCAAGAAGATTTATCTTTCCGATGGAATCCTAGAAGTAAATTTGGAGATAATAGTAAAGGTGATTTTGCTTCAGATGCTGGATATATTATAAATACAGCTCGTGGTGTTAATTCATCTAAAATATTTGATAAAAGAACATTAGTCAATTTTAAAGTAGAAAACGGTGCTTCTGGTAAACTTGTTTTATCAACAGATAGAACTTTTGGTGGTGACCGTTTCTTCAAAGGAACAATGTGTGAAGTTCTTATTTATAATTCCCCTCTTTCATTTGCTCAAATAGATCAAGTTCAAAACTATTTAATTTCAAAATGGAATTTATCTAAGATAATGTCTACTTTTGATAATATAGAACATTTCTCAGATACTTCTCTTTTTCCCACTGATTATATTTTCTGTATAAGTACCACAGTATTGATTATATTTTTAATATATGTGTTTTATATTAGAAATAAATTAAATTAATTCGGACTTTACAAGTTCCTTATTAGCTAAGTCATAGAAAACAACTAGGTCTTTCGTCATCGTATATGAATGTTTTGGTAGTACATTCGAAAAGTCGTGTTCAATAAAATATTCAAAATTTATTTTTTTTATTTTATTCGGAAACAGTGTTTTTAGTAAATTTTCAAAAAAATCATCGTGTGACATCTTTAAATCCATCCTAAGACAATCAATCATCTTTGTCACACTAGATGCATTTATACTTATCATATCCTTCACATTTTCACATATAATATTTTGCTTATTATCTGTATAATAAACCTTTCTTATCCCTACTCCTTTCATCATTGAGAGACAATTATAACAAGGCCTCGACTTGCAGATCTTATCATCTCGATTTATTCGTATAACAACCAAATCACACTTTATCTTCTTATTCTTGGCAACAAAAAATGACCCACCATTCTTTCCTGTATACATTAAATCCTTTCCGAAATAATCTAAAATTGCGTGTGCTTCCGCGTGAAGACTACCACAAGCGTGGCCTCTACACATATTACGAGCACTGTTCGCGCATGGTTTTGATAAAAACTTTTGGCCTTTAATTAATGCGGCAGCAAGTTGATATTTATTTTGCCCTTTCGAAGCCTCCTCAATTAACCTGGGTAAAATTTCAATAAACTTATTATTTATCATTAATAGTTTACTAAATATGTGTTTATATTAGTTAATTGTTCAATTTTTTAGAATATTCTGTCCAATTCATTGAACTCATTTTTGTATTACAAGTTCCACATAAGGGTCTCAAATTCTCTAATATTGTTAATCCTCCATTGGCTTCACTGATAATATGTCCACAATGAAATCCGTTCTTCCCTATTTTTATAGTTTCTTTACACAATGGACAAGGACCAGAAGGTTGTTCACCATACCAACGAGTCCATACTAAAATTCTTAATTTAGGTGATATTATATCCTTTTGTTTTTTAAACTTGTGGTCTGGAACAGAATTATCACAAAGAAAATCTAAAAAGTTATTATTCTTTAATCCAGCAACGAAACCTTCTGCTACAGAACTTCTTTCATCCATATAAAAATAATTAGGATCTTCAATTAAATATTCTTTATAATCAATACTTTTGTAAAAAATCTTATTTTTACTTTCTAAATCTTGTATAATCTGTTTTAATAAAGCAAATTTTTCAAAATAATTCTTTGCTGTCAATTTGTCTAAAAATTCACTAATCGTAATTAACTTATTAGTTTCCTTTTTCTTTGGTGCAAAAAATAAACTCTTCTCCGTATATAAATAATTTTTTAATTCATCGTGAATATTCTGTTTAAAATCATCCAATCCTATATATTTTGCATTTTTAAATGAATCTTTATTTATTTCAATAAATAATTTTTTCATTTCTTTATCAGAATTAGTTTCATAATAACAAAAAGTTAAAAAATCATTTTCATCTTCTTCCAAAGCTAATTTTTTAGCCATTTCAATTCGATGTTGTCCATCAATTACATACATTTTATAATTAGTATCAAAAGTAGAAAATTTAGTTACTATCACTCCAATTACTACTTTGTTTTTGAACATCAAAAAATCTTTATTCTTTTTAAAAGATTTAATCATTCCTTCAACTTTATCTTCATCTAAATCAATTTGAAATGGAGGTCGATGTAAATCTAGAGTTAGTATTTTCTTAAATGAAATCGTTCTTTCTTGAAATTTTGCTCTAATATGACCAATCAATTGCCCTGGTAATTTTAAAGTGTTCATATTATTTATAAATTAAAAATATTCTTTTTAATCAAAACTAACATCATCTGGATTAATGTTTTTAGTAAATTTATATTTACCATCTTCAATATCTGATTCATTTTTATCAATTTTTGGTTTAGCTTTACTCTTTTTCTTAGTATCTTCAGCCTCCAAAAATAATACTTTATTCTTTATTAAATCTGTATTAATACTAAAATCTGTATTAACCTTAATAAATTTCTTTCTTCTTTCAACTATCTTTTTTAAATCATCCAATCTATCCAAGTGTTCACGATAATATTCTACCTTCTTCCAAGTTTCATTTAAAACTGGTAAAATTTTACTAAATAATTTTCTATCTCTTTTAATTGGTTGATTATGAGATTGGACCAGTTTCCAGTAAACTATCTTATAAAAATAATGTGTTTTAGTTACATCGGAATGATCTCTCTGTAAGTTATTCATAGTCTTTACAACCCAGGCATCATATTCTTGTTCTGTCCAATCTAGTCTAGGAGGATATATATATTTACTCTTCCAAGACCTATCATCTCCTTCAAATTCAGGTGCCCACTCCAAAGGATGAAATTCCAATATCATCCCCTTTTTAATTTTATTATCTATTACAACTCTATCTCCTTTAACACCTTCTGTATGATAAGTTTTTAAACACTTGTCAAGTAAATATTCTTCTCTGTCTTTATATTCTAGAATTTTACATTGCCAAAAATCACAAATTTCCAAATCACAACATTCCAATTGTTGTTGAACTTGAAGATAATAATAATAAGGACAGATATGTCCGGGAATATCTCCATTCGTTTCAATAGTTCTTCCGTGAGGAGCAACACATTTAATTTCCAACATTGTTCCCAGTTTTTCACTAAATTGATTATCTAGTGTCCTACAAGAACAAATTCCATCTGGTGATGCACCTAAAATTTCATATTTATCAGAAGGCAATGCACCAAATTCTACAACTTCTACATTAAATATATGTTGATAAATACCAGTTGCAGTAAATTCATACTTTTTACCCCAAGCCACATTTGGATTATCTAGAAACTTATGATTCGGGTCACACTTTTTATCAATAAAACTTTCTACAGGCTCATAAGGATTTTCATCAATGGCTGCAGCAGTATCTGAAGCAGTAATCCTATTTCTTCTATAAGCAAACCATTCAGGAGTTCTTTGTTCAGGTTGAGGCAAACTTTGTAGTTTTAAAAACTGGTCTTGTAAGTGTTGATACTCTTTAGGAATCTCTATCTTAGAATAAAGAGCATTATATTCTGGATATAAATCACAAGAGAAAGCATCTTTATAAAAGTATTTCACAGAAAACTTTTTACTTAAAATAGAATTAACTAGGTCAAAAGTAATATCTGGATAAGAATCTTTACCTTCTTTAGAAATAGTATTCACAAGAGCATAGTAATCACTGTTTTTAAGTTTTTCTGACTCGTTTGCTTTAATGTATTTATCTACGAATTTGATGATTTTATTTATTTTATTAATTGACATTTGATTATTAATAAAATGAATAGATAATATTTGTTTTTAGCAATTTTTTAAAGTATGTAGAAATAATCTCCATTAATTATATATGAGTGAAAGAAAAAGTCCAACACAGAGCGCAACTTTATATAAAGTTGGAACTAAAAAAAAAGGAAATGATAATAATACTTGGATTATTACTGAAAATAAAAATGGTGTAAAAAAATGGATTTTATATAAAAAAGTATCCAGTATAAAAGAATCAACAAATAAAAAAAAGATAATGACGAATCCTGATGATTATTATAAACAATTTCCAAATTATAAAGAACCAATACAAGATATTTCTTTTTTTACATCTAAAATTAAATCATTACAGGATGATTTAAAAAAAATAGGTGTATTATTTTTTTTCTTAAAATGGGGTAAAGATTCATTATATGTTGGTCATCACGATTATATTCATGAATTAATTGATAAAAAAATTAATAAATATCCAAATGGCTATATATATACATCAGATGCATTATTATATAGTTATTCTTTAGAAAAAGATTCTATTATATATCTTCATCATGGTGTTCAAGAACATATAATTAATGATGTTAATAAAATATTAATATCAAATTTACCTAATAGGACATTAGGTATTCAAAATAGGAAAGATGCAATTGTTGTTAATATAAAAGAAAAAAAGAAAATTATAAAAACAAAAGAACATATAAAATGGATGGTAGCATTTATGTTTAAAGATAAAAAATTAATGCAAACAACTGAAGAAATGAATAAAGTAATAAAATTTATATTAGATAATATCAGCAAAAAAATTATTAATAGAGTTGATGATGCATTTCATTCTAAAGGCGACACTACTTTATTTATAAATATATATGCCGATAAAATAGATGAATTTGTAGAAAAAATAAAAAATTTGAAAATTAAATCACTACCTGAAATAAAAAAATTAATTATTAGGGAAGGAGATGAAGTAATATTAAAAAAATCATGGGTTTTTGAGTATTAGATATCATACTTTCCATCCTTAAACTGCAACATTGGAATACTAATAATCTTTGCCTTTGCAACATCGTATAATACCGAATCCTTCTTAGTCAAAGTCTTATTATCCAATAGCGCAATTAGTTTATCTCTAATAATTTGCTTTTGACTTTCATCTTTTAATTCTAATGCATTAACAAATTCTTTAATTTTTATTTTTTTATGCACTAAATTTAATTTATTCCATTGCTTTTGAAATAAGTATTCAGTATTAGTTTCACTAGGTGATAGAGTGCTTAAACTAGGAACCTTTTTAATTTCTTCTACTGGGATAATTAATTTTTCCAAAGCTTCATTTAATACCTCTCTGTCAATATCATTCTTCTCACAAGTCTTTATTAAATTGTTAATGTATAAAATATTTAAATTATTCTTAATTGAATCAAAATCAAGTTTAACTTCCATTTAATATTAAAGGCGACTAGTCTTTATATATTGATTTTTATTAACAAAAAATTGAGACATTTAAAAATTAACTAATAGTATATAATATATATAAAATGACAACTTCTACCGTTGATTATGATCAATTATTTGCTTATAGAATCTTTTTACAAGAAGAAGAAAAATATGAAAATGAGAAAGATATAATAAATTTATTAAGATTAGAACTTATTAATAAGGGAATTCCAAATGAAGCTATACCTAATCATCTTAAAACTTTTTATGAAAAGTTCAACATTAATTTTACTATGGATGAAATAAATGGATTATTAAATACTGATTATTTAATTGATGAAATTACAAATCATTTACAAGCAATCGCATATCATATTCCTATGCAAATGCAAATTCATAATCATTTGACAGTACCTCACGACAATGACGATGATGAAGAAGACGGAGGTGTAGACTATGAAGAAGATGACGGAGATGATGGAGATTTAGTATATGGCGACGACGATGATGATTATGCAAATATGCCTCCTCTAATACCTATAAATACAATTATGGATTTACTTATGCCACCGTTATTACCTCCAATAATTCAAAATAATTTTGATATGCCACATTTAATTTCTATTAATCAAAATAATTTTAATCAAGATATAGTCTCAACTCTAAAAGAAGAAGAATTTAATAAAATAAAGAAATATAGTACAATTAAAAATTTAAATGAAAATTGTTCTATATGTTTAGTAAATATTAGTCCTAAAGAAGAAATTTGGGAATTACCTTGTTCTCATAAATTTCACGGAGAATGTATTGAAACACTTTTGAAAAACTATAATTACAAATGTCCAACTTGTAGATGTGAAGTAGGGGAACCAAAACATAATATTTAAACCAAAACATAATATTTAATCCTACACATTATTTATAAATTAATTTATATCATCAAATTAGAAAAGAATAACATTAAAACTCCAATCATAAGAATCATAACTGAAAATGCAAATTGTTTATTTGGTTCACTCATTGCATAAGGTACAGGATTCTTTCCATCGGCTAACATTTCTAACATTTCAAAAAATAAGTTTTTCATATTTATTCCTAAATCTTCAGTATATTTTCTATGTAAATATTTAGGTTCTATTTCATTCTTATCATTCATTAATAATGTTTGTTTTTCATAATCAGCGGTCTGTCCAATACTTAAATTAAGCGAATCTGAAGGTTTAACGACATTTTTTGATTCACTTTGCATAACTTTTTTAGACTGTTTTCTTGCATCCTCTTCTTCAAAAGCTTTATTAAATTTATTTTGATAGGTGCTAATTATAGGTGGTCTAATTTGTGGCCTTGACATTTATTATAATAATAAAGAAAATAAAAATTGAATATTAATTTAAAAATAAAATATATTTTAGATTAATGCTTTATACAACTTGCCCAACTTGCGGTTTATTATTTCAAAAAACTGAAGAGTACGAACAAAAGAAGAAAATCATATGTGATAACCCCAAATTGTCAAAGAAAGAACAAGAAAAACAAATATCTGAATTACTATTATCGTTAAATTTTAGAAGATATTGTTGTAGAATGAGAATGATGACGTATAAAGATTTAGTTCATGATATTTTACCAATTGAAGATAATTAAATTAATTTATAGGCGAGATTGTCCTTTTGTGAGGTGGAATATAAACACCAAACTTCTTAGGTTCAGGGTAGTACTCAGTTTGACCATTGAAAATAACACAAAATAACTCATAAATTTTTGCATTATTTATTTTATAAAGATGATGAATTAAGTCATGAGTAAATATATCAGTAAACATTATTCTTATATCTTGAATACTAAAGTATTTCAACCAAGGATTTAATATTGGAGTTTTTCCGTAAGGGTACACTGCAATATAATCTATTAAAGTATCATTAAATTTAGTTATTAAATCCATTACTAATTAAATTATAATATTAAGAAAATTTATTTCAATTTTTTTTATAAATTATATTATATATATGGGTAATTCAGATTCAAGAATTGACCAACCAACTGGTTTTGGTTTTAATACTAATTCCAATGGTAATAAAAACTACTTTATTAAACGTGGTTATGTTAATTATCAAGTTAATTTAGCTCAAATACCAATTGATATTCAAGAAAATTTAGGATTAAGATTTCCAAACCAAGCAAGATCAATGCCAGGTGCTTCTTCTTTTTCATTTGATAATAATACAGGTTTTATTTATTCTAGAAATGGTTCAATACGTTCTGCACCATTTTCTGTTTTTGACCCAGTAAGTCGATTTGGATTTTCAGGTAATGCAAATTATGATATTGAAAAGAAAGAATTTAGATATTTTATGCAAGACAATGAAGGAGTTCACTATGATGTAGGTGCATCACTAGTACCAAAAAATATGAAAACTCTTTTTGAATCCGGTATTAAAAATAATATTAGTAGAGAATTTGTATTTCCTGATGACTCTAAAACATACGAAGCTGGTGTTTTACCTTGGGTAAATGATCCTAGATGCCCTTCTCCTTGTTACAGTTGTCAATGTGACCCTGAAAAAAGAAAATTAAGTGAAAAATTAGTTGCAGATATTCAAAATAATCCTGATCCAAAATATCCAAAAGGATGTTCAGCACAACTTATTAACTGCGCATGTGCAATGTGTACTCGCCCTGATATCGCACCCGGTATAGCACCCAGTATAGCACCTGCATTTACTCCTGGTATAGCACCTGGTATAGCACCTGGTATAGCACCTGGTATAGCACCTGGTATAGCACCTGG
>Ga0114968_10000285_pt1 | contig 37649 bp, 23 predicted proteins | sample M_130807_EF_Meta_FD_87020 | JGI IMG/M metagenome (GOLD analysis project Ga0114968, IMG submission 87020) | Freshwater microbial communities from Lake Montjoie, Canada to study carbon cycling - M_130807_EF_MetaG | ecosystem: Environmental > Aquatic > Freshwater > Lake | place: Lake Montjoie... | reverse complement strand
GACCAGCGCTCGCGCCCAACTATGGTCATAGGCCCAGTCCGGTGTCCGCCCATCGACCAGAGCGGGTTCATAAGGCTGCATAATCACCTCATCCACCGTCAGCAGCGTCGCACCGCCGCCGCGTTTCGCCGCCTGCGACCGGTTATACTCGTTGACCGACCAGTTCGTAAAACAGCGCAGCAGGAAACTGCGGAACAGCACCTCGCCTTTCTGCACATTTTTCAGCACGTCATGCGATAGCAGATATTCAAAAAAGCCCTGCACCTCGTCAGCCGCCGCTTCATGCGAGGAGCCCCGCTGCCGTGCAACCACATAGAGCGGTTCCCAATACGCCCGTGCCAGCCGCTCCAGCCCTACCAGCCCATCCTCCTCACTCTTTGCCGACTGGATCATTGACCACATCGTCACCGGAAACTGCGGAACGTTGGATGCGGGGTGTTTGTCCGTTTGCGATTTGGGGCCGACAGGCATGCAATTTAGAAGTCCATCCGACTAGCCTTTATGATCAATGCTAAAAATGTATTCAGTAATCCTCAACGTGCCAATGGTACGAGGCAAAAACTGCAAAAATTGCCTTCAGCTGAAGTACCCCGCCTGTTTTGACAGGATCTTCGCCACGACAACGCTAAGGCCCCGTGCCAAATTGTGCGCCCGTGTCATCAGCGAACGGCGCTGGGCACCTTGATTTATTAGGCTTCTGTGAGTTCAGGAGAGCACTCCAGCAATCATGCGATATGCCACAATAGCCAGACGAAGGATCTGGTTGGGAAACTAGTGCAGGTTCGAGTCCTGTCTCCGCTACTTGCGAAAGAGGGTGCCTCTGTGGCGCTGGCAAAAATCACATTGAACAAAGCTGGCCCAGCCGCCATCTTACTACCTTCATGGCACTTCTTCACAAGCGCATCCTTGCCTCGCTGGCCGTTCTGGTCGTGGGGTGTGCGCAAGTGTTTGGGATGCAGCGCGGGTTTTTGTGTGAGCATCAGGAAACGATGGTCGAGACGCAGGCTGAGCACTGCCATCATGTGGCTGAGTCTGGGAAGACCGGGTTTGTTTCCTGTTCTGAGGATTCGCACCAGGATGACGCTGAGCATGAGGATACCGAGCATCATGCACCGCTCGTCGTTGATTTGCAGACAGGCACCGCAGGTCTGGCAGCCGTTTCCATCCCGGTCTTTGTAGCAGTCGTGGTCGAGGAGAGACCAGTTCATGAGTGGGTGCTGATTCAGGCACTCACAGAGAATGAAATGATGAAGACGCCCCTGGATACCGGGGGCGAGAGTCCGCCGCCTGCGGCTTTGCAGGTCGCACGTTGCATGGTGATTTTGGTTTGAGAGAAGTCTGCGCCGCCGCCCACGACTGACGGCTGAGGCGCTCTGCTTTTTTCCTCGGCTCAGGGCATGGCATTTCCGCGCCTGCAAATCTCCACCCAATTTCCTTCTATGTTTCGCTCATCTCTTTGGTGCACCTCCTTGATTCTGGTGGCCGCCTCGTCGGCCCCAGGGCTAACGCTTTCGCTAACCCACATTGGCCCGAAGGTCCGCACCTCGCATCCCACTCTCAAAGCCGCCCGGCTCGCAGTCGAGGAGGCGCGTGGTCGTCAGCAAGGCTCTGGCAGGCTTTCGAATCCGACGATGGGCTACGCTTTTCAGAATGAAAGCAAGGTCAGTCCACAAACGGGGGTGTTTTCCATTGATCAGGCGTTTCCCATCACCCGCAGGCTGAGCCTAGAAAAGAAACTCAGTTCGCAACTGGTGGGAGCCGCTGAGTTGGAGGTGCGAGATGCGGAGCGGCGCTTGATCGCGGAAGCGCAGAGCCTTGCCGTGCAATTGCTGTCGCTCACTCAGCAGCGTGCTTTGCGGAAGGAACAAACCGCGCTGGCCACGAAGCTCTCCGAGTTCGTGCGTGGACGCGCCAAAGTCGGGGAGATCTCAGCCCTGGATGCCGCCCAGGCCCAGGTGGATGCGCAGCGACTGCTGCTGGAGACGCGAAAACTGGAAACGACCAGCATCAGTTTGCTGGGTCAGCTCAAGCCTATGCTGGGTTTGCAGCCTGATGATGCACTGACTCTCTCGGGCGACCTGCCGAATATGGTCGTTCCTGGTATGGGTGCTGGCTGGATGCAGCGTGCGGACTACCAGCTGGCGCAGACGAAGATCGCTGCGGCGATGACGGACCAACAGCTCGCCAAGGCACGGCGTTTGCCGGATGTGAAGGCTGGCCTGTTTGCCTCGCGTGAAATGCAGGATGTGACGCCGACGAACCGCACGTACACCGGATACTATGGCTTCAGCATTTCAATCCCGCTGCCGTTTTGGAACCGCAACCAGGGCGAGATCGCCGAGAAGGCCGCGAGTGCGGAGCGTGCCTTGCTGGAGAGCGAGGCGCTGGGCAAGCAGATCATCAGCGAAGCGGAAACGGCACGGCGTGAGATGCAGGCCAATGCTGATCTGGCCCACGAAACGCAGGACAAACTGCTGCCGCTCGTCATCGAGCAGACCGACAAGCTCGAAAAAGCCTACGAGCAGGGACAGACCAACTTGCTAACCATCCTGCGTGCGCGGGAACAACGTCTGCAACTCGAATCGGCAGCGCTGGACGCCGTGCGTGATTTCCATCTGGCGCGCATCCGCTACGAGGCTGCCACAGGCAAACATGCGCCTGCTGGATCAGCCGCGACAGCCAAGCAGTGACCGACCTGACCCTGACCTCTTCTGATCTTTCTCTATGATACGTTTCCTTTCCCGACTGATCCTCTGCCTCGCCCTGTCGGGCGCGGCCCACGCCGAAGGCGATTCCAAACGCGCGGCCAACACGGTGGTGCTGGATGAAACGGGCGTGAAAAATCTCCGCATCGAAACCGTCGAGGCCGAGGAAACCGATTTCGAGGCCACCATTTTCTCACTGGGCCGCATCGAGGCCATTCCAAGCAAGGTGGCTGCCGTGAGCAGTCGTATCTCGGGGCGCATTGTGGAGCTGAGGTTCGCCCCGGGCGACACGGTGAAGAAGGATGATGAGGTGGCGAAGATCGAGAGCCGCCAGCCGGGCGATCCGCCGCCCGTCATTCCACTCAAAGCTCCGCTGGGTGGCTTGGTGACACGTGTGGATGCGCGGCTGGGAGATCCACTGGACCCAGAGAAGGCGCTGCTAGAAATCACGGACCTGAGTGAAGTCTATGCCGTGGCCCGTGTGCCGGAACACCAGGCGGGACGGATGAAGCCGGGCACGGAGGCGCACATCAAGGTGGCGGCACTGCCCAATGAGAAATTCAAAGGTGAATTGCTGCGCTTCGGCACCAGTGCGGATAAAGAGAGCGGCACCATTGATGCGATCTTCCGCCTGACGAATCCGGGCGGACTGCTGCGGGCGGGCATGCGGGCGGAGTTTTCGATTGTGATGAGCAAGCGCAGCAATGTGGTGAGCGTGCCGCGTGCGGCCTTGCAGGGCGAGTCGAGCAACCGCTTTGTCTATGTGAAGGACTTCGATCTGCCGAATGCCTTCGTGAAAACCCAGGTGCAGGTGGGCGAGATCAACGACCGCTTTGTGGAGATCACAAGCGGCTTGCTGCCGGCGGATGAGGTCGTCACGCGCGGTGCCTATTCCTTGTCCTTTGCCGGAGCCAGCAGCGTCTCGCTCAAGGAGGCGCTGGATGCGGCGCATGGCCATGAGCACGCGGAAGACGGCTCTGAGCTGACCCCGGATAGGAAGTCCGCGGTGGAGGAAAAAAAAGGCGGAGCGGCGCACGAACATGAGCATGAAGAGGAAGGCTCCAGCCCGATGTGGATGTATGCCTCCATCGTGCTTTTTGTGCTGCTGCTCATCTCACTCTTTGCCAAAAAGCGCGGGCTTGCCGATGAGGATGCCGCTGTGGCCAAACCCACTGAGAAGGAGGCACAGTAGCCATGCTGAACAAGCTGATCCATTGGTCGCTCGCGAATCGGGCGGTCATCATGGGTGTGTCTCTCATCCTGATGGTGATGGGCATGCGCACGGCCACGGAGCTGCCGGTGGAGGTGCTGCCGGATCTGACGAAGCCGACGGTCATCATCCTCACGGAATCGCCAGGGCTCGCACCGGAAGAGGTGGAGATGCGTGTCACGCAGCCGATGGAAAGCGCGCTCATGGGAGTGGCAGGGCTCACGCGGCTGCGGTCAAACTCGGATGTGTCGCTTTCACTCGTCTATGCTGAGTTCGGCTGGGACACGGACATCTACAAGGCGCGCATGCTGGTGCAGGAGCGGCTGCAAAGCGTGCGCGGCCAACTGCCGCCGGGTGTGCAGCCATTCATGACTCCGGTGGCTTCGCTGATGGGTGAGATCTTGCTCGTCGGCGTGCGTTCGACGACTAAGGAAGGCGAACCCGGCCACATCCCGCCGCGTGAGGTGCGATCACTGGCAGACTGGACCATCAAGCGTCGGCTGCAGAGCATTTCCGGCATTGCCGAAATCCTCAACATGGGCGGCGGCATCAAGCAGATCGAGATTCAGCCGGATCCCTACAAGATGCAGGCCAACGGCATCGGCTATGATGAGCTGGAGCGTGCGGCTGCGGAGGCGGCCAACACGACGACAGGCGGCTTCCTCAACACGGGCCCCACCGAGATCATGGTGCGCAATCTGGCGATGACAGTGGAGCTCAACGACATCGCGCGCACGATCATCAAGAAGATCAACGACCGCCCCATCTCCATCGGTGATGTGGCCAATGTGGTCTGGGGCATCGAGCCGATGCGCGGCGATGCCACAGTGAGCCAGTCCCCGGAGAAGTCGCCGACCTATGGCGTCATCATGTCCATCACCAAGGCACCGGGATTCGACACGCGCAAGCTGACGGAGCAGATCAAACAGGCGCTGGATGAGCTTCACGCCACCTTTCCGAAAGGCGTGGAGACCACGCTGCTGTTTCAGCAGAAGGATTTCATCGATCATGCCATCGGCAATCTGACCGAGGCCATCCGTGACGGGGCCATCATGGTGACGCTGGTGCTGTTTCTGTTTCTGCTAAACTTCCGCACCACCTTCATCACGCTGATGGCAATGCCGCTGTCCTTTGGCATCACGCTGCTGATTTTCAAATGGTTCGGCATCAGTGTGAACTCGATGACGCTGGGCGGTCTTGCCGTCGCTATCGGCATGGTGGTGGATGATGCGATTGTAGATGTGGAAAATGTCTTCCGTCGGCTGCGAGAAAACGCGGCGCTGCCCAAACCGCTCCCACGATTGGAAGTGATTGCCAAAGCCTCGGGCGAGGTAAGAAACTCCATCTTGTATGCCACCATTCTCATCATCCTCGTTTTCCTGCCGCTGCTCGGGCTGACGGGAGTGGAGGGGAAGCTTTTCGCGCCGATTGCCATCGCCACGATCATTTCGATGATCGCCTCGTTCATCGTTTCACTCACGGCCATCCCGGTGCTGTGCTCGGTGCTGCTGAATCCCGCCGCAGGGCATGCGCACAAGGACGGCTTCATCACCCGCAGCATGAAGCGGCTGCTGGAGCACACGCTGCTGCGCTTTGCGCTGGATCAGCCGCTCATCGTTCTCACGCTGGCGGTGGTGCTGCTGATTGGCTCGTTCTCGCTCTACCCAAGAATGAACAAGGACTTCCTGCCGAAGTTCCAGGAGGAGACGGCGCTGGTCGCAGCGACGACTGCGCCCGGGACATCGCTGGAGGAGATGAACAAAATCTCTGACGTGATCGAGCAGCAGATACTCACCGTACCGGAAGTGCGCAAGGTGGGCCGTCGTCTGGGCCGTGCGGAGCGTGGCGACCATGTGGTGCCCGTCTCCACCGCTGAGTTCGATGTGGATTTCCGTGAGATCGAAGGCGAGCACGCTGGCAAGGGCCGCAATCGCAAGGAGATCCTGGATGACATCTCGAAGAAAATCAAAACCGTGCCGGGCGTCTTTGCGATCGTCGGTGGTCCGCTCGCGGATCGCATCGGCCACATGATGAGCGGTGTATCCGCACCTGTGGCCGTGAAAATATTCGGCCCTGATCTCGGCAAGCTGCGGCAGCTTGGCATCGAGATCCAGAGCATCGCCAAAGCCATCCCTGGCTTCCAGGACTGCAAGCTTGACCAGACTTCCTCTATCCCGCAGCTGCGCATCGAGGCGGATCGTGATCGCGCAAAAGCCTATGGCATCGCCCCTGGCAAACTGAATGACCAGCTCTCCAGCCTCATTGGTGGCAAAGCCGTTGCCGAACTGCGCCAAGGGCAGCGGCGAGTCAATCTGGTGATGCGGCTGCCGGTTGAGTGGCGTGATTCACCGGACAAGATTGCCGAATTGCCCATCGAGATGCAGGACGAGGGCGATGGGAAGCATCTACAGCGCATTCCCCTTTCACTGGTGGCGGATGTGCGTGAAGCCAAGGGGCCGAACGTCATCTTTCGTGAGAACAGCCAGCGCCGTTTCGCGCTCGCCATCAAACCCACGGTGCGGGATGTGTCTAACCTCGTCGTCAGGCTGCGGGATGAAGTTACCGTCAAGGTAAAGCTGCCTGAAGGATACTTCATCACCTTTGAGGGCGAGTTCCAGGCACAGCATGAGGCCACGCAACGCATCGCGTTGTTCTCGGCCATCGTGTTCGTGGCCGTCTTCCTCATGCTTTACGGGTACTTTCGCAGTGCCTCGCTTGCATTGCAGGTGCTGGTCAATATCCCGCTAGCGCTGATGGGCGGGCTGGTCTTCACGTATTTCAAGCTGAACAACATCAGCATCGCCACGCTGGTGGGCTTCATCGCCGTGGGCGGCGTGGCGGCGCGCAATGGCATCATGATGATCAGCCACTACCTGCACCTCATGACGCATGAGGGCGAGGGATTCACGCGCGAGATGATCATACGCGGCACCCTGGAACGACTGGTGCCGGTGCTCATGACGGCGCTGTCAGCGGGCATCGGTCTTATTCCACTGGTGCTGGCGGCGGATCAGCCGGGCAAGGAAATCCTCCATCCGGTGGCCGTCGTCATCGTGGGCGGCCTCATCTCCTCCACCTTTCTCGATATGGCGATAACGCCTGCGATGTTCTGGCTGCTAGGCCGCAAGGCAGCCGCGAGAGCCATCGAAAACGAAGCACCTGCATCTCATTGAATTTCCAACGCGGCCAGGCATCCAAGTCTGCGCCGCCAAGATAGAACCCAACAAGAAAACTGAACACTGACACACCATGAAAAAACTGATCACCACCACCCTGCTGACTCTCGCGCTGGCCTTCACCGCCTGCGCTGCTGATACTGACAAGCACGAGCATGAAGGCAAAGCCGGGCCCACCGGCGGCAAGCTCATCACGGAAGTGGAACCCCACGTGGAGTTCTTCGTGAACAAGGACAAGAAGGTGGAAATCCGCTTCATCAATGATGACAACAAAGTCGTCGCTCCTGGAGAGCAAGTCATCAGCGTCACCCTCGGGGACCGCTCCGCGCCGACGAAGCTGAGCTTTGCCAAGGATGGTGAAAAGCTGATCTCCGACAAAGCCATCCCTGAAGGCAATGACCTACCCACCGTGGTGCAAATCCGTGCGAAGGAAGGCGCGAAAGCGGTGAATGAGAAGTTCAATCTCAACCTGGAGCAATGCCCCACCTGCAAGAACAAGGAGTATGCCTGCATCTGCGCGCATGGCGATGAAGCGAAGAAATAGTAGGGTGCTAGTCACCGCTCGGGCATGGAGATTCCGCGCCACAATTATATGATCATCTGCATGAAAAAGACTCTGCTTCATTTCGCCATGCTGCTCGTACTTTGCGACAGTCTGCATGCCCACGGGCGTTTCATCTTCAGCCCGGGTGGTGGTCGCATCCTGGCCATTGATTCCGCGAGCACGCCGAATGCGGAATTCAAAGTCAGCGCGGACCGTCGCTTTGAAATCACCTTCCTCGACAAGGATCGCAAGCCCATCGCGATTGGCGAGAGAAAGCTCGTGGTCACTGCGGGGGATCGCAGCGCTTCGAAGAAGCTCAGCGTCGAAGCCCGAGGCGAGACACTGGTGACCGAGACCGCGCCTGCAGGGGAGGATTATTACGTCATCATGCAATTGCGTGAACCTGGAGCGGCGAAGTCCATCCCTTTCCGACTGCACTTCAACACGGCTGCGTGCAACGAGTGCAAGAAGCCCGAATGGCAGTGTGAATGCGGCAGCAAGAAGAGCGGTAAAAATGTGGAGGTTCCTGGGGAACTCGCGGGCCTGTGGGCAGAGATCAACCAGCACACGGAGGAACTCCACGAAGGCACCACCAGCAAAGCCTATGAGGCGATTGATGAAGTCACCGAGGCATTCCCGGTGCTGGCCTCCGCGCTCCCTGGCAAGACGGATGCGGCCAAACAGGCTGAAGCTGGAAAGCTGGTGGATGAATTGAAAACCGCGCTCGGCGGCGTGCGTGATGCCTTCGCTGAGCGCCAACCTGCGGCGGCTGATCCGCATCTTGATGAGGTGGCTCAAGCACTCCCGAAGCTCAAGGCGCTGTATCCCGCCGAAGTCGCCAACGCTAAGCTGAAGGAGTAAGGCGATGATCGTGCGGAGCTTCCGCACCCAGATCAGTGCGAACGTCCGCCCGGCCCAAACTTAGCATCGTCTGGATGGTGATGAAGCCCCTCAAAGCAATGCCCGCCTTCACGCCTCACCCTCACAAAAAAGGCCTGCCGGAGAGCTATCGTTCTCCGGCAGGCCGCGCATTCACCCTGGATTAGCGGTGGCTGGAACGACCACCAAAATTGAAATGAAAGCCGGGTGCACGGGAGGGTCCGGCGTTGCTGCCATGGCCGTGGTTATGGCCAACAGGGCGGCACACATGGCTGACCGTGCGATACCCAAAAATAGGGCAACCATGGCGGTCATGTCCGACGACGACGCGTTCGCGATACACCGCCGTGCCGCACGAGCCACAGTTGTTCGCGAAGCAGCGGCTGCCGCTGGAGCCGTGGTTGTGTCCGTCAAAAGCCTGCGAATTGACAGGAGCGAGAGCAGCAAGGCTGGCGCTTACTGCGAGGAGAGTGATGAGTGTTTTCATGATGAGTGGAGGTTTGCTTTTGATTTGTTGCCGCATTCTCGCGGCGTGTTCATGAGACGCGGACCGCCTGCGCCTATTCGAGACTCATTCATCTTTTTTCATCGCCTGCGAGAATCCCGGGCGCTCACACCGCCACCCACCGTGAGCACGGGCCGTATCTATGCACTGTGGCAATCGGAATCTACGCCTGAAGGCCGTAGCCTATCAATCAGTGAAGTTCATGAAGAACTCGGTGCGCAATGAGTCCTGTCTCCCGGACCATGTTTGAAACGCTATGGGGCAAATGATCCATGCACGCCCCTGGCCCGGTCAATCGCGATCCGGGCGGATATGCTCGGCAATGATGCGATCCAGTTCGCGGACACCAAATGGTTTGTTCAGGTAGGCAGTGGCTCCTGCGGCCAGGCACTTTTCTTTGTCTGCGGCACTCGCATGACCCGAAAGACTCACGATGGCGATGTCATGGGTCCTGGGATCTGTGGCCGCACGAATCTGCCGGATGGCAGTCAAGCCATCCACCACCGGCATGCGCACATCCATCAGGATGAGATCGGGCTGCAGTGTGCAGGCCTGCTGAATGGCTTCACTGCCATCCCGGGCGGTGATGACATTGAAGCCGAGGCTTTCAAGATAGTTGCGGGTGACAGTGAGGAGCGCGGGCTGATCATCGGCAATCAGAATGGTGGGCTGGCGGGAAGAGGCCGGCAGCGAAGGTTCGTTGCTCACCGTGGGCTCAGCCAAGCACGGCTCCTGGACAGGTATTGCCGCCGAAGACTGGCTCAGTGGCAGGCGAATGGTCATAGCGATCTCGTGTCCGGCGGCTTCATGCACCGCAAAGGAACCGCCATGGAGTTGCACCAGTTGCTGCAGCAAGGCTAGGCCGATGGGTTTGACCTTGCCGAGCCGACTGAGAAGATGAACCGGCTCAAAGGAAGACTGGCTGGCGCTGCCCAGCGTCTGGAGCTGCAGTCCGCCGTCGTCATGGGTGAGGCGCAGCCGCAACTGGCCCCCAGTGGGCATCGACAAAGCGGCAGCGGCGAGCAGCTCGGTAATGATCTGCTGCAGCCGGCGCGCATCGGCCAGGACCCTAAGGTTGGGCGGCTGCACCTCAGTGACAATGTGAATGGACCGTGCCTGCGCCAGTCCCGCCACCAGGGCCACGCTGCTGGCGCATTTCTCACTGATCAAGCATGCGCTCGGAGTCAGGGGTGACGCACCCGCTTCGAGCCTGCCGAGATCCACCACGTCTGCGATGAGCTGGAGCAGCTGCTGAGTGCTGTCCTGAATGGCGGTGACCGCTGTTTTCTGCGCGCTTTCCAGCGGCCCGTAAACACCCTCCAGCAACGTTTCGACCTGAGCGACAATGTTGGAGAGCGGATTGCGCAGCTCGTGCCCCATGCTGCCAAGAAATTCATTTTTCTCCACAGCGGATCCGGTAGAAAATGAGAGATTCCACCGCATGGCGTCATGCTGCCAAGGTTTAGGCAAGTCTAAATCATTATTCATTATCATGCTTCCGCGCTACACGTGTCAGATTTGCTGTATGTTACTGCAGATTTCAGTCATCTTCAGAAACTAAATAGCATTTATGCAGCAGGCAAATTGGCATTCCAATTGTACCGGAAATTCCAGGGTTATCCTGCTGGTGGAGGATCATGACATCTATCGTGAGGTGGTGCGCGCCGCCCTAGCCAAATATCTGCCTGATTTTGACATGTTGGAGGCGGACTGTGTGGCCGCCGCACTGCCGTTGCTGCATTCGCATACTGTCGAGGTGATGGTCATTGACATGACTCTGCCGGACGGATCCGCCATTGATCTGCTGGAGCAGTGCGGCCATTTCATCCAGCAGGGGGTGAAAGTCATCGTGCTTAGCAGTCATTCCAGCGCCGACATGCTGCCGGTTTTGAGCCGGCATGATGTGCATGGCTTCGTCTCGAAAGAGCAGGGGCTGAAGACCCTGGCAGAAATGATCACCGCCATTTGCCGCACTAGAATACCGAAGATTGATGCAGTGGAAGAAGTGGAACCAGCACTGGTGCAGGCCTAGTTGAATAATTGAACCCCCCTGATCCCTGATCATGCTGCCATGACGACGACCACCGCCAATCACGACCTGGACATCGAAGTTCAAGGCGACTGGTTTCGCCATGTCTTTGACTGCCTCAATGATGCGGTTTTCATCCATGACGTCGTCACGGGGGCGATTCTGGAGGTCAATCAGCGTGCCTGTGAAATGTACGGCTGCGGTCCGGAGGAAATGCGGCGACTTTCCATCGCGGCACTCAGCGTGAACAGTCCGCCTTACTCCGTGGAGGAGGCGTTGCAGTGGATGCGGAAGGCGATCGAGGACGGCCCGCAGCTGTTCGAGTGGCAGGCACGCTCTCTCTCCGGGCGTGTGTTCTGGGTGGAGGTGAGCATGCGCAAAGCCGACATCATGGGGCAAGGACGGCTGATCGTCACCGTGCGTGATATTTCCAAGCGTAAATACACTGAGAGCGAACTGCGGCGAAGCGAGGAGCGGTTTCGGAACGTGCTCGGCAACTCCAAAGACCCGGTGTACTGCCTCAGCCTGCCCTCACTGACCTATGATTACATCAGTCCGGCGGTGGAGCAGGTGCTGGGCTTCAGCATCGAGGAGTGCATCGCAGGCGGCCTTCGTTTCATGTTTTCCCGCATTCACCCCGAGGATTATAAGGCGAAGGGTGACCGCCTGGAAAAATTGATGACACGTGATCTGAACGGGGATTTCCAACCCGTGCTGGAATATCGGTTCAAGCACAAGAATGAGGCTTATCGCTGGATCAGTGACAGCCGGTCGGTCGTCAGAGACAATGAAGGAAAGCCGGTGGCGATCATCGGCAATCTGCGTGATTTCACGACGCGGCGTGAGCAGGAGGAGGCGCTGCAGCAGCAGGCGCATGCGACGCTGCTGTACCATCTGGAAAACACCTCGCTGGCGCTGGTGGAGTGCGACACGAACACCCGTGTCTGCCGGTGGTCCCCGCAGGCGGAGAAAATCTTCGGCTGGGGCGAAGCTGCCGTCATCGGACGCAGTCACGACGACTGGAACTTCGTTCATCCCGAGGATGTGCCCAGGGTGAAGGCGACGCTGGGCCGTCTGCTGGACCGGTCGGAATCCCGCAACACCTGCATCAACCGGAATTTCACCAGCGACGGCAGGGTGATTGTCTGTGAGTGGCACAATTCCGTCCTGTTGAATGATGCAGGGGACCTACAGTCAATTCTCTCGCTCGCCTCGGACATCACGGTGGAGAGGAAGGTGGAGGAGGCGCTGCGCGCGATGGCGGAAGGGGTGGACGCCCGGAGTGGCGAGACCTTTTTCCAATCGCTCTGCCTCCAGGTGGCCCGCACCGTGGAGGCCAGATATGCCACGGTGGCCATGCTGCTGCCGGAACGTGACCGCATGGTGCGGACGCTGGGTTTTTGCGCGGATGGCAAGGTGCTGCCGAACAAGACCTGCTCCCTGGTCGGCACACCGTGTTACAACGTGGCCAGCGGCGAGGTCTGCTATTACGACCGCGATGTGCGCAAGCACTTTCCAGACGACCAAATGTTGCAGGAACTGGGTGCGAACAGCTACATGGGCATGCCGTTGCTCGCCACGGACGGGCGTGTCATCGGGATGATTGCCGTGTTCAGCGACCACGCCCTGGACCACCGGGAACGCCTGCAGGCCATGTTCCAGCTCTTCGCGGTACGCGCGGCGGCGGAGATGGAACGACACCAGGCGGAGCTAGCCCTGCGGCAGAGCGAAGAACGCTATGCGCTGGCGGCCACAGGCTCCACCGGCGGGGTCTGGGACTGGGACATCCGCACCGGCGGCGTCTATTATTCCGCGCGTTTCCGTGAGCTGCTAGGCTATAACCACGAAGAATTTCCCAGCCTGTTTTTTGCCTGGGAGCAGAAAATGCATCCGGCGGATCTGCCGCTGGTGCGTGCAGCGCTGGAGAGCCATCTGGAACGGCGCGATGAATTCTGCATTGAGTACCGCATTCAGGTGAAGTCAGGCGGCTACCGCTGGTTTGAGGCGCGCGGCCAGGCCCTGTGGGACAAGCACGGCGAGCCCTACCGTATGGCGGGGTCTGCCCTGGACATTCACGAACGCAAGCTGGATGAACAACGCCTGCTGCGCCTGAACCGGTTGCATGCGATGTCCAGCAGCATCAACGAGGCGATCGTCCGCATCCGCGAGCCGCAGCTGCTCTATGAAGCGGCGGTCAACATCGCGGTGGAGAAGGGCAGCATGAAGATGGCCTGGATCGGCTTCTATGATGAAGCTTCCCAGTTACTGAAGCCGGTGGCCTGTGCCGGCAGTTATCAGAACTACCTGGACGGGCTGACCCTGATCACGCGCGGTGATCATCCCTCGGGACGTGGCCCGGCGGGACGCGTCTTCCGCAGTGGCACGCATGAAATTTCCAATGACATCGAGCACGATGAAACGTTCTACTACCGTGAGCGTGCCCTGGAGCGCGGCTTTCGCTCCTGTGCTGCCTTTCCTTTGAAACCAGGTGGCATCCCGGTGGGTGTGCTGCTGATCTATGCCGACGAGCGCGACTGCTTCCAGGAGGAGGAAATTCGGGTGCTCAGCGCCCTGGCCAATGACCTGTCCTTTGCCATGGAGACCGTGGAGCGGGAGAAGGAGCGCCAGCAGGCCATCGAAGCACTGCGTGAAAATGAACGCATGATTTCGACGCTGATGGGCAACCTTCCCGGCGCCGCCTACCGTTCCCTCATTGATGAAAAATGGACGCTGGAGTTCATCAGCGAGGGCTGTTTGGAACTCACGGGCTACGAAGCCGAGGTGTTTGCCGGCAACGGCGAGGTCTTCTTCGGCGATCTGATTCATCCGGAGGACCGGGAACACGTGCAGCAGACAGTGGGGGAGGCCGTCTCTACGGGGAAACGCTTTGAGATGAGCTACCGTATTCGTACGGCGGAAGGCACGGTGAAGTGGATCTGGGAACGCGGCCAGGGCATTCCCTCCGAGGACGGCGTGATGCGGCACATCGAAGGCTTCATGACCGATGTGACGGAAAAACGCCGCATGGAGTCGCAATCCCTGCGCAATCAGCGCCTGGAAAGCATCGGCACGCTGGCCGGCGGGGTGGCGCATGATTTGAACAATGTGCTCACGCCCATCTTGATGTCGCTCACGATTCTGCGCATGAAACTGCAGCAGCCGCGCGACGTCGAACTGCTGAACGCCATGGAGAACAGCGCGAACCGCGGGGCGGAAATGGTGAAGCAGATCCTGAGTTTTGCACGTGGGGTCGAAGGCCGCAGCATGCGCCTGCGGCCACAGGATGTGCTTCAGGAGATCGAGCAGCTCATTCACGAAACCTTCCCCAAGTTCATCAAATGCCACATCTCCTGCACGCAGGATGCGTGGAATGTGGAGGGAGATCCGACCCAGCTGCACCAGGTGCTGCTCAATTTGTGCGTCAACGCCCGGGATGCCATGCCTTCAGGCGGCGAACTCGACATCACCGTGGGCAACGTGGCCGTGGACGAGCAGTTCGCCAGCATGCATCCCGACGCCAAGACCGGACCACATGTGGTGTTTGAAGTGCGGGACACAGGCACGGGCATTCCGCCTGAAGTGCGGGACCGCATTTTTGATCCGTTCTTCACCACGAAGGAAATGGGCAAGGGCACCGGACTTGGACTTGCCACCACCCTGGGCATCGTCAAATCGCACCACGGGTTCATTGATCTCACGAGCCGGATGGGCAAGGGCACGGTGTTCCGCATTTATCTGCCGGCCAAAACGGACCTGGAGACCGTCGAAATCCAACTGGTCGAATCCACGCGCTGCCTGGGACAGGGCGAGCTGATTCTCGTCGTGGACGATGAAGCCGCCATTCTTACAGCCACCAAGCACACGCTGGAAGCCTTCGGCTACCGGGTGATCGCCGCCAGCGATGGCACGGACGCCATCGCGACATTCTTGAAGAGCGCTGAAAAGCCGGCCGCACTGATCACAGACATGATGATGCCCAACATGGACGGGCCGACGCTGATCCAGGCACTGCTCAAAATCCATCCGTCCCTGCCGATCATCGGTGCGAGCGGGCTCAGTCATCAAATGCAGGCGCAGGTCAATAGCCTGGGGGTGAAGCATTTCCTGCGCAAACCCTACAACGCAGACGCCTTGTTGGAAGCGCTCGGGGATGTGCTGCAACACGTACGGAAAGCCTCCTGACCGCACCCGGGGTCAGGTCTCGTTCAAGACTTGGTGCAGCGCCCGCAAAATGGTTTCGGCCGTGTAGGGCTTTGGCAGAAACTGGCGGGCTCCTGCACCGGCAGCCTTTGCCACACTGATGTTGGAGTTGATGCCGCTGGCGGCTATGATGCAAACCTCCGGGTTCATTTTCATCAGCACCTGAATCGTGGTGGAGCCGTCCATGACCGGCATCCGCATGTCCGTCAAAACCAGGGCGATTTCGCTTTGGTGCCTAGCATAGAGTGAGACCGCCTCCGCCCCGTCCGCAGCCAGCAGCACGCGGTAGCCATACGCCTCCAGAGTCTGTCGCGTGATTTCCCGCACGGCCGCCTCATCATCAACGAGCAGAACCAGTTCGTGATTGCCGCGTGGCAACACCGGCTCTTCGACCACCGTCTGGGCCGTGACCTGGGCCGGCTGTGTCGGCAGGTACACCCGGAAACAGGAACCCTGCCCGGGCTCGCTGTAAACCCGGAAAAATCCGCCATGACTTTTCAGGATAGCCAGTGAGGTGGAAAGCCCCAGCCCGGTACCCTTGCCCATTTCTTTGGTGGTAAAAAAGGGATCGAATATTTTCGGGAGAATTGTCTGCGGAATACCCATCCCATCGTCTTCGATGCTGATCATGATGTGCGGCCCCTCACGCGCCTCGATGTTCATGGCGGCGTATTGCGCATCAATCAAAAGGTGTTCCGCTCTGATCGTCAGCGTGCCGCCAGCAGGCATCGCGTCCCGTGCATTGACACACAGATTGAGCAGCACCTGGTGAATCTGCGTCGGGTCACCGGTCACGGTACCGTTTTCCAGGAGTTCATCCCGCAGACGGAGCTGGATGTTTTTGGGGAAAGTGTCGCCGACGATGCGCGCCAGATCCTGCAGCAGGCGGCTGATCTGCATGGGCGTCTTCTGGCCTTCCATGCCTGTGGCAAAGGAAAGCACCTGGTTGAGCATGTCGGCCCCGCGGCGGGCGCTGGAGGCGATGATATCCAGCGTTGCCCGGCATGACGCATCCTTGATGCGCAGATTGAGCAGGTCCACCGACATCATGATCGGGGTCAGGACGTTGTTGAGGTCATGGGCGATGCCCCCTGCCAGCGTGCCGATGCTCTCCATGCGCTGGGAGCGGAGAAACTGGTCCTCAAGCCGCTTTTGTTCCGTGACATTCGTGTTGATGGCCAAGACGCATTTGGGCCTGCCTTCAGCATCCCGCACCAGCGTCCAGCGCCCTTCCACGATGATCTCCAGGCCCGCCTTGGTCACCTGCTGGATTTCACCCGCCCATTCACCACTGGCGAGCACCTTGCCATTCCTTTCCTCGAACTGCGCGACGTCGCGGTACAGCAGTTCGGATACCTTTTGGCCGAGCGCTTCTTCGGCGGTCCAGCCATAGAGCTTTTCGGCGCTCTTGTTCCAGTAGGTGATTATGTGGTCAAGATCGCGCACCAGGATGGCATCATTGGCCTTGTCGAGCAGCGAGGCCTGTTGGCGGAGCATGTCTTCCACCTGTCTGCGCTCCCACTGTGCAAGCACCAGGGAGATGAAATTGGCCATGGAAGTCGCAAAGCTTTTCTCCTCTGGCAGCCAGGTCCGCGGCGGGCCGACATGCTCCTGGCACAATACGCCTGCCAGCACGCCGCCAACATGCAGCGGGGCATCCAGCATGGAGGTGATGCCCAGCGGTTTGAGATAGCTGTCCGTGAACTCACAGGTGCGCGGGTCATGCCGCGCATCATCCGCTGCGATGGTTTCATTTTGCGCCATGGCACGGAAATAGGCCGGGCGATCTCCGCCATGCAGCTCCAGGCCGGAGGAATGGTGCCGCGTGGAAGACTTAAACAGCACCTGGCATGCGAGGATGCTACGACTTTGATCATACCGCCAGATGCTGACGCGCTCCACCGCCATGGCGTGGGCGATTTCTTCGGTGATCAGACGAAACGCCGCCTCCAGCTGCACCGCCTGCATCACGCCGCCACGGATCATCCGGGCCAGGGCGATGTGCTGCCTTTCATAGCGCAGATTGCTCTGCCACAGCCGGTCTGCGGCCTCCTTGCGTGCGGTGACGTCCCGCTGGACCGCCACAAAATGAGTCGGCCTGCCGTCGCCGTCGGTGATTGGCACCACGTCAATCTCAACCCAGAAGGCGGAACCATCTTTCTTGTAGTTGAGCAGTTCTTCCTTGATGGGCAGCCCCTGGGCCAGAGCCGCGTGCATCCGGCCCAGTGCAACACGGTCAGTCCCCGGCCCTTGCAGAAAGCGTGGGCTGCGCCCCAGCGCTTCTGCGCGGCTAAAGCCGGTGTGCTTCATGAATGCATCATTCACAAAAATGATGCGCGGGCCGGGTTCATCCAGTGGCGCGGGCGCGGTGATGATGACGATGTCATTGAGGTGCGACACACAGGTTTCCAGCAGGCGCAGTTGTTCCTGATTGTGGCGTGACTTAGTGATGTCCTTGCAGAGCAGCACCATGTTCAGGCCGCCGCCGGACTCATCCCGCATGGCGGAAACGCTGTTCTCCACCCACGCCACCGCGCCATTTTTGCAAAGATAGCGCTTTTCCAAGATGAAGTCGGAAATCTCCCCGGCCATCAACCGCCGGTTCAGCTCCTGCTCGCCCGCCATATCGTCTGGATGGGTAATGGCGGCAAACGACTGCCCGACCAGCTCTTCCTCGGAGTAGCTGGTGATATCGCAGTAGTGCTTGTTGATGTGGAGGATCAGCCCCGCTCGGTCTGTGATCGCGAAGCCCACGCTGGCATTGGCGAAGGCATGGCGGAAGCGCAGTTCACTGGACTTAAGGGCCTCTTCAGCCAGTTTGCGTTCCGTGATGTCATGCGCTGTGCCCACCATTTTCAAGGGCCTCCCAGTCTGCTCATCCAGGAATATCTGAGCGTCTTCATGGATGTGCCGCACCTCGCCGTTCGGCAGAATGATCCGGTGGTCGATCGAGTAGCGCCCATGGGTGTGGATGGCTTCGCTGACTGCCAGGTGGATCATTTCACGGTCATCGGTATGAACTGCACGAAAGAAATTCTCATTCGAAGTTTCGATGCCACCCACTTCATGGCCGAAGATGCGGAACACCTCGTCAGACCAGCGCAGGGCACTGTTGCCGAGTTCATCCAGAACTGTCAAATCCAGCTCCCAACTGCCAAAATGTGAAATCCGCTGCGCCGCCGCCATGGTGGCCTCGCTCTGCCGCAGCCGCTCTTCGACTTTCTTCCGTTCGGAAATGTCACGCGCCACACTGAGCACCGAAATCACCTGGCCGTCGGCATCACGCAGGGGCACTGAATGGGTCTCGACCCAGGTCAGCGTGCCTTTGAGCCCGATAAAGCGGAACACTTGATGCCCCGATTCACCCGCAATGACTTGGCGATGAAATTTTTGGAACTTCTCCCGGTCATCGGGATGCACCAGCTCCACGATCAGCCCTCCCTCCACCTGGGCCAGCGACTCAGCTTCGATGATTTTCAGTCCTGCAGGGTTCATCTCCCGCAGCCGCCCCTCACAATCGACGATTTTCACGCACTCCGGCTCGAAATCAACGATGGCCCGGCCCTGCGCCTCCCGGTTACGCAAATTCAGTTCCGCCTGCTTGCGCAGGGTAATGTCAATGCAGGTGATGAGCGCGCCTGTGCTGTGCTGAACTGGCAGCGGCAGGATGGTGACTTCGATCCAGAGGCCTGGCCTGGAAGCCGCCGAACAAGATTCCATCCGGGCACCCACGGATTGGTGAGCCAGCACCTCTTTGAGAGCGGGTGACCATCTTGCTGCTCCTTCAAACAGGGGTTCGCATTGGGAGGCAAAGAAATCAAAACAACTGCTGCCGCTTGCCGGGGCTCGCAGTTCCCGGCCGAGAGGTGCTGCAAGGGCACTCCAACCGCCGTTGACCGCATGAATGATTCCATGACAGTCCACCGTCATGACCAGGCTGGGGGCCAAGGCCTGCTCCTGCGCATTCTGGTCGCAGTCTGATGCGGCGTATTTCATGACTGAAGTGCTGCCGAAACTGCCACCTCCAGCGGGCGTGATTTTGTTCTCACCAGAGGGCAGATCAGACGTGGACACTTCTTGCTCTGGAAAGACCTATGCACCAACAGACACATGGCAGAGATAGAACGGCCAGGAGGGGTCCGACCTTGGCATGGATTTGCTGCCGTAAGCGGCAGAAAGGCAATAAGATAGGGAGACGGGCCATGCTGTTCCATCGGCCATTTGCGGGTGTGGTCAAGACTGCGCGCCAGGCAAATATTTCAAGACCGTCAATTTGAGAAAAGCCCCTTGGGCACCAAGCAGGCTGGAGGGGCGGGCACAGCTGTGCGGGTGCGAAATGACCGCTCCGCAATTGACGCACTCGCTGTCTCAGGCTGCAACCAGCTCCGCCTCCAAGGTGGTGAAGAGTTCGCGGAGCGTTTCCATCAGTTGTTCCTGGCTGAACGGCTTGTTCAGGAAATAGGACACGCCCAGGGCCTCGAACTGCTTTTGCGCCTCATCATCCAGTTTTCCACTGCAAACCACCACGGGAATGTCCGGCAGCACCCGCTTCAGAATACCCACAAACACCAGGCCGTCTTGATTGGGCATGTGCAAGTCGGTGATGACCGCGCTGAGAGTGGCATGGTGCTCGTTGAGCCACATTAGCGCCTCAAGGCCGTCTTTGGCCAGCACCACCCGGAAGTTCATACCTTGCAGCACCTCACGGGCCACCTCGCGCACTGCCGCTTCATCATCCACGAACAGGATGGTTTCTCCCCGGCCTTGAAACGGCGGCTTCATCACCGCAGGGAGCGCGGGTGGGGCGGATACTGTCTCTGCCGGCAAGAAGACGGTGAAAACCGTGCCGCGGCCGGGTTCTGAGGTGACCTCCAGAAAGCCCTCGTGTCCTTTGACGATGCCCATGACGGTGGACAAACCAATCCCAGTTCCTTGGTCGGGAGCTTTGGTGGTGAAGAAGGGATCAAAAATGCATTCACGGATTTCAGGTGACATGCCAATGCCAGTATCCCTGACTGCAACCGCCACGTAATGCCCGGTTTTGGCGTTCGGTGGCATGCCCGCCTGGACCAGGCTGATGTCCGCCTGTGTCGCCTCCAGGGTCAGCGTGCCCCCGTTCGGCATGGCATCTCGGGCGTTGACGGACAGATTCAGCAGCACCTGATGCAATTGCGTAACATCGCCGATCACGTCGGGGAGATTTTTGGCGCAATCGAGCACCAGGGTGATGTTTTTGGGGAACGTGGCCTGGATGATGCCCTGCATTTCCCGGAAGAGGTGAATCATGGGCACCGGACAGCGTTCTCCCTGTGTGCCTCTGGCAAAGGTCAGCAGCTGCCGCACCATGCCGGCGGCTCGCTTCGCACTGGATTCGAACAAGTCCACGATGCCGAGATCACCGGGATACTTCGCCTTGAGCAGGTCCGCGCCCATGAGGATGGGGGCCAGCGCGTTATTGAGGTCATGGGCGATGCCGCCTGCCAGCACCCCCAGGGTTTCCTGCCGCTGGGAGCGCAGGAGCTGCTGTTCGAGCGCTTTGGCATCCGTCAGATCCTGGCACACGGCGAGCACACCGGTGGCGGAACCCTTGGCATCTCGCAGCAGGGTGTAACGTGCCAGCACGACCAGGGCACGTTCGTCCCTGGCCTTTTGGCGCATCTCGCCCAGCCAATGCCCCTCACTGAGCACTGCACGCAGGACTGTGTGACGTTTTTCCAGAGATTCCCGGCTGATTTTTTCAGGAATGGTGCGCCCGAGCATCTCGTGGGCTGAAAATCCATACAGCCGTTCTGCGCCCGGATTCCAAAAGGTGACGCGCTGTTCGAGGTCGATGACGAAGATGGCGTCTGTGGCCTGCTCGATGAGCCGCGCCTGCTGGAGGATGCGCTCGGCTGCCCGCTTCTGCTCCGAAATGTCATGCGCCACGCCGAAAATGCCCACCAGATTTCCCGCTTCATCCAGTTCCGGCGTGACGCGGTCTTCCATCCAGCGGTATTCGCCGCTCTTCACTCGCATCCGGTATTCACGGGTGCATGGCTGCTTCAGAGCATAAAACTGAACTGTGGCCTGCTGCAACTGCGGCAGATCTTCCGGATGGACGAGCTCGAACCAAAAGGCGGGATTCCGGATGAATTCCTCCGGTGTGAACCCCAGGATGCTCTCCACCCTGGCGCTGATAAACTGGACGTCGCCGCTATAGGGCGTTGCAGTGCTGGCGCGGAGTTGATAAACGACCTCGTTGATGTTGTTGAGGATGCTGCGCTGCTTTTGCTCGCTCTCATACAAGGCCACTTCGGCCGCCTGCCGACGGCGCTGCTCACTCACCTGGTCAAGGGCACGGCGCACGGCGGAAACCAGCCGCTCCGGCCGCTGTTTGAGCAGGTAGTCCGTGGCGTCCGCGCGCATGCACTCAATGGCATCTTCCGCCGTGAGTGCACCGGAGAGCATGATGACCGGCACATCGGGCTGCATCTGCTTCGTCAGCCGCAGCGCGGAGAGGCCGTCATATCCGGGCAGATTGAAATCACACAGCACCAGGTCGAGTTTGTCCCTTCGTACCACCGTCTCGAATTCCTCCCGGCCGCAGGCATGAATCAACTCGCAGGCCATTTCAGACTCAAGAAAATCACGCACGAGTTCGGCGTCCCGTGCCGTGTCCTCCAAGTGCAGGATACGCGGCTGAAGTCTGACCGGGGGCGGGGTTTTTTCCATTGCTCGCAGCTGGTGACGGGAAGTGTTATTCGAGTTCGTGCGTGAGCGCACACTGGACCCCCAGCTGGGTGATCGAGTCGAGAAAGTGTGCAAACCGGACGGGTTTGAGCACATAAGCCACCACGCCCAGCTCATGGCTGCGGATGATGTCCTGCTCTTCATGCGAAGAGGTCATCACGACCACCGGGATGCGGTTGAAACCGGGATCCGCTTTGATCTGTCGCAGCACTTCCAGGCCGTCCATGCGGGGCATTTTTAAATCGAGCAGGATGAGCAGCGGGTTGCCGCCGGTGCGACCGTCAAAACGACCGCTGCAACGGAGGTAGTCCATGACTTCGACCCCGTCTCCCACCACCTCGATGGCGTTGGCCAGATGATGCTCGGCAAAGCCTTCCAACACCAGTTCAGCGTCTTTCGGAGTGTCTTCCGCCAGCAGGATGTTTTTCAAAGGGTTCATGAGTGATCGGGGCTGTAGTTGCTACGTGGCGGGTTGGGTGTCGGTTCTGGGTGCGCTGCCCGGCGGCGGTTCGTTGACGAGCGCCCAAAAAATGCCGAGCTGCGCGACGGACTCCAAAAACTCGGCGAAGGTGACCGGCTTGACGACGTACGCGTTGACGCCCAGATCGTAGCTTTTCAGGAGATCCTGTTGTTCGCGTGAGGAGGTCATCATCACGACCGGGATTTTTTTCAGCGCCGGGTCGGCCTTGATCTGCCGCAGCACTTCCAGCCCGTCCACACGGGGCATCTTGAGATCCAGCAGCACCACGGCGGGATGACCTTCCGACCGGCCGGCAAACTTGCCGCGCACGTAGAGATAGTCGAGCGCTTCGGCGCCGTCACGGGCCACCTCGACCATGTCGGCCAGCTGGTGCTCGGCAAAGGCCTCAAGCGCGAGTTCGATGTCCCGCTCGCTGTCTTCAGCAAATAAAATGCGTTTCATGGTGCTCATGACTTGGTAGATCTGGCGATGGAGAAATAAAACGTGGCACCTTTTTCCACTTCCGCCTCCGCCCAGATGCGGCCGCCATGCCGGGTGATGATGCGGCGCACGTTGGCCAGTCCGATGCCAGTGCCTTCAAACTCATCCGCCCGGTGCAGACGCTGGAAGACGCCAAACAGCTTGTCAGCGTATTTCATGTCAAACCCGGCACCGTTGTCCCGCACAAAAACGACGACCTCATGGTCCGTTTCGCTCTCGACACCGGTCTCGATCTCAGCCGGGTCGCGGCGGCGGGTGTATTTGATGGCGTTGGCAAACAGATTCACCAGCACCTGTTTAAGCATCGCCGGATCTGCCTGCACCGGGGGCAGTACGGCGTTCTTCCAGAGGATGTTCCGCCCCTGGGTCTGTGACTCCAGGCCGACGATGGTTTCCGCCACCATGGCGTTGAGATCGACGGCCTGCTTTTGCATCTCGGCGCGGCCCATGCGTGAAAAGGAGAGCAGGTCGTCGATGAGCTGCCCCATCTCCTTCGTGGTCTCGGTAATCGTGGTCATGTAGCGCCGGGCTTTTTCGCTGGGATTTTCCCCGAGCTGCTTGCTGAGGAGTTCCACGTAACCTTCAATGTGGCGGATGGGGGCACGCAGATCGTGCGAGACGGAGTAGGAAAAGGCCTCCAGCTCCTTGTTGGCCACCTCCAACTGAACCGCCCGCTTCTGCACATGGGCACCAAGCATTCTGATTTCCTCATCGGCCAGCTTGCGCTCGGTGATGTCGGTGCGGATGGCCACGTATTGATAGGGGGTGCCGTCCGCTTTGAGAAACGGCACGATCGTCGAGTCCATCCAGAAGAGCGTGCCGTCCTTGGCGCGGTTCATGATCTCCCCTTTCCACACTCTGCCCTGACAGATGGTGGTCCACAGGTCATGGAAAAACTCCCTGGGATGATGGTCTGATTTCATGATCCGGTGGTCCTGCCCGATGAGTTCGGCGCGGGTGTATTTGGAAATGGCACAAAACCTGTCATTGCAGGCAATGATTTTCCCCCCGGCATCCGTGATGACCACGGTGGTGTGCTCGTCGAGCGCCGCCTTAAAATCCTGCAGGTCTTTGAGCAGGAGGTTGATGCGCTTTTTATGCGTTCGTTCCTCGGTCGCGTCACGAAATACGAGCACCACACCCAAAATCACCCCCTCGCCATCGCGAATGGGCGCGGCGCTGTCCTCGATCGCCCGCTCAGAGCCGTCACGGGCGATGAGCACAGTATGATTGGCCAGCCCATGAATTTCGCCGGTGGCCAACACGTCATCCACCGGGATCAGAGCGGGCTTGCGGGTCTCCTCGTTGATGATGCGAAAGATTTCACCTACCGGACGATTGCGTGCCTCGGCCTCGGTCCAGCCAGTGAGCTGCTCGGCCACCGGATTCATCCGTGATACGCGCCCTTGGGCGTCCGTGCTCAAAACCGCATCGCCAATGCTGCGCAGGGTGATGGCCAGATCTTGTTCGCGCGCCTGCAGCACCGCATGGGCTGCCGTTAACTCACGTGTGCGCTCTTCCACGCGCCATTCCAGCACTCGTTTGCGTTCGCCATGATAGCGCACAAAGCCCCCGCCCAAGCCGGCCAGCAAACACCCGATGCCAAGGGCCACCCACGACGAGTAACTGCGGAGCCTGGCTTCAAAGGCGTCCGCTGAAATAAACACCAACTGCCACTGCCGCCCGCAAAAGGGAACAGGATGAGCATAATAAAACCGCCCCTCAGGCAGGGCGGGCGCCTGCACAGATGCCTTGACTTTGGCCCCCGCCGACAAACGTGACAGATGCAGCGCGAGCGGTTTGCTGCTGTCCGAAAGATCCAGCAGGCCCATGTGAATGCCTGCAGGCTTGAAGATTTTCAACGTGTGATCCAGCACCTCCTGGGGAATGATCGTTGCAATGCAGAAACCGGCCAGTTGATCTGCAGCGGCGGCCTTGCCGTCGGCATCGCTGCGATACACCGGTGAATAAATGACCACCCGGGGCTGTTCACCGGGGGGTGCCTCGATCACGGGTGTGACGGTGAAGACGCCGCGGGCTGTCCGCTCCACCTGCTGTTCCTGCTTTGCAGACGGGTCGTGCTGATCAATCGCGACCGCCTTCCGCATGGCCGCCTGCCGAATGGCGTTGGCGGCATGGTCGAAACCGATGCCGCCGCTGGCACCTTCGGCAGCAACCGCATATTTGACCGGGAAATACTCCGTGCGGGCCGCTGCGGGTACAAGCTTCCCATCTGCCTCGACGTCGTGTATCCTGAAGTCCACCAGCCCCTTCGACTGCTGCTGCGCCTCGAACTGCGCGCGCTCAGCATTGGTGACCCGTGGAGCCCATTGCAGACTGACGAGACTGCTCTTTGAGCGACGCAGGATAGGGGTGGCAACGGAGACGAATTCCGGCTCTTCCTGGTCGAGGTGCCGCCGAAAGCTGTCAGACAGAACATCCAGACCATCCAGCAGCTGGTGCAGATCCTCGGAGAGTTTCAGCACACGTTCGCGGTCTAGAACCTTGAATTCCAAGCCGAGACGATCATTCTCCTCTTGATTTAGCAGGAAGAAAAGTCCGATGGACAAAGCAATCCCCAGGACCGTCACCAGAACAGCGGACCCGCCGACTCGGCGGCTTGAAACCCCGCTGACGGCTTTGAGTCTGTTTTCAGAGGCGTTCATGAGCTTGGCTCCTGCAAACCTGCCCAAGTGAAACCCACGGGCGTTGTGAGTTCACGGATCGATTGAGTGAGACTGAGCATGCAGAAGCGCTGATATTTCCAGATGCTTTCACACTTTGGTCATGATTGGCCAGTGCCATTATCGTAACGTTGAGGGCAGAACCTGCGCGGTATGAGAAGTCCTGCTGTTAAAATGCGCTCACAGTCTGGCCGGCTTCAACAGGGCCTGACCCACAATGTTGAGCAGTTCCACCATGCCGAAGGGCTTGGGCAGAAAATTTTCCCCGGCCTTCAGTTCTTTGGCATTGCTCAGTGTGGTCGGAGAGTAGCCGCAGGTGAAAATAACCGGGAGCGTCGGGTCTTCAGCGGACAGGGCTTTTTCCAGATCAAAGCCGCTGACGCCGCCAGGCAGTTTGACATCAATGAGCGCCAGCTTGATGACCGAGGCTTTTTCGCGCCAGATCGCCCAGGCCTCATTGGCATCCGCCGCCGTGAGCACCTTGTGCCCCTGGCTGGTGAGCACATACTCCATCACCTGCCGGACGGAATCCTCATCATCGACGATCAGAATGGTGGAGGATTCATCTTCGGTGTTGTGACTCAGGAGTTTTTTTTCTGGCATGGCAGGTGTGGGTACGGTGCCAGTGGCGACCGGCAGGTAAATAGAAAACTCAGTTCCGACTTCCAATACACTCCTGACATCGATCCAGCCCGACTGCATGCGTACTAGACCCAGCACCAGAATCAAGGCAATGTCCGCTCCGCTTTCCTGGTCGGATGCCAGTCTGGATGCGTCGAACAAGCCCGCTAGCTCGGCAGGCGTCATCCCCTTCCCGGTATCTGAAATCGTCATGACCACATAATTTCCGGCCTTGGCTTCAGGATGCATCTGACCAGCCGTCTCAGCGTCCGGTATGGCCAGCTCTCTGGTTTGGATCATCACTCTGCCTCCTCCCGACATGGTCTCACGCGCATGGATCAGGAGATTGAAAATGATCTGCTCCAGGGAGGCCTGGTCTGCCATGACACAGGGCAGGTCAGACTGGTGGCTGATTTGAATGACAATCTGCTCCCCGATCGCTTTTTGCAGCATCGACGCCTGGCCGTCAATGATCTGTCCGAGGTACAACGGCATCGGCTGCAGGTACTCGCGCCGCGTGAAAGATACAAACTGCGAAGTGACGCCAGACGCGCGTTGCGTGGCAAGAATGAGCTCTTTTAGTGTGTTCGCCAGCAAACCGCCATCCTGGGAGGCCTGCGCTACTTCCAGATGGCCCTGAATCACCGTCAGGTAGTTGTTAAAAAAATGCGCCATCGCATCCGCAAAACGCCCCACAGTTTCCAGGCGCTGGTTCTTGCAGAGCTGGTCCTCCAACTGGCGTCGATGATCCTGCTCCAGCCGGAGCCGATTACTGACGTCTTCAAAACGTGTCGTCACTTCCAGCAGCTGCGCATTCAGGTTAAGGTTCCGATGCGAGCTTTGATGATCGGCACCGTGCCTGATTGAGAGGGTGCGAATGATCTGGGTGATTTCGAAGGGCACCAATCTGAACTTAAACACCAGGAGCTGCGGACTGGCGCCCAGGTCGATCGGGATTTGTTCGAAGGACTCCAGTTGGGACACCGCATGAAGCACCACATGCAGGTCTCGCTGCATCTGCCAAAGGCGTTTGATGACTTGGCGGTAATCTTTGCCATAGAAAAGACGGCCATCTATAATAACCATGGTGAATGGTTTATGCTCTTGTGCGGCTGCTTCCACCAAGGCGAGCGCTTCTTTGTCGTTCGCCGTGCAAACCACCTCTGGCGGTGGCAGCGCCGATTTAGCTTTGCTGCCAGCCTGTGCTGTGCCCAGCAAAGCGGATGAGCTGCCATTCGGCGTCATGCTCTGCAGGGCGTGCGAAATTCGCAAATCCTCCTTGAGCGTTTGCTCTTCGGTCACAATCAGAATCCGACTGCAGGCGCTCGTGTTGTGCTGAATGGTATTTAGATACATGCACCGCATCTTAGTTTCAGTTTGTTATAATTTTAATAAAAATAGGTTTATTTTAGCAATAAATTAGACTCATGTCGTCAAATTATAAAAAGTGCTCGCCGAGAGCTTTAGGTTTAATCTAAATATTAAATCAATATTTAGATGTCAGGTATCCTAGAATGTGGTTCTCCTAAACACAGCGACATCGTGGAATAAATTTATTTAGCCTCATGCACCCAACCTCCCCGGACCTGGAAAAAAATTCAGCGGCCATGCTGCTCCAGGCTCTGCGTAGTCTAGTAAAAGAGGAGGATGCGCAACGCGTCGATCTCGCCCATCTTCTGCACAAGGACATGGCTGGCGGGCTGGTGGCCTGCACCTCGCTGAGTGAAATGATGCGGCATGAACTGGCCCACGGGGGGGACGCGGCCAGCGTTGGCCGCCTGCTGGGCAGCCTGGATGCCACGCTGAGAAAGACGCTGCAACTGGTGCGTGACATGACGGAAAAGCAGTTCCCGCCCGTCTTGAAAGCCTTCGGGCTGAATGTGGCGCTGCAACAGCTGGTGCGGAACATTGGCGAAAATTTCGCTGGATCTCTGGTGCTCCACATCAGTGGTGATGAGCCGGATTTCGACCTCGCCAGCCGGCTCAACCTTTTTCGTATCATGCAGGCGCTGCTGAAACACTGCGTGCGGTTTGCCAACACTTCCTGGGTGGAGGTCACCTGCCGCGCTTCGGCTGAAAAGCTGGAGATCACCATTGATCATGACGGTGGTGACAGCATCTGGAAAGAAGCCGGAGCCGGATCGGAGCTGGCCCTCATCGAAGCCAGATGCGCGCTACTGGGCTCCCGCATGCAGGTCATGGGAGCCAGGCCAGGCGGCAGTTCCCGCGTTTGCCTGACCGTGCAGCCCCCCACGCAGTCCCCGGCATGAATTCATCTTCACCGCACTGAATCCCTAGTTTCATGCAATCCCTCCCTCCATTCAACATTCTGGTTGTCGATGATCACGCACTGGTGCGGGAGGCCTTCACGAGCATGCTGAAAGGGGAGTTTCCGCAGGCCACGGTGGTTTCAACGGGCACCTGTGCGGAGGCGATGGTGGAAGCCCGCACGCACGACTATGAAATCGCCTTGGTGGACATCGAGCTGGGCGACCGCTCGGGCATGGAACTGACCACTGAGCTGCGGACCCTGACGAACCCGCCCAAAATCATTGCTGTTTCAATGCATCAGGAGGAGACCTTTGTCTCCCGCACCATGCAGCTCGGCGCACGCTCCTACGTGACCAAGGATGCTCCGCCCCATGAGCTGTTTGATGCGATCCGCTGCACCCTGGAGGGGCGCAGCTACATCTCCCGAGAGCTGGCGCAGAAGTTCGCTGACCGGTCCATCCGCAAAGGTTCCGCCGGACAGGTGCATGAGAAGCTCTCCAACCGTGAACTCGAAGTTCTCATGCAGCTGGCCCGGGGCAAGAGCCTCAAGCAGGTGGCGCTCGATCTGTCTCTCAGTCCGCGAACCGTCGCCGTGCATAAACACAACCTGTGCCGTAAAACCGGGCTCAAAGGAACTGTCGAAATTCTCAGATACTGCCAGTCCAACGGCCTAGCTTGACTCCACCCTCCCAACCATGAAAGCACCGGTTTTTTGTTCATTCCTCGTCCTCGGCCTTGCAGCTGCGGCACATGCATCCGAAACGCTCTCCGTGGTACCTGATTCCGCCCAGGCGCTGGGCATCGTGGGCGGCAGATATGCGAACCTGCAAGACGCCTCCGCCGTGCGGGTGTCTCCGGCCAATATTCTGCAGATCGAAAAAAGCGAACTGCTGATCAACGCGGCGATGTGGAATGGTGACATCAGCTTCACTCAAAACAGCGGGCAGTCAGTCCAGATGAACAAACCCTGGGTGTTTCCTGCCAGCATGTATTTCGTCCAGCCAATCATTCCCAAGAGATTGTCGTTCGGCATCGGCGTGAGCACGCCCTATGGCATGGCCGCCTCTTATCCCCACAACATGAGCGGCCTACTGCGGTATGCCCTGCCCTACTCGACGAATTTGCTCACAGTGGACATCACCCCGGCATTGGCGGTCAAAGTTACTGACAGCTTGAGCGTTGCAGCCGGCCTGGACATCATGTTCGCAGACCTGAAGATGAGGCAATATTACAACTGGGGCAGTCTTGGCGGACCGTTTGTCGGCTCTCCTGAAGGAGACATCCAAGTACATGGCCAAGGGTGGGGGCTGGGGGCGTATGGTGCCATCAACTGGACCATTGCCAAAAGGCATCGATTCGTCGTGGTAGGGAGACTCCCGATGAGGATCAAACTCAATGGCGATTTTCAAAGCACCAACATGCCGGCCGCGCTTCCAGGATTAAGTTCCTTCACTCCCACAAGCAACTTCAATTCCGGCATGACCTTCCCTGGTTCCATATCAGTAGGTTATGGCTTCGATGTGACCGACCGTTTCACGGTGGGTTTTGACTTCAAGTGGTCGCAGAACTCATCCACCTATGATCTCCCACTGCTGATTGGCAACAACCAGCCACTGCTGGGAGGAGCCACCAGCGCCGTCTTAAACTGGAAAAACTCCATCGATCTGGGCACCGGGATGACATATCAGCTGGATGAGAACTGGGTTCTGCGAGGGGGTTATTTGTTTTCAGAAAATTCGCAACCGCAAGCAAGCTACACTCCCCTCGCACCCGCCAATGACAGGCATGTATTCAGCTTCGGCGTGGGCTGGCGGGGCAAGACGCGGGGAGTGGATCTCACGTATGCCTATGTGTACAATCCCACCCGGGTGATCAGCGGCTCAGCTTCAATTCCGGCGGGGCAGTATGACGGCAGCTACACACACCAATGGCAGGTGCTGTCCCTCAGCATCACCCAGCGGTTTTAAACCCAAATGAATGACACCATGTTTATTCACTTCCGATGTCTCCGGCACCCTCCGGGTGCCTTGCCAAAACATGCGGCGATCATTTTCAACCAGGCTTGTGTTGTCATCAAGGCGCAAACCGCTTTAGCAGAGGATTCGTAACATGGAGAACAACGACAACGCACTGCCGAATCTCGCCCCCTCCGGGGAGCGGCTCAGTTTCATCATCTGCCGCAACAGCCAGGGGGCTGAAGTGCGCGGCACCCTACACCGGCTCACACGCTATCTGGGCGTGTTCGAGGTTTATAATCCCTACAGCATTGTCCAGCTCTCTGAAGTGCTGAATGACTTCAGGATCATGATGAACGACCGCGTGGTGTACACCGGCAGGGCCACCATTGCCAATTTGGTGAACACCGGCATCATGCTCATCTGCGAGGCCTCGCTGTCGGATGAGGGCTGGATCGACATCGACATCCTCTCCCCTTCGCAGAACAAAGGCCGCCTGCTGACCGAGTTCGCCGAGTTCCTGCGTGAGACGGAAAAAAGCTACCGCGTCGTGCCGGAGTTTAAAATCGTGGTAGCGGACATGCACACCATGCTTTCCGACCTGCGCCGCTGGATGGAACAGGTGGAGCTGGGCGTGCGCTCGCTGCCCACGGGAGACCGCATTCAGGCTGAGCGTGAAGTCCTGCTGCAGATGGAGGAGCCTATCGTTCCCACGGTGTATCCCCTGATGAAACGGTTTGAGGAATCAGCCGCCATCATTCCCCTGGATCAGCAGCCGGTGCACCGCAGCTACATCAAGCGCCAGTTGCATCCGCTGGTGCTCTGTGCACCGTTTGTTTACCGGACCTATCACAAGCCGCTGGGCTATGCTGGCGACTATGAAATGGTCAGCATGATGCTGCGTGACCCATACGAGGGCAGCTCGATCTTCGCCAAGCTGCTCAACAAGCTCTATCTAGACATCCCGCCGGTGCTCGCCCACCGCAACCGCATCGTTTACCTGGTCGAGCAGCTCAAGGCTGAGACCACGCGTGCGGCCAGCCAGAACCGTGTCGCCCGCATCTACAATCTGGGCTGCGGCCCGGCTCAGGAGATTCAAAACTTCCTCACTCATGAGCCCATCTCTGACTCGGCGGATTTGCTGCTGCTGGACTTCAATGATGAGACCATCATGCACACGACGCGGACACTTGAAGATCTGCGCAACCGCCATCGCCGCCGCACCGGCCTGCGCTTTGAGAAGAAATCTGTGCATCAGGTTCTGAAAGAGTCAGGGCGTGCGGCGGCCCAGTCGGGCACGTACGACATGGTCTATTGTGCGGGTTTGTTCGATTACCTCTCTGACCGCATCTGCCGCCGGCTGCTGGAAATCTTCTATGATCTGCTCGCGCCTGGCGGACTGTTGATCGCCACCAATGTGCATCCCAGCAATCCCTGGCGGAACTGGATGGAGTATCTGGCCGAATGGCACCTTGTTTACCGTGACGAGGAGCAGTTCCTCAAACTCGCGCCGGATCGCGCCCCCCCGGGCTCCTACCTGGTGAAACCAGATGCCACCGGCGTGAACATCTTCCTCGAAGTGCGCAAACCTCTCGATGCCTGATTCCTCTCCAGTTTTAGCTGGTGGCCTGAAAGGAAACTTTCAAGCCTACGAGCAGGACATCCGAGTCCGCAACTATCAGCTCTGTGGCATTCTCGCCGCCATCTTCATGGTGGCGGGGAGTTCGCTGGACTGGGTGGTGTACGACTGGGAGGGGGTGAGAAGTTTTTTCGTCGCGCGGGTGCTTTCCGCCGTGGTCATGATGGTGATCTGGGGGATCTTGAACACCGGGTGGGGCAAGCACCAACATCGTCTGCTGGGCCTGCTCATGGCCCTGCCTCTCATCGTTTGTATCTCATGGATGATTTACGCCAAAGAGGGCGCGGACTCACCCTACTATGCCGGGTTGAATCTGGTGATGCTGGGAGCTGCAATTCTCATGCGCTGGACGCTGCAGGACAGCATTCTGGTCGTGATTCTGACCATGGCAGCCTATCTGCTGGCGTGTTATTTCCACGGTCCGATCGTCAATCGCAGCATTTTCAACAATTTGTACTTCCTGTTTGTCACGGGGGTGTTCACCACGGCCGGCACCTGGTTTTACAACAGCATCCGCTTCTCCGAGTTCAAGCTGCGCCACGATTTGGACCTCAACCGCGCCGAGCTGGAAGCCAGCAACCAGAAGCTGCGTGAGCTCGATGAAGCCAAGGGCCGCTTTTTTGCCAACATCAGCCATGAGCTGCGCACGCCGCTCACCCTGCTCATCGCGCCGTTGGAAAGCCTGATCCAGCGTTCGGAATCCAGCCGTCCGCAGGAAGAGCGGGACCTGATGGCCACGATGCACGGCAACTCCATGCGCCTGCTGAAGCTCATCAATGACCTGCTGGACCTGGTGCGTCTCGAATCCGGCCGGGCGCAGATTCGCACCCAGCGCGTGAACGTGAACGATTTCATCAACGGTCTCGCCACCGCCGTCGGCAGTGTCGCCAAGGACAAGCGCATCCATCTGCATGCTCATGTGGACGCGGATCTCGGCTCTGTGCTGGCCGATCCGGAAAAGCTCGAGCGCATCTGCCTCAACCTGCTCTTCAACGCTCTCAAATTCACCGCCGCGAATGGTCACGTCAGCTTCAGCGCCCTCAAGACCGATGGCTGGCTGGCCATTGAAGTGCGTGACTCCGGCATGGGCATACCCGCAGACCAACTGCCGCACATCTTCAACCGCTTCTGGCAGGCGGACACCTCATCCCAGCGCAAATTCCAGGGCATGGGCATCGGTCTCGCCCTCGTCAAAGAACTCGCCGAAGCCCAGGGCGGCAATGTGGTGGCCGCCAGCGAGGTCGGCAAAGGCACCACCATGACAGTGAACCTGCCGCTGCTGCAGGGCGAGCCCAGCGCCTCTGAGGATGATGATTCCGAGGCAATGACCGGGGAAGCTGGCGACGATGCTCCCAAGAACAAAGACTGGATCGCCGAACTCTACCGCCGCGCCGAACTGTTCCCGGCCATGACTTCGCTGCAGGCCACGCTGCGTCCGGTGGAAACCGGCATTGGCCGCAGCCGCAAACCCAAGCTGCTCATCGCCGATGATGAGCCGGACATGCTGCGCTTTCTCAAGAGCCAGCTCAGCGCCACCTTTGAAGTGCTGGAGGCGGTGGACGGGCAGCAGGCAGTGGAAAAGGCCGCGCAGTTCCTCCCGGACATCATTCTCTCCGACATGATGATGCCGGAAAAGGATGGCCTGCAGGTCTGCCGCGAACTGCGCGAACGCTTCATCACACGCTCCATCCCGGTGGTGCTGCTCACCGCACGCGCGGATGAGAAAACCAAGCTCGAATGCCTCGCCGCCGGGGCCAGCGACTTTCTGGCCAAGCCGTTCTCACTCACGGAGATCATGGTGCGCTTAAAAAATCTGGTCGATTCACGCCTGTTCCAAAAGGAACTCGTGGTGCAAAAGCAACAGCTCGAAAATGCACTTGAGCAGATCAAAGAAACCGAATCCATGCTGGTGCAGAACGAGAAGCTTGCCTCGCTCGGACGCCTGAGCGCCGGCTTGATTCACGAGATCAACAATCCGCTCAACTACGCACGGCAGGGCCTGGGCATCATCAGTCGCTCCGCCAAATCCCTGCCCGAGGAAGAACGCGCCGACTTTGCCGACACCGTCAAAGATGTGGAGGAAGGGGTGAACCGCGTCATCCAGATCATCTCCGACCTGCGCGGCTTCACCCGTACCACCAACCAGCTCAATCACGCTTTTGACTTGAAGAACGTGGTGAACACCTGCATGCGCTTCTTTGCTCATGTCTGGAAAGACGGCATCCAGCGTGAGGTGGATATTCCCGAAGAACTTGAAATCCGTGGCGACAGCAACCAGTTCGTGCAGGTGCTCATCAATTTCATTCAGAACGCCCTGGATGCCATGGCGACCAAGGAATACCCGGAGGGAGAGTCGGCCTGCATCAGGCTTTCCGCGTTCGCCCGCGGAGACAGAATCATCCTCTCCGTCAAGGACAACGGACCCGGCATTCCGCAGGAAATCCGGGACAAGATCTTTGACCCCTTCTTCACCACCAAGGATGTAGGGCAGGGCATGGGGCTCGGGCTTTCCATCTGCAACCGCATCATTGCCGATCATGGCGGGCGCATCGAAGTGCGCAGCCAGCCCGGCCAGTTCACCGAGTTCATTCTCGAACTCCCCTCTACCGACAGCACCAACAACAACCACGCCGATACTTAGAAGGACACCCCCATATGCAAAACCAATACGACCTCAAACGCTATGCCGTTCTCTATGTCGATGATGAAGAGAAGGCGTTGAAGTACTTCGAAAAAACATTCGGAGACGAATTCCGCATTTTTACCGCCATCAGTGCGGCCGAGGGGCTCAAGCTCATCGAGCAGCATGGCGAAGACATCGGCGTGCTACTGTCTGACCAGCGCATGCCCGGAGAAAAGGGGGTGCAGCTGCTCGAGCGCGCCCGCCAGCTCCGTCCCCGCCTCGTGCGTATGATGGTCACCGCCTATGCCGACTACGACGTCACGGTCGATGCGGTCAATCTCGGCAGCATTTTCCGCTACATCTCCAAGCCCATCCAGATGGACGATGTGCGCAACACCCTGCACCGAGCCATGGAGTTTTACATCCTCCAGCAGGAGCGCGACGGACTATTGCAGGAAAAGCTCTCCGTGCTGCAGAACCTGCTCATCACGGACCGTGTCATGGGCCTGGGGGTCGTCGCAGCCGGGCTGAACCAGCACCTGCACCAGCCTTTGCGCGCCGTGCATGCCTTCCTGGACATCACGCCAGGCAGACTTGGCCAGCAGAACTTTGACCTCGACCGCCTGCGGCAGGCCACCTTCTGGCGTGACTTTCATGCCCATGTAGTGAGCCAGGCCGCCCGCATCGCCGAGCTGCTGGGTGAACTGCAGTCCGCCTCCGGCCCAGAGCACAAGATGGATGCGGCGAATGTGCTGGCGGCTTTGATCGACCAGCAGCGCTCCGCCTTCAACGCCAAAGGCATCGAACTAAAATTCGAAGCCGCCGGCGCGCTCCCTGCCCTACAGGCCAGCCGCCCCGCGTTTGAAAAGATGCTGCATCTGCTGCTCCAGACGGAGTTGGCGCTGCTCGCCTCCGGCACGCATGTCACCCTCGCTGCCAAAACCGCGACCGAGGCTGCCGACGCCGGCGCGCTGCACCTCACCCTGACCGACAACGGCCCTGGACTCGCCAGCGAGGTGCTGCGTTCCGTGTTTGATCCCTTCTTCACGCACGCAGACGCCACCACGGATGGCCCAGGCCTCACCCTTATGGGGGCGTTCTTCCTCGCCTACCACCTCGGGGGCCGTATCACGTCCCAGCGGACCGCGAAAGGCCTCATCCTCGATATTGTCGTGCCTGCCGTGGCTCCAACCCCGCTCGCATCTGTGGACAGCAGCCGTGAATTCATCACGAACGTCCTCATGAACGACATCCTCTGGGAGCGTCTGCTGCCGAACGGCTGATCCCTTCGAAAGACACGATAGGCCATTCCATCGCAGCGGTGGAATGGCCTATTTTTTGCCATCGGCGTTCAAGACCCTCGGAAGTCCATGCCAACGAGCGTGTGAATCCCCATTGCTCCCCGCGTCTTCCCATCTACCTCTCTTCACCACCATGAACCGACCCACGCTTCACACTCTCGCATTGTCCCTGCTCACCACCGCCGCCTTCGCGGACGGTGCCTTCTACGGCGATCCGCCGGACGCGACGCATCCATGGGCCATCCATGACATGAACCGCCCGCAGCCCGTGCGTGTGGAGCCTGGCACCTTCAGTTCTCAGGACAAGCCAGGCACGCCGCCTTCAGATGCGATCATTCTCTTTGGTGGCAAGCCGGAGGAAATCGAAAAATGGCAGGCGGACAAAACACCTGCTGAGCCGACCAAATGGGAAGTCAAAGAGGGCGTGCTGCAGTGCGTGCCGGGCAGCGGATATGTCCGCACGAAGGAGGAATTCTCGGACTGCCAGTTGCACGTCGAATGGAGCGCCCCCATCAAAGTCGAAGGCAACAGCCAGGGTCGTGGCAACAGCGGCATCTTCCTCATGGGCCAAGTCGAAGTGCAGGTGCTGGACAATCACAACAACCCAAGCTACCCCGACGGCATGGCCTCATCCATCTACGGCATCAACCCGCCGATGGCGAATCCGCTACGCGCACCCGGTGAATGGCAGACCTACGACATCGTCTTCCGCCGCCCGATCTTCAAAGACGGCAAGGAGCTCGATCCCGGCTACATCACCGTTTTCGTGAATGGTGTGCTCACCCAGGACCACACGCCGCTCGAAGGCGGTGGTGGCCACATGAAGCGCTCGTCCCCGCGTGCCTTCCCTGACCAAGGCCCGCTCAAGCTGCAGGACCACGGCAATCCGGTGCGCTACCGCAACATCTGGTACCGCCCCCTGCCCAAGCGCGCCATCGACGGTGGTGAAGCCAGCCACATGACCGAAGCCGCCACTGCTGCAAAGCGCGCGGAGATCGCCAAGAACATCCGCGAAGCAGCGGCGAAGCTCGAAGGCAATGAGAAGATGCTGCACCTCTTTGAGTCCCTCTGCTATGAGGACAATGCCGAGGCCCGGAAGTCTGCCATCGCCGCAGTCAACGATTTTGCCAGCGTGATCAAAGAGGTGCCCGCCGACAAGATTGAGTCGAAGAAAGGCGAGATCCTGCAAGTGGCCAAGGCGCTGCGCTACCTGACCAAGTTCAAAATCCTGCCGGAAGACATCGACGCCAAGAAGGATTTGGAAGCCATCATCAAGGTGGAAGAATGGGAGCCCAAGCCGCAGCCCGAAGGGAAGAAAAAGTAGCCTTGTTGCTGTGCAACAAGGTCTGGCTCCGCCGTCGAACACACCTCACGGTCTTCCACGCGGTTTGTGCTTAGCAGCGCCCCCTGTTCCACAGGAACAGGGCTACATTACTTGCTGAAGTACACCGCGTAGTAGGAGGTGCCTTCCATCTCCTCCACGCGCATGCGGCGGTTGCGCGCCTGCTCGCCCCAGCTTTCGGTGAAGATGGCTTCGCGCTTGTCGGCGCGATAGCCGTTCACGATGGAGGCGTGCGTGAAAGGGCTTTTCTTCGGCCAGGTCTTGCGGTCGTCCAT
>Ga0114968_10000284_pt1 | contig 37664 bp, 40 predicted proteins | sample M_130807_EF_Meta_FD_87020 | JGI IMG/M metagenome (GOLD analysis project Ga0114968, IMG submission 87020) | Freshwater microbial communities from Lake Montjoie, Canada to study carbon cycling - M_130807_EF_MetaG | ecosystem: Environmental > Aquatic > Freshwater > Lake | place: Lake Montjoie... | reverse complement strand
GAGGAAAAATCCGGTAGCGGAACATTCACGATGCGGTCAAACCTCCCGGGGCGCAGGAGCGCCGCATCCAGCACGTCGCGACGGTTCGTGGCCGCGATGACGATAATGTCCTCATTCTCTTTGAACCCGTCCATCTCGGAAAGGAGCTGGTTCAGGGTCTGTTCGCGCTCGTCATTCCCCATGTTGATGCCGGCACCACGCTGCCTCCCGACCGCGTCAATCTCGTCGATGAAAAGGATGCAGGGCTTTCTCTTACGGGCGTCCTTGAACATTTGGCGTACACGCGCCGCTCCCAACCCCACGTACAGCTCGACAAACTCGGACCCAGAGATGGAGATGAAATTCGCGTTGGCCTCAGACGCAATCGCCTTGGCCAGCAGCGTCTTGCCCGTTCCCGGAGGCCCTTCCAGGAGGACGCCCTTGGGGACCTTGGCCCCGATGGCCTCGTACCGCTCGCGGTCCTCGAGAAAGGACACGATTTCCGCGCATTCTCTCTTGACCTCGGGCGACCCGGCCCATTCCTCCAGAGACACCGCCGGGATGCTCAGCTCTTCTGGTTTCTCCAAGATGGAGAACGGGGACCCTCCAGGGGGTCCTCCTCCCCCCGGTCGAGGGAGGCCACCCAAGGCACCCCCGCGCAAAATCCCCAAGAGGATGTTGAACCCGATATAAATAAAGGGAAGGTAAAACAAGGCCTGTAGGACGGTTCCTACCGTCTTGAGCCGACCGTCCTCGGAATCTACGTCCACTAGGACGTTGTTCTGAAAGGCGTCCTCGAGGACCTTGGAGGCGACCAACGGGTGCGTCTCAGTGATGGTCTCGAGACCCGTTTCCTTGTCCACGGAAAGGATGTGGTGGAGGTCTGAACTAAACACCAGGCGGTCAGTCTTGTGGTTCCGGATGCTCTCCACAAGAGCCCTTGAACTCACCACCGCGGGCGCCCCTCCTGTATCCAGCATCACCATTCGCGACCGGGGAGGAACCACAAAGGACATCACCCCCTGGACGACAAAAAGGACCAAGAAACAACAGTAGCGCATTTTTTTATCGATTTTTTTATTCCATAGAGAGACACCTTAAATCTTTTTTTCTTGATGAAAAAAAAGAAGCATGAATCGTCGAGCGGGTTCAGGGTTTGTGGCCCTTGCATCCCTCGGAACCAGGATATACCGCATTCTTTGCAAGAAACGATTGAAATCATGCTTCTTGTTCTGGTAGATAGTTCTCGATGGGAGCGTGGCTCGGGACGGGTGTGGGCGTCTCGATGCGGATATAATTCGATGGCAGGTACACGGCGAGCAGGACCACCGTGATGATAAACGCGATAGAGAGGAGAAGCAGGGCGGTTGAAAAGTTTTTCATTATTTTTATTACTCGGAAAATTCTTTTTTTTTTTAATCCATCGGAAGCTGACCAAAAGTTAGCAACGGATTCCCGTATCTCCGATGCAGCATCTTGGCCATAAAATTCATGTCAACGGTGTCTCCGTTCATAAAGTTGAACCAGCAATTCACCGGACTTACTCCTGGAGGATATGGCTCAAATAACGGGTGAGAAAATTTTTCATGACCATTAAAATTTCCATGACTCTTAAAGCCCATATCTTCCATGATGCGGATAGCTTTACGTCTTTTCACCGGCATCCTTCCGTCATGTGAAAACGTTTGATGACCGTCTTTGAGTCGTCCAAAAATTTCCTGTTTAAAATTCATTTTAATGTCTTTGCAATACAGTCCTTCGTGCCGAATATCCCATCCTTGGATACGAGGGGATACCAGCTCCAACGATGATGATGACGATGATGCAGAGCCTTTAGAGAATAATCCAGAACGAAACCTTTGGACCAAGCTTCCACCTCTAGTACTTTTTCTGGACAGACCTGTAGGGGCGGCGCTGCTCTCACCCGACCGTGATAAGAGAGAGGTTGATTCTGTGGTTGATTCTGTTTCGTTGGCCAATAGAACACCACCACCACTATGAGTTCCATCAGCCGCCGCCCCTTGAACAATATTGGCAGCTCGTCGTCCATTCGCTGCGGACGCTGTTCTTCTGAGCTCAAACGCGTTTTCCACCGCGTTTTCCACTCTTCTATCAAGCATGGTCGCTACTCGTCTTGTTTGAGCTAACGCTTGTTTTCGCAAACGTAGAATGGAATAATATCCAGCGGTAAGCGAACCAATAGTTATAACTCCGATTAATAATCCTGAACCCCACATAAATGTATTAATATCTCTAATTTGTTCATGAATAACAGCAGAGGTAGTATGATAAAATTGATTTCCATCAGTCCCATATTTACTGGATAAGGATTTTGCAACCTCATCGTCTTTTTTCGCCAATTCTTTCTGCTTCGGTCCAAGATATAATGTCTCAATAAGAGGTATTTTGGAAAGCCAATTGTGGTTATGTTGTTGTACATAATTAGTGTTCTCATAATATAAATGGTAACCACCTTTATTCATCGTATTCATTATTATTCTGTTACCTGTTTGTGTCTGTACTTCCTGGATGTATTGTCTCCAAAGTACATCATTATTTATCAGGTCGTTCTTGCTCATTTCTTTTTTTTTTTAAAAAAAAAAAAGAAATAAATGAAACCTATCTACCCAACCCTCGATGGCTATAATCAGTACATGGAAGAAACACGAGACGCCGTGCGCGTCTGCCCTGAACTATCCTCTGGGATAGAGCAAGAGGAAGACTATCAGGATACGGACACTGACACGATGGTCTATTTCGACGCTGACCTTGAAGGTGATTTCCTGGACCCGGTGGTCGCGACGCCGGGGTCCGGGTCCGTATTTGGCATCGTCCAACCCGACGGCATCTCCATAATGGTCAAGATTCGGAAACTACCGAGGATTCTGCGTGCGGACCTCCACCGGATTGTAGGCGGTCGTATCGGTCCCCGCCTGCTCGAAGTATCCGAAAACTCTTCCCGGTCGGACGGCACCCTCGTGTTTCGAAAGGTCTCCTTTGAAAAGTTCGAGGAGGCCATGTCTACTGCGCGGTTCTTGCGCCTCATGAGGAACGACCAGGTCGGCATCGTCCTCTCGACGGGAGCGCATCCAGACGGCGAAGTCAGCGGCTTTTTAAATGAATCCCTTGCGCTGTGAGAGCACGGCGTAGAGCCGGTAAAACCCGAGGAGGAGTGTGAAATGAATCATGATGCGCAGGACCAGCGAGACCGTTGTTTCCCTGACACCCAGCGGTACGGCGAGGGCCCCGGCGCACCCTTCCACCCTTGTTTTCTGGCTGGTCTTATCAGACAAAGGGTCCAAGGTCGAGGTCAGATGGTCCAAAAGGTACTCGTTGGTAAGCTGCCCCAGGGTGATGACAACCACCGCAAAAAAGATGCAGCAAAACAACCACCCAGGGTCGCTCACAAAGAGCAGGCCGTACACGAGCACGGCCCATACGAGCACGTGGAGCGTCTCGAAAGAAATCAATAGAGACCTCATCGTTTATTTTTTTTTTACCAGAAAAAAAAAATCTTTTGCTCCTTGAAAAATGAGACTAATTACGTCACAAGATTATGATAAACATTATTGCAAATTATTAGAGGTCCTGACAGGACGGGAAGAAACCGTTTCCAGAGCGCATTTCGAGAGTCTCCTTCAGTCCCTGGGGAGCCATCACCAGGTCTGGGTGGCCGAAGAAGAGGGTCAGATCATCGCCACCATGACTTGTCTCATCGAGCCAAAGCTCCTCCGCGGCGGTTCCAACGTGCTGCATGTCGAGGATGTCATCGTGCATCCCGATTTCCAAAAACGAGGTATCGGTCGAAGGATGATGGAAAAGGCCAAAAAAGTCGCCGAGGCCCATGATTGCTACAAGATTATCCTCGACTGCACGCCCGAGAACAAACCGTTTTACGAGGCCTGTGGGTTCTCCTCCAAACAGGTCCAAATGAGTTTGTATTTTTCCTAATTATTTTTTTTTGGTAAAATAAAAAATGTATGTTTCTTTGCTAATTATCCTGGTGGTTCTGGTGGTTCTTCTTTTTGGTTGGTTCTGGATATTCTACTCACCATCGAGTTCTACTAGCAGTATTGAATTGTATGAATTCAGGGGCTACCAGAAATCCCTCATGGAATTTTATAGACCCACGTCGACCAATAAAAACATTAACGCTCTTGCCATGTTCCCCATGTACGTCATCAACCTCGATTCTTCCACGTCCCGCATGGACCACATTATCGATGAATTCAAACGGTACGGGCGGCGGCCCCCGACGCGCATTTCCGCGGTCGATGGCAGGGGTGTCAAGGACACGCACAGGGGCGTGGTGCAGGGCATCCGGTACGACATCCAGTACGGGTTCATGATGACACCCATGACCGGCCCCGAGCTGGGATGTACCTTTTCTCATCTAAAGGCCATCTCCAAGGCCTACGAGGAGGGACATGAGATGGCCCTCGTGTTGGAGGATGACGTGTCCCTTGAGCTCATCCCGCACATGGACATTAGCCTATTGGAACTCGTCGAGCATGCCAATAAAAAGGACAAGGACTGGGAGATACTTCACCTGAGCGCCATACACCAGAAGGATCTCTTCAAACGGATGAGGTCTCGTCTTACACTGGGCACGGGCAGCGACTATTCTGACATATTTTGCGCCACCGCGTACCTTGTTCATAAACGAGGCATGAAAACGCTCCTTACCAAGTTTATGCCGCAAAAAGATACGGTGGTCATCCACCGATTGAATACACATGAAAAATTAAAAAGCTATGTGTCGGACCATCTTCTCTACATCGAGACAAAGACCCTTGTCCCGAATCGTATTTTTTTCACACCCTTTAATAATCATAAAGAGATGGACAGCACCTTACATACGGAGCATACCGCGTATCATATAAAACAGTCTCTCGAGATTTCCAGGCGCGTCCTCTTATGGAGCGCACGTGAGACCCATCCACCCCTCCGCGTGCTCCATCAGCTCTGGTTTCATTTCGATGACAAGAACCCCAAGAGGCTGGAAGAGATGAAGCCACTACGTCAGACGTGCCTGGACGCCAACCCTGATTGGGAGTTCCATTTGTGGAATGAACAAGAATGCCTGCGGCTGGTCGAGGACTATTTCCCATCATTCCTAAACAACTACGAGGCCTATCCTCACACCGCCCGGGCGGACGCCATGAAATACGTGCTTGCGTATCTCTTTGGTGGCGTCACGATGGATATGGATATCCTCTGTTTGAAAGACATGGATACGATAGTAAGCAACCATGATATGGTGCTGACCCAAAAGAGCAAAGACCATATAAACGGTGACTTTGTCTATGCCTCGAAGCCCCACCATCCTTTTCTCAAGTTTGTGATTGACAAGCTTTCCTCTAATAAGAAACCGGTGGAAATTACGGACCCTCGGTTCCTTCAATCGTGCTATGACGAGTTTAACCGCCATCTGCCAGGGTCAGTGCATGTGTGGAAAAAATGAGGCCTTTTTTGTATTTACCGTACCTTATTTGCGATACATCCATGCTACGGATACGACTAACACTTGATGATGATGACGTCTGATAGGATGGAAATACCGCAGGTGTTCCAGGAGGCGACCACCACCAAGGCTTCCATGACCGCATGCAAGAACGTTCTCCAGCAGTATGGCCTCACGCACAGCTTTCGTCGTCGTGCCGACATGGATGGGTTTTTCGACAGGCTGAGGTGGCCCTATGAGATGCCGTGGCGCGACGAGCAGCGGGAATGCCTGGAGAGATTTGGGGACCCGGGCTGGGACGAGCTCATCGTCCAGGCCATCTTTGGCGGGGGCAAGACCACGATGATGCTCGCCATGGTTCAGCACCTGGTTCTGACGGGCATGCTCCAGGGCGAGGGTATCCAGGTATGTGCGTTTAATGTCTGCATCAAGAACGAGGTGAAAAAAAAGCTCCGGTTTCTCGGTAAAAAATTCAGGATACAGACCTTTGATTCGATTATTTATGGCTTGTGCGACGAGCTAGGTTACGACAACCTGCGGGCGTTGGATTTTGACGGCAAGCGCAAATACGTCCGACAGCACCTTTCCAGGGTTGAACCCCTCGAGGAGGTGGCATACCTGTTTGTCGACGAGGCCCAGGATTTGGAGAAGCACGCGTATGACATTTTTCGGAAGCGGTTTCCCCGCGCGCGGCGCATCTTTGTCGGGGACGTTTTCCAGTCCATCCAGAAGGAGCCACGGGAGAGTATGCTCTGGTACATGCTCCGCCGGGCAGAGGACCCCCGTGTTATTCGCTACTCGATGACCGACACGCCCCGTGTTCCCCGGTCCGTCCTGGACGAAGTCAAGGGCGCGTTGCAAGAATACTACCCTGAATTTTCGTCCACGATTGAGAAATGGACATCGAGCTCCCTCATGACTGCGCACGTTCCCATCTCGTGGCATGCGTTTGATTCGTACAAGCAGGTGTACGAGGACATGCTCGCCTTTATCCGTGAAAAGGGCCCCGAGAATGTCATGGTTCTCACGTTTAGCAGCGCAATCACCGTCCGAGGCGTGCTGGGGGATGTGTCGCGGGTGCGTCAGTTCCTCACCCAGAGCGGCGTCCCTGTCAATTCCAACCACAAGAGGATGAAGGACGACCGTCTCTTTCTTTCCACGGCCAACAGCTCCAAGGGGCTCGAACGGGACCACGTCTTTGGTTTCCTGACGTTTCCGCTCGAGTTGGCGTTTGCGAATTTTTCCGACGACCTGGTGGTGAACCTGACGACGGTGGCCCTCTCGCGGTGCAAAAAGAGCGTGTCGATGTACGTCCCCCGGTTCAAGGACCGCTTCAGCAAGGTCCTGACCCTGTACCGTTCATGCCCGGCGCCCGTGGTCAAGCCGGTCCCTGCGACGGGGGGCAAGCGCGCCAAGACCTGTACAGACGCGGTGTTTGATGACCGGCATGGGAACAAGAGGGAGATGCTCGAGAAGGAGCATTCCATCACCGAGGCCCTGCGGCTGTCCATCCTGAGCTTTTCGACACGGACCCTCCTCAAGAGCTACGCCAAGCGCTATCAGGCAACGGCAATCCCACAAGAGAACATGCACCGTATCCCGGTTTCCGAGGAAGACTCTACGTTTTGCGGCATCGTCTTTGAGACGCTCACGCTCTGCGCCTGGAAAAACAAGTGGCCCCACAACGCCTCGACAGACGGGACATTTGCCCACCACGACATTTTTCAGGCGTTTCAGAGTCGCATCCTCGCCATGCGGAACGAATTCATGACGTTTTGTCGTCGTCACCCCGTCCCGTCCACTCTGAACCCCCAGCAGCTCGTCCAGGGCGCGTGTCTGTACGGAAAGCTCCATCTCGCATGTTTTCAAAAGGTCTTTTGGAAGCACGGCCCGGACCTCATCGACCGCATCACGAGGCACTGGTGCCGCATCCGTGGGGTCATCGTGTCCCTCCAACCCTCGCATGCACAGCTCGAGACCCTGCGCGTCCAGCACAACCTCGCGATGCCCTTTCTAAACGGCATCGCAGACGCGGTGCTTCTGCCGCCCAAGGGGTCGGCGGCCCTTTTAGAGGTGTTTGAGATCAAGGCGTCCAAGTCATCGGATTGGCAGGAAAACGCCTTTCTCCAGTCCATCCTGTACGGCATCTGCCTGGGCAAGACGCTCTTTCGCCTGCACCTCGTCAACGTGTTTTCGAAAGAATCCTACTCGTACTCGGTCAATCTCGGCAAGGACTTTTTCATGGTGAGGGACGCTGTGGTCGCCGATGTCCAGCAATGGAACCTGAACTGCTTCCTCTCCAAGAACGTGACGCACCACGACCCCCAGAAGAAGACGCTCCACATCCAGGGGACCTTTTTTATCGACGGTCGCCTCGGCGGTACAGGCACCACAGACAAGAACCGGTACTTTTTGTCCGAGGTGGTGAGCCCGACCAAGACGTGCATGCATCCCCTCACGAATCTCGAGGAAGAGCTCCCTCAAAAAATCAAAGACTTTGAAATCCGAAAAATCATCGTGGGGAGGCACCTCCCTCTCGCGCACCTCGAGAGTCTGTTCCCGGACCACAAGGCCCTCTTCAAACCGCTCCGATGGGCGGCCTCCAAGAAAGAGACTCGAAACGATGCCTCCAAATGGCAGGTATACCTGCGGTCGATGGGGTGGTTTGAATCCTCGTCGTCTGTCGAGGCGACCGGGGGCACCACAGAGCCAGCCCAAGGAGAGAAAGACAGCAAGTCATACCTGGAATGGGACAACCCACAGAGCACCTTTATGGTCCAGTGGGCGCACCTCTGTACCATGTACAATATGGGAACCTAACAGGGAATCAAAGAAAGAAAAGCTTTCTATCCTCGTCTTTGGAAGATTCGATTATTTTATTTGCGTTTCAAAACAAATAAAAATTTTTACTGTACCTGGGTAAGGGTGATGGTGAGGGTGTAGGGAGCACCCGGGGAGGACACGTTGAAAAAGTTGGTCACCGGGAAAGCAACAAGGCCGTCTGAACCGTTTGTGGTGGTCGTGGTTACATACGTAGGAGACATGGCGGAATTGCCCTTGGTCTGTATCTGAGCATCCACCACATATTTGGTGTTTGGCTTGCCGGTGACTGTCACATTCACCATGAAAAGAACAGGGGTATTACCGCTGGGAGCCGAATCAAGCAGCGCGGAAAGCAGCTCAAAAGTAATAATAGCCTGGATATAGGTGGAATTATTAGCGGCAGTGGTACCGTTGTAATCATACATATAGGTATTGCTTAGAACGTGGACCACCTGTTTGGTGGTGTCGGTCCCATAAAGGTCCAACATAGGAGACGTTGTTGTAATAAGGGAGCTGGCTGCGGTACCAGTCTTAATAATCGTATTTGCTGTTGACATTATTTTATTTTCTAGAAAATATTTTTTTTTATTTAAAATTGTAATCGATGGCTCCTATCTGACACGGGCTCCTTATCGAGGATGTGATACACGATGCCGGGATAGGGTTCTTAGCAAAGGACGCCACCAGGGTGCCCATGTACGTGTTTCCATAGTTATTGAGGGCCTTGTTGTTCGAGAGCGTGGTCTGGTCTTGGGACAGGTTTGTCGAGGCGATGTAGGGCCGTATTGTCTTGAGGTAGTTGCTGCTGTTCGAGGCGTTGCCGTTGAAGATGAAATCGATGGTCATGTTGGTGGTCGCGTTGGTTGAGACGGCTTGGACGAGGGAATTGGGGGTATAATTCACAATCACTGATACGGATGCGGTGGCCACCTCGAAACAGCTCTTGTAGGAATCATAGGCGATGTACGGGAATTCAAACCTCCCGGTGTTGTTGTCTCCCGTGAGCACAAACTCTCGTGTATAAAGCATATCGAGGAGGTCGATCGGGTCTTCGGCCGTGACCGTGGGGACGATGTAGAGGGTCATAATAAATACGCTGCTTCCGGGGGATTCAGCGCATACCTTTACGTAGTAGGTGCATAGGGTGGGGAGCATCCCAAAGAGGTCCGCGAGGACCGCTGTATCCACGTTAAATGCCCTAAAGTTGCCGTTGACGAGCGGTCGCAGCCCGAGGTAAAAGGACCCTCCCTGGCCTTGATTCACCCCGTTCTGCAGCTGTAGAGAAAAGGCGGGTGGGGCGGTCAGGTACTTTTCGTCATCACCATACTTGACGAGAATACTGGTACCCGTCTGGGTATTGCTAAGATTAAATTGACCTATGGTGGTCGTTCCAACGGTGCTCTGGCCGATAGGTTGTGATGAAAGACTCAGTTTATTTCCCATTCTTATCTATTATAAAATGAGAAAAAAAAAATCTAGAATAAAAGAAAGAAATGGCGTTTCAGAATAATATTCTTGCAACGGTTGGTCTGGTACCTGAACCATCTGGAGGGATAACACTCACAAGCGATAGGGATGGGTACAATATCGCGTGCTATGATTCTTTCCGGGTCCAATTCGTTCCTCCGTTTAGCCAGTTTAGTATCGCAAACGCGAATCTCAATACGGCCCCTGCCTTGCAGAACATTACCGGGAAAGAATTATACACCGGTTCCAACTTTAGCAACCAGGTCGTGATGGCGCCTATCCAGGCGACCGCGAGGTACATTTCAGGTTTAGGGTCTTTTTCTCTAGAATTCCGATACCCGGACGCGGATACAAAGTACCCGGGGTATAACCCGATACCGCCCTTTCGTTTCGCGGAATCCGTCAGCAGCGGAAAACCTTTCGCGGAAGGGCCAGCCGGTTCTCAGCTGAATTATACCCTCTACAAGATTCAGGCACCAGACCAATTACAGGTTCCTGGTATTAGAACAGACACTAACAGTCTTTGCGTGTATGATTTGGTGAGTTATTATGATATCGCGCTGTGCCTGTATTCGACGACCGTTTCCATCAATTCGTTGGGTGTCAAAAAATACACCTTTACCCCCATCTCTCTTTCTGATATCGCAAGCTCAAACGCGGCGTTGCCGTATCCCATTACCGTAGTGCTGATGATGAGCAACCCCCAGAGGGAATTAGTCCCTGCAACAAGGGGTGACGATTTTTTTATCTACAACCCCAGCGTCTTGAATCAGAGCACCATCCCCGAAACTGACTTTCAAAGCTTTCTGACCAGCGTGTACGCCAACGTGTCCCCCGCCCTCGCGACCTTGGAAAGCGCAAACTATTCCTCGAGGGTGCTCGGGGTGCTCTATTTTGACCAGTTCTCCATCAACACCCCGCAGAGTCTTAATTGCGTCATGGGACAGGTCATCTTTAACACGAGTCAGCTACCGTCCCCGTGCGTACCCTCCGGACCTACGGGGCCTACAGGACCTACGGGGCCTACAGGACCTACGGGGCCTACAGGACCTACAGGACCTACGGGACCTACCGGACCTACAGGGCCTACCGGGCCTACCGGACCATCAGGACTTCCTATCTACCCTTTTGCAGACACGTTTAACGGGTATTCATTCTCGTTTGCGCTGACGCTAAACACGACGATCCAGGCCCAGGATACGGTGGTTCTGACGACCCTTTCCGACGACAAGTCATACTGCCTTCCTTACTACAACCAGTTCCTCCTCGAGCCGTTTGGAAACAGCAACGGTGCGTTCAAGACCAATAACCCCACCGCGGCGGTTCCTTACGGGGACAGTTTGCTGGACGCCAAGATGCTCTCTTCTTATTTTGGCGTGGCCATGACGCCAGGCACATTTAAGTTTGATTACACCAACGGGACGCCAAAGGTCACTTTTAATTACACCTACCCTGTTACTACAGACACAAGCACGTGCCCTCTGATTCAGACCGTAACCTTTACCTATGACAGCGCCAACGCAAAGACGCTGGCGAAAAGCAGCACCCAAGACATTTACGTTCCGTACTGGACCGCCGAACAGATTGGTAATGCCGGTGCATGCTACCCCAAGACCGCCAAGATAAAGGTATGCCTGGAGGCAGACTCGAGTACCCAAAAGGTGCTCTCTACACTCTTGTCGCTAAACAACTTTTATAGTCTTACAAATGGTTTTAAAAATTTAGTGGGTCTTAACCCGGGTATTGACGACGCATCGGATGCATTTCCTATCTTTTATCTGACCGTCGTTGTGACCGATTACGGGGACCTTCCGTCGAGTACAACCCGCCCGTATGTGTTATCGAATATCATAACCGAGAACCTGGAAATCGTTAGTGACCTAAAAGATACAAGAGCGGCCAGCATCACGGATACGGGAGGGTCCGCAGTATCAGGGGGATTAGAAGAAATAAAATATTCGACGATTGCCGCAAGCGTGGTGCAAAACACCGAGACTATCGGAATTCTTGTATTTAGCAATCTGTTCTATACACAAATCGTGAGGCCATCATCACTTAGTATATCCACAAAGTCGCCAGCGAGTCTTACCTTTGGTTCTTTCCCCACCACACAAGGGGTTATTAATATCCAGAACAATAGCGATGTAATCAACGACGGGGACGTTGTCATCATCGAAGCAAAACTTGACAACAATCAGAAACAAGGAACGTTTATGGTCTTTAAATGGCTGGAAACAGACAAAAACAAGGTTCCTTCGATGGCGAAAACCCCAGACGCCAACTATTCGTTATGGCAGATTGTCCAGCTGGACGCCAACGGGAATATGGTCAATAAGGGTAAAGATACGACGACCACCGCCTACCCGATAGCGTTTGATTCATACGTCGGATTTTATGCGTTTAATTGTAGTAGTACGCTCCCAGACCCTGTCACGTGCGGCTGGTTGTCCGCAAAATCATGCGGCGGAACAAATTGCTACCCGTACATGAACGGCAACAACGGGGGTCCGTGCGAGGCGTGGAAGCTCGTGAATAAAGAAGGAGGGTCAGAAACCAACGTCCTCGATAATACCTACCTGGGTATCCAGGCGAGCCCGAATAATAATTGCGGGTACGCCAACGAGTGGCTGACGAATTTAAATCAGACGTTTACGAATCCACCGACGCTATTTAAAATAAATGATTTTAGAAGTTGGTCTTTCTGGAGATTCAATCGTGTCCTAAAGCAACAGGCCCTCCCGAAATAAAAGTTTTTGAAATTAATTTTTTTTTAAAAAAAAAAAGATTGTATTTAAAATTTTTTTACTTTGCAATTTGGATAATTGGATTATTGGACGCCGGTGGTTTCGAGGGTGTAGGCGTCGATAAACAGGTCCTCGCGGAGAGTAAAGGGCTGCTGATTGTCATAGTTCCAGCCCTCGTCATCCACGCAAAACACACCGCATGAATGCTTTGTGGTGCGGTGGAACGGTTCGAGGACGAGAATGTCATCCTCGATGGGGATATAGGCCTCGTTGGAGAGGTAGGCGTCTGCATAGTCCTTGGCGATGTAGGTCATGTCCTTGCCGTATTCATACACCCAGCGCATCAACGCCGTGGCACAAACAGCGTTCTCCTGTCTCATGAGGGCAAGTTCGACCTCGACGAGGGTGTCAGGGTCGTGGAGAAGGTGTCCACAAAACACGGTGCGGCCCACCCTGGGGACCGCGATGCGCCTCTCATACGCGTTGGTAAAATCACCAAAAAACGCCCCCAGCGTATAGTATCCTAGGACGACCACCTTGTCGTCCTCCATGCTATATTCTTCCTGCTCTGGTTCGGATTGGTTTTGGTCTGTTGTGTCGTATTCCATGTGTATTTATCTCTGACGCTCCCTAACAAATAGACACCGCGTTCATTTTTTTTTTTCAACCGATTTAAGTAGTTACAACGACAGGATAAATCAGCAAATTGGACGATATGGATAGCAGCATTAGCATAAAATGCATGGACACTGACGATTTTCTAGAGGTTTGGAATTATGCAGAGTGCGACAATACGAGTCCTCAGGAGATGAAAACACAGAGGGGGGTCATCAAAGACAAGGAGGGGAACGTCATGGTGTCTTCGTTTGGCTACACGGATGAATACAACGAAACAGAGAGCCGGGAGGTGGAGGAGAGGATGGGCGACAGCGTTCTCGATGACTGGGTGTTTCATTATTCGGTGGAAGGGACGCTTCTCCGCATGTATTACAGCAACCATCGGTGGTACCTCTCCACGCACAAAAAGCTGGACGCGTTCAAGAGCCGGTGGTCGTGCCGGCAGACGTTTGGTGAGATGTTCACCAATAGTGTCGAAGACATCTTTGAACGAAAGTCGGCGTTTGAGTGGCTACAAGAGACTCTTCCCAAGGACAACGTGTATTTCTTCCTCGTGCGTGCCAACGCACAGAACCGGGTGGTGTGTCAGACCCATCACGTGAAAAAGACAGAGACGGTCTTTTTTCTCGGGCACTATAAACAGGGGGAGCCCTTTGTGTTTCACATCAAGGGCCAGTCTGAGATAAGCGTGCTAAACGTGATGGAAGGACCGACGCGTCTGCAATTCCAAACCGTACAGGAAATGTGTGACCATGTCAAGGTAACAGACCCTTTTCAGTACCAGGGGGTGATTGCGTTTAAGAAGAACAGTTTTGAGACGTTCAAGGTGGTGAGCAGCGAGTACCAGATGTACTACAAGGTGAGGGGCAACAACCCCAACCTCCGATTCCGCTACCTGGAGCTCCGCAACGACCCGGACCAGCTCAAGCTGTTGTACGTCCTCTATCCCAAGTACGCTCTCTTGTTTGAGGATTACGAGAGGACGCTGTACGATGTCGCGCGTATGATTTACCATTTTTATGTGCAGAGGTACATCAAGAACCAGTACGTGACGCTTCCAAGGGAAGAGTACCTCTTGCTCAAGAGGTGCCACATGTGGTACCTGGAGGACCGTAAGAATAATCGCATCTTTACGCAAAAGGTGCTCGAGATGCTGGCCGAGGAACCCCCTATCCATCTGTACAAGATGATCCGGCGTTTCCACATGGAAAAGAGCGACCCCTACACGCGCATGGACGGCCGGCCTGCCGAGATTTTATGCAATCGGAACAGGAATCGGACGTTTATGAACGTGCATCAGGACCCTCCTCCTCCTCCTCCTCCTCTAATGTAGTCAAGATGAAAAATTGAATCGCTGGATTATAAAAAAGCATGATGAAAAAGAAAATGTTTTTCATCATTCTATTCTTGCTGATGGGTTGGATGGCCGCGTCGAATTACGAGGGGCTAAAGCTCTTGTACATGTTTCATTATCAAAAAGAGAAGCACGTGTTTAGGAGCCTCTACAAGACATTCAAGACGGTCGCGTGGGTCGCCTATATGTTTGCGTACCAAAAGGTGGCCAAGAATGTGGAATCGGTGAGCAGGAATGAGTATGACGTGCACTACGTCTTGGGGAACAACCTGTACAAGGTGCGCGTGCGGACACGGCGGGGTCCTGCCAACAAAAAGGTGCTCCAGGTGATTGACGAGAATGACAACGACGCGACGGCTGTGATTGTTCCTTACCTGGGGCCGATGGAGGATTGGCACGGTGGGGTGTATACACCGTCGTCCTTGTCTTTTGAATCGCTGACGTTCAACCTGTCGAATGGAACGTCTGTGACGTACCAGAAAGACGACCCGTTGGTCCTGTTCCCTGAGCCTATGAATATTCAGCCCAAGAGATGTATGTGCATGTAGATAGATATTGTTTTTTTTATTCCCTGATAAAAAAAAAAGAGGTTCTTCCAGGAGGGAATAGTTAGTTAGACAAAACGGAGGTCGATGGTGGCATAGGTACCTTTTTGTGCGTCAAAACCCTGGACGGTCTTTTGGTCGAGGGCGAGGCCCAGGTACATCTTTTGTTGATTGTCAAGGACCTGGTACAGGCGGTACGTCGGTCCGTTTTTCTCGACGACCCACCCGCGCTTTATCTTTTCATACGGGACCAGCTGGATCGAATAAAAGGACGCGGGTCCTTTCAGGTCGATAAACACCGTCTCTAGGAATTGCTGGCGGTTGGTGCTGACAAACACGGACCCATCAGGGAGGTTGCTCTGGACGAGGCTAAAGGTGGTGTCGCAGCATTTCTTGGTGGGAACAAGGACGTTGAAAGATACAGAAGCGTACATCGGAGGAACTACCGAAAAGGCGAGTTTTTTATTCGTCTCGGCAGACTCTGCCGAGGCACCAAGAAGAAGTGGACTCTCGAGTCGTGGTGATAATGGTGGGGAGGAGGTGTGAGGTGGGGAGGGTTTCGGGTAACCAGGGGCGTACCATGCGAGGAGACAGGCCATCAACACAACGAGAAGAGCGACACTTATAAATACCAGAACGGGTGCAATCATATTTTTTTTAGTAATAATAAAAAATTATTCCTTGCTTACAAAAAAAACATGGACATCTCCATCTCGTATTGGGCACAGGTGTATTCGCAGGACGATACCCTTGTTCCCGTATTTTTCTTTCATCCAACCCTTGATTTTTTGTCTTTTCTACGCCAACGGGGTCACAACAACGTGCCCATCGAGGTCAAGGGGACCAAGGGCCTCTATGACGGGCGCTATTTCGTCACCATCGACAACCCCACACGGATGGGTTCGTGCCCTTCTGATTACAACCACCAGAAACCCCTCCTGGCCGCGTTCCTTGACACCCCCTTTACCCTCTACCCCATCTCCAACGGCTCCTTGTCCCTTTTTTCTTAAATCGGTTGGTCTGTGATGTAATTTTTTTTTACAATTATTTAAGAATCTGAAGAGGATTTAAAAAACACAAATGAACGAAGAAACCGATTACCTTTTTCGTTGCAAGACGACGGATGCATACACGTTCAAGGTATTGACGGAATTGCTGCACAATATCATCAAGACGGCGTGTTTTGAGATTACCGCCAAAAAGATTGTGCTGCGAATGATGGATTCGAATCGTCGTACGCTGGTGGACCTGTCGATGAATGCCGAGAGTTTCAACCTGTATTATTTTTCTCCCTTGGTGGAGAGCGGTGTGATCAACATCGGGCTCAACCTGAATCATTTCTACAAGATGCTCAAATCCATCAAGAAGCGGGACCAGCTCTACCTGTTTATCGATGATAAAAACACGTCAGACCTCGGCATCCACATCATTCCGAGGGACCTGTCGAGGGTGACCAAGGCGTTTGTCAAGGTCCAAAACATCCAGAACCTCGAGATTGCGCTCCCCGAGTCGTACGACCACTCCATCTTTGTGGCGTCCAACGAATTCAGCAAAATGTGCAAGGACATGTTCAACATGTCTGCCTCGATATCCATCACCACCAAGAAATATTCGATAGGGTTCATGTGCAACGTGGGTTCCGTGTACAGCCGTGAGGTCATCCTCGGTGAAACGACCCTAGAGGAACCCGCGGGATACGAGGCATTTACTGAGGACTATGATACAGAGCAGCTCTCGCGCATACTCAAGGTCGCAGGTCTTCACTCTAGCCTCATCATCAAGTCCAAGAAAAACATGCCCCTCCAGATATCTTCCAAGGTGGGAGTGCTCGGAGAGATTACCATCTTTATCAAGAGCAAGCGCCAATTAGAGGATGAGACCCTCCAGATGGACTCCTGAACCTTTTGACCTTTTGACCTTGCGGTTTGGTTTTTTTTTTTATCACGATAAAAAAAACTCAGTAATTGACAATTAGCAGCTCGGTGAGAACGTCTTTTCTTGCCGACGCTTTACTATTAATCATCCGTCGGACCGGTATCTCGAGAATTCGCACGCCGGGGAGGCCCGAGTACAGCTGGTGGATGTACGGGGTATTGGAATTGCTTAGCGCGACCAGGCACCCTTTGGAAGACAGCCTCGCAAAGTAGTCTCTCAATTCTTCCTGCTCCTTGTCCCCAAACCCTTCCTTGACGTACCCTGTAAAGGTTCCGTGATAGGGCGGGTCCATGTACACAAAATCTCCCTTCTTGACACGGTCCTCGTGTTGGGAGTAATCACCGCACCACAGGGCCACGCGGTCCTGATAAAGAAACGCGCTCAGGTGCATCACCGACTCGGGGTTGCACAGGGTCGGGTTGTTCTGCTTCCCAAAAGGGATGTTGAACCCGCCTTTGGAATTCTCACGGTACATGCCATTAAACCCTGTCTTGTTCAGATACACAAAGAGTGCCGCGAGCTCGATACAATCCTTTTCTGTATGCAAAAAGGGTTTGAGGGTGTTGAACCGGGCCCGGAGGGCGGTGTAGGCCTCGAGGGTATTGGCATACCTGGGGTTTTCCAGCAACTCGGCGAGGAATTGTTGAGGGTGGTCTTTCACGACACGATAGAGGTTCATGAGGGGTTCCATCTTGTCTGAGAGATGGACCCCTTTCCCATCCAAGAGGCTACGCTGAACCATCTCCATAAACACGCTGCCTGCGCCGACAAAGGGCTCGTGGTAGTCGTTGAATTCTGACGGGAAATGGGACAAGAGCTCGTGAATAATCTGTCTTTTCCCACCTGCCCATTTCAATAGCGGTGATAACGACATGCTTGTGTGTCTGTTTTTACAGTAGCGTGGATAGATTTCTCATAGAATCACTTTTCAATCCTCGCACAACCGTTTCAGCATGTCGGTGAATCGGACGTACCGTGTATCGTTTTCTTTCCACAGCGTCTTTTGTCGGGACAGGTACGTCTCTGTTCCGTCCTCAAACAAGGAGAAACTGTCGGTCGCTTCTTTTTCTTGATAGGCGACCAGGACAATGGCGAGGGATATCTTGTATTCACGAGGAATCTCGCCGTACTTGACGGGCACGGCAAATATTTTTTCGCCCGCGGTGCCCGGGGTGGTATAGGTCCGCGCCTTGCATTCAAATACGGAATCCGCAGTTACCCAGTCAGGCCGCAGGCGCTTTCCGTTCTTCATCTGAAAAGACCCCCGTTGTGGTTTTTCTCCCGTCAGGACCAGGACCTCTTTCAACAGCGTCTCGGCCAGCGTCGTGGTCCATTGCTTGGTATCACGACCGAGAACTTTAGTCCCCCATTCCTTCTCACTTTCCTTGGTGAGACTCTTGACAAAAGAGGACCCGGGGAAGCACCACTCCACACAGCCCGGTTTGGAGAGCAGGAGCGTCCCCGCGTCCTTGTGACAAGCCAGCGCCTGTCGGACCTTGAGGACCCATTCATCATCATGGAGGTGGTGACTGCTACCGCTCCTTGATAGAAAAGACATCTTTTTTATTGTTGGCGAGGGGGAGGTGGGAGAATCATTTTTTATAATGATATAGAACAAAGAATGAGAATGAGGAGTGCTGCGATGAATCCAATACAAAATCCATACATCGTTCCATTTTTCATGCAAACATAAATGGCAAACCAATCACGTGTTTCTTGTACCGTCGTTCCTGTTTGTTGCAGCATATAGATTGATTTGGGGACCAACATGTATACAATCATCGGTGTCAATAATAAAATGATGAGGGCATTCACGACTCGATGATATAAAATACTTGTAGACAAACAAAGATATATCGTTGCCGCGATAATCGCAACCATCACGCCTGTGATAAAATAGTATAACCGGCGTTGTCGAATATCCTGATAGAGTATTGGTTGTTGGTCGCTTAGATTTTTTAATAAATGATGACAGCGTATCGTTCCCATATAAGAACCAATCAAACCAACGACGATGGCGGTAGGAATATAAAATATTTTGGACATTTTATTCCTATAAAAAAAAAATTATATTACGCGGCCCGTGCGATGCCAGGTAACGCTTTCATTAATTCGTCGGCCTCGGTCGCGTTGAAGATTCCAGCCATCGCTCCCCTTTCCACATCAGCGGCGTTCCGGATATTTTTTATATAGGCGTTGCGATAATACTCTATCGTTTTATAATCAACCCGTGCAGCGTCTTCTTCCTCCCCTATCCACTGAGTAATCTCTCTCATCTGGAGGAAATGATGTTCTTCGGGGAACGCCTCTTCATAGAAAGGATTGAATGTTTTCACGCGGTCCAGCTGTAGCTGTTGTCTCTTGGGTTGTATCATGTCTCTGCTCGCATAATTCATCTCATACTCGGCGTCTTCCGAGGCCGTAATGAGCCCTCGCCATTGGTCCGCCATCGGGTGGTTTGGGTTCAGAGCCAGGTTCGTCCGCATCTCGGCGCGGCGGTCGCGGAGCTGTTTGACCATGTCGTTGACGCTGTCCTCGTAATATTCTGGCAAAAGGACTTCAGCATCTGTCCTCTTTTCCATGATTTTCAGGCCTTCCACGCCTTGATTGTAGGCTGCAGCGGCTCCTTCTCTAGAGGAAGACATCGAGATGTTCTGGCTGGCCCTTGTATCCTTGCTTATATTCACCGCGTCCCAACCCCGAAAAGGGTCATCGGCAGCGGCCTCAGCGGCCTTGGAGCTTATTCCCGCAGCGGCCTTGGCGCCTTTCACGCCCAGTTTCTCACCCAGTTTCCCTACATCCATGCTGCCTCCTACACTCAGGGCCGCGAACCCCACATCAGCAATATAGGAACGGATACCTTGGTTGCGAGAGAGGACACCTGATTTTACTCTATTATGGGTGCTGACCATGGTGAGCGCACCACCGGCCGCGGCGATGCCCATACTGACAAACATACCACCAGGTACAAACGCGGCCGCAATTTCCAATATATTTCCAGCAAGCTTGAGAGGAGACTGTTTCGCTGTAGTCTTGAGCGATTTCCATTCTTTCTTGGCGAAATTATAGGCACGGTGTTTCATTTTAATTTTTACCAAGAAAAAATTAAAAGAGGTGCTGTATCGCCTCGAGCTCTTCCCGGGTATTGACGCCCTGCAGCTGGTAGGCCCATTCCTCGGGCGTGCGAACCACCCGGACATGACGACCACTCGTCTGGAGGTTCTGAATATAATCCGTAATGTACATTTCTTTCTGGGCGTTGTTCGTATCAAGGAGGACGGGAACGTCGCGGAGCGCCTGCCCTGGAAAGAGATAGACCCCTGCGTTGGCGAGGCGGACGTTCCTCTGCTCGGGCGTACAGTCCTTCTCCTCGATGATAGAGACGTGTCCGTCCCCGGATTCAACGACGCGCCCGAAACCATGGGGGTTCAGGGGCTCAAAACCCACGATACCGCTCTCATTATGAGGACTTTCCTCAAGGACCCATTTCAAAAGGTTTTCTCGGACAAGAGGCATGTCCCCGTTCAGGCACAGGACTCTCTCCGTTTCTATAGAGAGGTTCTCCACCGCGACCCGAAACGCGTCCCCGGTCCCTCGCGGCTGTGCCTGGAATACAAACCGGCACTTGGAGAGGTACGGTGCCAGGTCCTCCTGAAATAACAAAAGGTGGGTTTCCTGGACCACGAGAAGAATGTCCTCCACGAGACCAAAGACCTCGGAAACAATCCTCGAGACCAACGAACGCCCCCCTATCGATACAAGGGGCTTGGGAACGACGGAACCCATCCGTTTTCCGTTGCCGGCACACAAGAGCACCGCCGTCACAAACATGTTTTTCATGTACGCACGGACCACCTTAGATTATTTATGCGGTGGCTGTTGTTGTTGTTGCGCGTTGGAAACCATGCTGCCAAGGTTCCCCATCATGGACTGGAGGCTCCCAATCATCTTGCCAATATCGAGGTCCCCGCTGCTAAGGCCCTGGTTCATGCCATCCACGAGCTCAGTAAACAGCCCCGAGCTCATGAGACTCGTCATCATCTCGGCGGGATTGGAGGCCGTGGAGGGGTCGAACTGGGTCCCGACCTTGTTGATGATGTTCGAGAGAAATTGCTCTTCGTTGGCAGTCTCCCCACGCTGTGCCTTTTTCTCCTTTTCCTCTTGGAGAACCTTCTTGGCATGGCTCGACGGTTCTAGCACCGCGAGAAGGGTGATGAGGTGCTTCCAAATCACTTCCTTCTCCTCGTTGTCTGCCCTACCCAAAATGTCCTTCATATCGATAAACACCTTGTCGCTATACCGAATCTGGTGCTCGACGAGACCCTCGACGCTCTTGCTCATAATGGCATCCTCGTTGGCCTTGACATAGTCATGAAAACACCGAATGTGCTTGCGGATGGGCTCCTCGTGGATTATCCCAGTGTTCTCCACCAGATGCGCGTACAACAAAAGCGACTTTTGGTCCTTCCCAAACGAATCGTTGAGGTCCTTGATGAAATTACAAATGCACTTGAAAATAAGCACGGTGGAATCCGTCGACATTTTTTTATTAGCCCTTGTGAGTCTTTAAATCAGGATTCAGTTTTTACGAGTTTGTGGAAAGAGAGGACCATCATGACGCAGTCGCAAATGTCATCCTTTTTAGGGAATTGGTCCAGCCAGTCTTTGGCGACGGGGTCGTCCTGGACCACGTGTTCGGTGACGTAGCAGACGCTCCATTTTTTTCTCTCGGGTTTGGAGAGCCCGTGGACGCCAAAGACCCTTGTTTTATGAAACGCGGGGAATTCGAGGACCGTGATTTCGGGGTGCTCCATAAGAAAAAAAGAATAGACAAAGACGGCGAGCTTGGTCGCCCGAATGTTCATGCGGTTCATCTGCTGTTCGATGAGCACGGTCCCCACGTTTTCATAACAGAGGGAACGAAGGTACCTCAGGAGGATAGGGTAGAGGTCGGTGGTTTTCATGTGTTTGTGGCTCCCCGCGATGTCAAAACAGTCCATCGCGACAACGTTTGGTTCAGGAGGAGATCGCATCTTGGCCCATGCAAAATGATGGATGCCGATATCAAACGCCATGACCCGCATATTTTTTTTTTATAGAGAAGAATAAATGTTTATTTTCTACGACCCGCAAACGCTTAAGATTATGAATTGCCGACCGCCGAGGTTGGAAGAAAAAACATCGTCACCGGGCCTGGTCCAAAAGGTGGGGTGCGTGGAATTCATCCAGAGAAACTTTATGGACGCAGACATGATGAGGACGCTCTCTTGTTTCTTGCGGTGGTTGGTGTATTCAGCGGTGCCAGAGAATAAAAAGACTCGCATCCCCCGGGTCTTGGACGAGGCCGGGTGGTTTCAGGACGCCGCGGTAGAAATCGGCGAAGGAGCCACCGCGACCGCGTACGCCAACAACGCCCTCGGCAAACGGCTCCCCCTGGTCATCAAAAAGGCCGTCTCTGCCATGGACGCCGAAAACTTTACCCATGAGTACGCCATCTCCATGAAAGGCACCAACGGCCTCCGGTCCCTCTGCCCCAATTTCTGCTTTACGTTTGCTCTCTACCAAAAGAAATCCATCAGCCGCATCCTCCTCGAAAAGATTCCCGACAGCGTGGTGATGGTGCGGTACGTACGGGACATGATATCCCTTCCATTCTCAACCGACCTTGCGAACCGGTTCCTCCAGGTGTTTATCCAGGTGGTCCTGGCGCTCGAAGTGGCCCAGGAAACCGTGTTTTTCACGCATTTCGACCTCCACGGGGAAAACGTCCTCGTCCGGAAGACCGACGTGGTTATCCCCAGGCTGACCTATCTTATCGGGGACACGGTGTACACGATCCGCAACGTGAGCGAGGTGGCGAGCATTATCGACTTTGGGCACGCAACGGTGCGCTACAAGAAGGGATTCATCGCCAAACAAAACGGGTTCCCAGAGCACGGCATGTACCCTTTCTACGTCCCGGGCGCGGACCTCTTCAAGCTCTGTAGCTACCTGTGGCTCAACCTTTTTTCAGACAGGACCCAGACCCGCACACCGGGTTCGATGGGTCTCGTCCTCTCTACATTTTTCAAGGACCTCCTCGACAATTTTTATGGGGTCCAGACCACTAACCGGTCAAAGTCAAATTATATGAATCCAAAGAGCTTGTGGGACAATTTCTACAACGGGACCAAACGGCCCTCGATATTTTTCTCTCCTTACGACCTCTTGCAGATGCTGGAACGTCGCCGCCCCGAGATTACCTCCATGTTTGGCATCACCGCCTATCCCTGGACCTCCACCCCGATTTCCGCATCGTTTGTGCTGTACAAGACGCCAATGTACAAAAAAGAGGACACGTACCGGTGCGTCAAGAGCCTTTTCTGCAGCGTCGTGGCCGAGAACGAGGACCCCATCGACCTCTACCAATGGACCACTGTGGTCGAATTACCCTTTATTACCAAAGAGGAGGCCGACATCATTTTCGCCAAGGTGGTCCCTACGCTGGACCCTTCCAAGCGGCAAGAAATAGACGCCTTTCTCCAACCCGTCGAGCTATGGAAACGATTCCTCGCCTATGTTGACTACAAGCTGACCACGGCCAGGCAAGACAAGGTGCCTTTTACCACCAACATGACCCCGTTCCTTTATTTCTACAGGGCGTACATCTGCCTCTTGGGGTACAAGAGTTTTCTTTCCAAGAAGAAATAGAAAAATAGGCCTTGTTTTTTTTTTTGCCTACAAAAAAAAACCTTTATGAGCTGCTTGTTTCGTTCTCTTTGCTTTTTTATTATGGATACAGATGCGACGTCCCTGCGCCGCATCATGACTGACTACATGGAGACGGACCCGGTGCTCTACGACGACCAAAAGCTGTCCGACGTCCTTCGATTCGAGCCGGGCTCTCCGACCATTGCACGGTACATCGCCAGGATGCGACTGTCTTCCACATGGGGTGGGGCCATCGAGACCAAGGTGTTTTGCAACATGTTCAACGCGGTGGTTTTGGTCAAGGTGCTGCGCGACGGGAGGACCATCGAATTCAGGCCCTCACCAGAGGCGTCAGAAGCACCACACCCGTTTAGAATTTCGTGGAACGGGTCTCATTACGAACCGCTGCCCTTGCCCTCGACAGAGGCTGCTACTTGACGAGACGGTAGGTGAGCATTCCGTTGCGCCGGGTGACGCGGATAATATCGCCCTTGTGAAAATGATAGTACCGGACCACTGGGTCTGTGCGGAGGAGGGAGGGGAGGCCGGTCCCAAACTTTTTGCGGACCTCGACCGATAGCGGGGGAACCAGCTTTTCGTGCTTGCAAAAATACTTGAATTCGGTAATGTCATAGAGGAGTTCTCGGAGCTCAAAAAGCTCGATTGTGAATTGAAACAGGTTCTCAATCACCTTTTTGGTGCTCGACGTAATTGTGGATTGATAAACGATGACCCCGTGTTGGATGCTGCTCTCTTCTAGCATCTGCACGAATTCCTTGATTGAGTCGATGTTCATCTTATCGTGCTTGAAATACCACACCAGGACGCTCTTGTTTCTGGAATCCCGGAGGATATAGGCGTCGTCTTCCTCCCCCACCGGTTCAGGGGCGCCGTATCCTCGGCGTTTCATCATGAGAGACGCATACGTATGACACCTGTCCCATTTTTGTTCCATCATCATGATATGATTGAAACATTAAATTTTCTGAAAAGAAGAATTCATTTTTTTATGGTAAATAAATGGAAGAAGAAGAAGAGTTTGATATCATCGACATCGAGGACGGGATGGAATCGTTATATATGCTCGTCGAATCTCTGTTTGAGAGAGAGCTTTTTCGTCGGACCCTGGAGAATAGCATGGAAACGTACAATAACGAGTTATTCCAGAAAAAAAAAGACCGGAGACTGGTCTCGACCCCTTACGACCTGACAAAGGAGGAGCACGACACGTTGGAGGGTGAAAAGAGATGCTATATATGTCTAGAGGGGATGAAGATTGGAGAAAAGGTGGTGAAATTGGCGTGTAACCATCTGTACCATTATGAATGTGCCCAGAATGCGGTTTCTCATCAGCACTCTCGATGCCCGCTGTGCAGGTCTGAGATTGCCGTGGAGGAGGATAATAGCAGTAGCAACAACGGTCAGGAAGGGGGTGGTGCTGGTGAGGGTGGTGGGAATGGAGGTGGTACTGGTGGTGGTACTGGTGCTGGGGACACGAACCGCAACGGTCATTATATTGTCTTTGACGACGAGATTTAAAAAATGACAACGAGGATATAAATTTGATAATATCATAGAGCAGAACTCAGAAATGAAGATTTTTGTATACCAATGGCACGTCGAAGACGAGGCCGATGAAAACGACGAGACGGTAACGCGCATCCGCGCCTATGCGCTCAACGAAAAGCAGGAGACGGTGTGTCTGCACATTAACGGATTTCATCCGTGGTTTTACCTCGAGGTCCGGTGCGCGTTCCCGTGGACCGAGTACCGTAATATCGTCAAGAACAAGATTTTGGACCGCTACAAGGGACCCGTCATCAAGCCTTTTTCTCTGGGCTACAAGCAGAAATTGTACTTTCATCAGGAAGAAAAAAAGACGCCTTTTTTTAAAATATCTTTTCCCTCGGTACAGGCGAGGAGGAGTGCCTATTATAAATTACAAAAATATGCGACCGGGGTGCTCGGAAAAAAGACCGAGTTTTACTGTCACGAGCACGAGGCGTCCCCCCTGCTCCAGTTGTGCTGCAAGCAGGACCTTCCCACCGCGGGGTGGGTCGAATTCAACGGGAGGAAGCAGCCCGCCCATATGAAAACCACGCAGATGGAGCATGAATACGCCGCGGAATACACCAACATCTCGGCGGTCAAGGGTGACGCGATGGGCGTTCCCTCGGTCGCCGTCCTCAGCTTTGATATCGAGACCTATTCGACCAATCCCAACCGGATGCCGGACCCCACCGTCCAGGGAGACTGCATCTTCCAGGTCTCGTGCGTCTTGGAGCGACCTTCCAAAAAGACCCATAAATGCCTCCTCACGCTGGGCAGCCCTTGCATCCCTGACAAGAACCATATCGAGGTGCGATGTTTTGGGTCTGAAAAGGAGTTGCTCCTCGGGTTCCAGTCATACCTGGCCAAAGAGAGCCCCCATGTCGTCATCGGGTACAATATCTTTGGGTTTGATATCCCGTACATGGTGGAGCGCGCCAAGATGCTCGGCATCATGGACGGGTTTGATATATGGGGTATCCCCCATAGGAAACACTCGGCGTACAAGGAAATCAAATGGTCGAGCTCGGCGTATGCGTACCAGGAATTCCACTATCTGGACGCAGAGGGTAGAGTGTTTGTCGACCTTCTCCCCGTGGTCCAGAGAGAGTACAAGTTTAGCAACTATAAGCTCAAGACGGTCTCGACCTTTTTCCTCGGGGAGACCAAGGACCCGTTGACCCATCACGATATTTTTGACGCGTACAGGCTCGGGGTCCTTGGCAACGACAGCAAGAAGCTTTCCGAGTGCGGCAAGTACTGCGTGCAGGACTCGTACCTTGTCTTGCGACTCTTCAAGCGGCTCGAGACGTGGGTCGGGCTCGTGGAGATGGCCAAGATTTGCAACGTGCCCATCATGTCGTTGTTTACACAGGGCCAGCAGATCAAGGTGTTTAGCCAGGTGTACAAGAAATGCATGAACGAGGGCATCCTCGTGCAGTCCCATCAATCGCTGCCTGTGGTGGCCGAGATGGAGGGTGCAGACACGTACAGCGGGGCGTACGTGTTTCCTCCCAAGCCAGGTGTGTATGATTGGGTTGTCCCGTTTGATTTCTCGTCTCTGTACCCAACCACCATCATCGCGTACAATATCGACTATTCGACGCTCGTAGTGGACGACAGCCTGCCGGATGAGGCGTGCCACGTCATCGAGTGGGAGGACCACATCGGGTGCGAGCATGATTCGGAAAAGACCAAGAAGGACCGCAAGGTCTGCAAGAGCTTTCGTTTCCGGTTCCGGAAAGAACCGATGGGCGTCATCCCGAGCCTCTTGCAGGCGCTCCTCTCCCAGCGGTCCGAGACCAAGAAGCGGATGAAGACGTTGACCAACGATGAGACCCTCAAGACGGTCCTTGACAAGCGCCAGCTCGCATACAAGGTCTCGGCGAATTCCATGTACGGCGCGATGGGTGTCCAGAAAGGGTATCTGCCGTTTATGCCCGGGGCCATGTCCACCACGGCCATGGGGAGGATGTCGATTCAAAAGGCTGCCGAGTACGTCAAGAAGAAGCATCAGGGGCAGCTCATCTACGGGGACTCGGTCGCGGCGGACACCCCGATATGCCTCTTTTATGACGACAGCATTCATTTCGTCACTATTGAGCATTTCTATTCGCAGTTTCCGTCTAGGGCCTACCCACAATTCCGTCCTCAGGACGAGACGCTGGTCTGCAAGGAACAGGCGATTCCACCGGGGATGGTCAGGGTGCTGGGTGGGAACGGTTGGACGTTTGTACAGCGGGTCATCCGCCACACCACGACCAAGTCCATGTATAAGATTACTACCACCTCGGGGATTGTCGAGGTGACCGAGGACCACAGCCTGGTTCTCGAAAACGGGGAGCTCATCAAGCCCTCGGAGCTGACGACGAACCACCGGTTGATGTGCATCCCCGAGTCGGAGAAAAAGACGCTTCGCGGGAGGTCACCGTTCTGTGCGGCAGACCTCAAGCATATGGAGGTCCTGGACAATCACTTTATTACGGTGAGCAAGGACTGCCCACCCCTCGTATGGGCCCGGTTGATGTGTTTCTTGCAGGGGAACTGGCCGGGGCTCCGGTTGAATGTGACAGAGAGCGGCGACGTGGTGATGGACCTCTGGAACACACACGGTCTTTCGAGGGGTGTCGTCTTGCGCATCGAGAAAACGAGGGACCAGGAAAAGATGACCGTGTATGACATCGAGACCGAGGAGGGTCGGTTCCACTGCGGCGTCGGCGAGCTCGTGGTCAAGAATACAGACAGCATCTACTGTCATTTCAACACGAAACAGGATTCCAAGACCGTCTGGAAGCTCGCCAAGAGCGTCGAGGGCGAATTCATCCGGCTGTTTCCCTCGCCCATGAAGCTGGTGTTTGAAGAAAAGATTTATCAGACCTTTCTCATCCTTACCAAGAAACGGTACATGGCCTACACCTGCAACGAGGACGGGAGCACTGATAAAGACCTGACGACCCGCGGTGTCCTACTGGCGAGGCGCGATAACTGTCGATGGGTCCGCCAGGTTTATGAAAAGGTGGTGCGCAGCATCATGGACAGGGCCTCCAAAGACGAGGTTCTCGATTTTGTAAATATGGCCATCCTCGCGCTCTTCCGGTGGGATGTTTCCTCTGTCTCGGACTTTGTGGTTTCCAAGATGGTTGGAAAGGATTATAAAATTCGGGCGCTCCCCACTGACCCCAAGAAATTCCAGAAACGATGCGCAGACCTCCAGCTCTGTGGGGTCCCTGCAGACATGGCGACGGAAGAGATTGAGCGCAAGAACCGGATGCTCCTTGAAACCCCCGACAAGGTCCGTGATGAATGGCTCTTGCGGTACATCGAAAAGGCGCAGCCCGCGCACGTCCAGCTCGCCATGCGGATGAAACGTCGGGGCCATCCCGTCGAGGCCGGGACGAGGATCGAGTACCTTATTTCTGAGAACAACGACCTCAAGTCCAAGTTGACGGAAAAGCTCGAGGACCCTGACTATTTCAAGACGCACCGCGACCTGTTGCGATTGGGGAGGCTCTACTACGTGCAGCTCCTCTCGAAACCGCTGGACCAGCTCCTGGAGATTGTGTATGGTCTCCAAAACTTTTCCAAGAGCCTGTGTGACCTTCACACCCGGCACAAGAAGCTGGTGACCGAGGTGGAGGAAAAGAGCGGCCCTCTCCTCCGGTTCGAGGGGGACCCTGAACCCAAAAAAAAGACGGTCAAGAAGAAGGCCTCAGCGACCAAGCCCAAAATCAAGATTACAGGGAGCATTTATGATTATTTGGATTAGAATGAATATCGAATAAATGGTTTAAAAACCCACCAATATTAAAAAAAATGACGGACAATCTGTATGACGTGCTGGGTGTTCCCAAGGACGCGAGCGATTCAGACATCAAAAAGGCGTACAAGAAACTGGCCCTCAAGCACCATCCCGACCGTGGGGGCGACCAGGAGGCGTTCAAAAAGATTGGTGAGGCCTATGCCGTTCTTTCTGATGAAACCAAGAGACAGAACTATGACCGGTTCGGCAAGGTGGACATGACCGGGATGGAGATGCCTGATATCAACGATATTTTCAACAACCTGTTTGGCTTTTCGTTTGGAGGCGGCATGCCCGGTGGGATGCCAGGCATGGGCGGTGGGATGCCCGGTATGCCCGGTATGGGGGGCATGAGAGGCCACCACGACAACAAGGGTCCTTCGCGGCAGATGCAGTTGGACGTGACGCTGGAAGAGGTCATGTTGGGGTCGACCATCCCTTTTCGGATCCATCGGAAGAAATACACCTCGAGCAACAAGTGCTCGTCATGCAACGGCCAGGGCCGTGTGGTTCAGCAAATGAACCTCGGTGTCGGGATTATCTCTCAAAACGTGGTATCATGCTCTTCATGCCAGGGCAGCGGCCACATGTTTGCAGACAAGGACGTGCTGCTCACCGAGGAGGTTATTCAGGTCCCTCTCCCCAAGGGCATCCCAGAAGGCAAGAGTCTTGTCATCCGCAGCAAGGGCGACGAGTACCCTGGCAAGCAGAACGGTGACATCATCCTCGTCGTGGCGTACAAGAAGCACGATTTTTATCGTCCGAGCACGAAAAATGTTCTCGATGTGGAATGCACCATCCCCCTCAGCCTGTCTGAGTTTTTGCTGGGTTTCAAGAAGCAGTTGACGCTGTTGGACAAGTCGGTACTTCTTCTCAAGCAGCCCGAGGGGACGCCCCTCACGAGCATTATCGACCGGCCTATCGAAAAACTGGTCCCTGAAAAGGGTTTTTGCTACAAGGGAACAAGGGGCAACTTGAATATATGTTTTACGGTCCATACGGCCGGGATGGATGCGTCCACTCAATCGTTGATAAAAACCGTCTTTCCACCTCTGGTGGAGACCTCGCCTCTTTATATCCACAATAACGGTGATTCTGGTCATATCGTGTTTCTTCAATACTACTAGGCTTATCATGGAAAGGCTCCCCGCAGAACTCGTGCCGAATATCCTCCAGTACCTGACCCTCCGCGAGATGGACACGCTGATTGTCGTTTCCAAGGAGCATCGTGTTTCCGTCATGTACAGCCCTGCCTATCACGAAAAGGTGCATCGCTTCCTGGGCCTAATGAAGCATCAGGTGCTCTATCACGAAAAAAACACAAACGTATGGATGCGTGATTGCGTGTCGAGAAAATACGAGTCGTTGGTGGAGTACTACAAGGACCTTCCCGCGGACCGGCTGAGACCGTTGTTGCCGTGTTTATAGTTTTTTTTATCCGTGATAATAAAAATGAAGGATACTAGACCGTGGGGTGAATACCACGTCCTTTTTGACGGGGATTGCAAGATTAAGCGCCTCGTTGTCCTTCCTGAAAAGAGGCTCTCTCTTCAGAGCCATTCTTATCGGAAAGAGGTGTGGGTGGTGATTCATGGCAAGGGTATCGCGCGTGTTGGTGACGACCTCGTCCCTCTTTCTGAGGGTTCCGTTGTGGTTATCGAAAAGGAACAAAAGCACCGGCTGACCAACGACCAAAAGGAAGGAAATCTTGAACTCATCGAGGTGCAAACCGGCACTTATTTTGGAGAAGACGATATTGTGCGGTACGAGGATGATTTCCACCGCGTCTAGAAGTAGTTGCTTATTTTGTACTAAAAATGGAATAGGTTGCTTGGAAAAAAAAAATGTTGCCGTTCAATAGATTGGAGAATATGTCTTTAACACCTGCCAGACTTGCTGCCTTTACAAACAAGGTCGCTGTAACACTTTTAGGAACCACCACCTTTACAACAGCCATGTGCAACAGCATCCAGCAAGAGGCGGCAACATACTTTGGTGTTGTCGCCTCGGATGTGCGTGTTTTTGCGTTTAACCCTCAAGACCAAGCGGCCACCAGCGGAAGCTGGAACACGGCGGCCACGTCCACCAACGCCTCTGCAACCACCTCGGAGGTTATCAGCCGCCGTAACGAGCTCAACGGCGCGACCGCTTTTTACCCCGGCGAATCCTTGTTACCCCTGACGTCTATCCGTATCTCGGGGACGACGGGTCTGCCCAACCTGTACGCGTCCGCCAAGGTCGTTGATGCCACCATCAGTTCTGTCCGGTTTGTTCTCAAGATTAGTATCGCCACAACGGCATAAGGTTCAAGTAAGTATTTTTTATTCTTCTAGTAATAAAAAAAAAATGTACGTGGCCTATTTTGACCCCCTCTCGAATCATAACATCGGCGGCGTGGTCACCTTTTATCAAGAAGCCGGTGCAGACGACGTGGTGGTCGACATTCAGTTGCAGGGATTCGGACCCCATCGACAGCACGCACTCCACATCCACGAGTTTGGAAACCTGACGGGTGGGTGTGCCACCACCGGGAAACATTTCAATCCCTTTGGAGAACCTCACGGTTCGGTGCGCTACACCCAAAAGAGGCACGCGGGAGACCTCGTCAATAACATCACCTCGGACGCCCATGGAAAGGTCCACCTTGTCTTTAGGGACTCGCTCCTTTCTCTGGACCCGCGACGCAAGAATTGCATCCTCGGAAGGAGCGTCGTCATTCATTACATGACGGACGACTATGGCCTCGGTGGACGGATTTCCGAATACGGCCTGGTCCCCTATGACGCCATGACGCTGAAACAGCTCACGGCGCTCGCGACAGAGCAGGGCGTCTTGAAAGAGACGGGGCGGACGAGGAACGGCATCGTCCGGAAGCTCAACGAGGATTCCAAGACGACGGGCAACGCGGGTGGCAGGATGGCCTGTGCGGTCATCGGCCTCGCTTCGTAAAAATAATATATTTGTTTATGATGTCGATTCCTGCTAAAAACATACCCATCGGTCTCAAGAACGTTCTTACCTCGTTCGAGGGACAGGACGTCTCGGATTCGTCCGAGCTATACTTGTCCTTGTGGGGGAATGCATTTCGCAAAACCAGGGGTGGACCGAGGGAGCACTGGAAAGTGTATTGGCAGTAGAAAAATACTGGGTTCTAAAAAACAACAAAAGTTTTTGTTAGAAAACCAAACGTTTACGATAGATGATACATAGAGGATGATGCCATTCCGTTTTTTTGCTTTAGTCGCATGTGGTGTCTTCGGTAACTGGAGAGGGGTCCGTATATAAACCTGATGGGGTACTTGGTGTGGTAAAACAAGTACTTCCATCCCAATTAAAAGCTATAGGACAATCTTCAAAAGTTAATTCAATATAACTGCATGTAATTGGAGTAGCTGCTCCACTTGCTTGCACAGAAATGAAAAATGTTTGGTCTGGAACTTTAGTTAAATTTGTAAATTGAACAACCCAATCTTTTTGCATGTTGGTGAAAGTCCAATATGATCTATCTGTAGTTTCTGCTTTTGTGAAATAAAGAAATACAACAGTCGTACCGCTAATATTTTCTTTGTGTCCACATATTGTAGTGCTTTCACTAGTATACTGGGAATATGAAATTCCACTTTGTATTTTGCTTACATCAATTTCAGTTCCTGTTATAGTGGTTGTATTTTGTCCTGAAGTTGGGGCGCAGGATGAAGGGCAAGAGGTATCATTAAGGTTCACAACGTAATACAAACTACGATTCACCAACTCTTGTCCCGGACAAGGTGGTTTAAAGAGTAAACGGACAATTTTGTTTTTAATGTCTTCTTCTGTTTGGGGGATATACTTTAAGTACCTATCGGAAGCATAGATTTGTTTATCACACGTGATGAAACCATTCAGATTACCTTCAAATCGGATGGAATATCCAAACGTATCCACTTGACTAAAGTCGTAGATAATCTCAAACCTTTCAAGAGACGTAAAATTTCCATTAAAGGTAAACTGCCACTGCCTGGCATTGGGGAGATTGGTGGTGAAAACACCGACGGAGTTGTACAGTGCAGAGAATGCACTGGCGGTTGGAGCCGTGACTGTGAATTTTTGAAGGAACACAGCAATATTTTGTACGGGAATGGCCATTTATTCGATGCAATATTTTTTTTTTTAAAAATCGTGATACACAAATACATTCCCAAAAGTAAAATAGGGGGTACAATCCGAGGTCGATGTGGTCGAATGACTACTTTGGCAATACTCTCCCTTATGAGCACTCCCCTTTTCCTGACGAGGAACGGCATCGTCCGGAAGCTCAACGAGGATTCCAAGACGACGGGCAACGCGGGTGGCAGGATGGCCTGTGCGGTCATCGGCCTCGCCTCGTAACATTATAACAACGCCTTGACACGGCCGTACAGGTAGTCGGGGATTTTGTGCTCGGGGACGGTGTAGGGAACCTCGATGAGGCGGACGCCGTTCTGCTCGCACAGCTGCTTCTTGATGAGGTCCCTGTATTTCTGGTTGTGGAAGCTGTCACGGCTCCCGTGCATCATGGAATTGTACTTGTAGTGCTGGGCCCCGTTGTATTCAATCGCGAGCTTCAATTCGTCGTTGTAGAGGTCCAGCTCGAGCGTGTGCCCCGTCACCGGGTTGGTCAGAAATTCTGGGCGGACCTTGTTGAATTTTTTCCCCGTCATGAATTCAATAAACTCTTTGCATTTTTGTTCTCCCTTGGAGGTTGGTGAGATGCTTGGTGTCGGTGAGGGTGAGGCAGCGGTACGCACCGCGCGGAAAGCTGTGGGTCCGGACATGGGCGTGGGAGAGGGGCGGCGCAGAAAGGTCTGGAGGATCTGGTCTGCCGTGGCGTTTGATGTTCCCGCCTCTCGGTGCCTCGAATAAAAAAGCCATAGGAAAAAGAGCACGAGGAGGCTTCCGATAAAGATGATGCCCCACCCGTGGGTGTCCCACCAGCGTTTAATGTTATAAAAAAACATGATTTTTTTTATACATGGAAACATTTTTATATCATTCTAGTCGTTGTGAGGATGGGCCGTTAGTTCGAGGCCTTCGGATTCTTGTTGGGCGAGGGCCTCGTACCCACCGCTCATCACCCGGCTCAGGGGTCCCGAGGGTCTCAAGAGGGGTTGGTTCATGAGCCGGTTCAGCGCGTACCGAGGAAAGCTTGGTGTAGGATACCCTTGAGCGGACTGGAGAAAATCGTTTTCAGACCCGCCCATGCGCTGCCGGCACCCCGGGCATTCAAGGTCTTCAAGGGGCACATTAGTGCCCAGGGTGTTGGAACGCGCCAGGCGCCAGTTTTCAAGACAGGTCCTGTGCTGAGGAGGCGCGTTGGGTGCCAGGAACCCTTCCGAGGTTTTGCAGTGCAGGACGGGTGTTTCTGTAAAGACGTCATCGTGGCACATCGGGCATACCGTTTCAGGTCGCTGGGCCGCCCTGAATTCCTCCAGAGATAAAGGATGGTAATGACGGTCCCGGAATCGCGCCAAGGCTTGCTCTCGTAGCCGCACCTCGGCGTCATAGCCTCTCTTCAGATTCCTTATGCCGGGGAGCCTTTCGAGGAAACTAGAGGACAACAGCCTCTGTAACGCCTGGTACGCCGTAAAGAGCTGTACCGCAAATATATACATAAACTCGAGGACGGTCAGCTTTCTTTTCTGTATGTTTCGGGCGAGGCCGGGCAGCAGAGGGTCTCGGTTTTTCTGATAATACTTGTGAACCGTGCTCAGGTCATGAAGCGCATAATACTCGTTTTTTAATCCCTGGATTCCTAGAAACAAAGAGGTGTTGAATAAGACCGTGTCGGTCGCTTTACGGAGAGGCTTTTCTTTCTGGATGGCGTCTTTTCTCACCTCGCTATTTCGCCGGTAAGGATGGAACGCACCCGTTGAAGAATCCCATGAAATTCGATTGCCGGACTGTTGAGAAAGCTCTTGGTATCTCATGTTTCTTTTTTCTTTAAAAAAAAAAAAGCATCTACTACTTACATCCCCGAGGTCTTCCTCATGGACTGGGACTGCATGGCGTGCTGCACGCTCTGGAGCTTGCGGCTCTGTTGGTTGGCGACGGCCTGCTCCTGCTGCATGGCGCGGTTGATGGGGTAGCTGCCGCAGCGGGGGTACACCTCGGCACCCGAAGGCACCTGGCCAAAGTTGCCGGTGATGGTGTTGAGCTGGTTCAGGCCAATGGTGCGGACGCCGGCGTTGTAGCAGTCCATGTCAGTATCGGCGTTGCGGCACGACTCGTACCCCTCGGCGGACCCTGAGGACTTGATGTCAAAGTTGTTGCGGAAGCCTTCGGCGTCCAGGTTGATGTACTCCATGTACTGGGGGCGGAGGTAGTTCTCGACCTGCACACGGTCGAGGGGGCTGTTGCACCCGGGGGATTTGGTGTAGAAGGAATCGACGCACACGGGGCGGTTGGTGAGGTCAAACCCGCTCCACACGGGGCAGACCATGAGGTCCGGGTTCTCGAACCGGTCCGATTGGATACGATTGGCCCAACCCTGGTCAACTTTGCATGTACGAAGCGAACCGTTCAGACTGAGATTCGACATTTTATTTTATGTTTATTGAAACCAACGAAAAAAAAATATTATTTTTTTTTTTCATTAATTTTCAACACGTTGATATTTTTCATCATTTAAAGATGTTGGTGTGAATTATAAAAAAAAAAATGTCGCTGGGTTTTATCATCGAAGACGCGCAAGGCTGGCTGAGCAAGGCACAAAAGGAAAAAATCAAGGTCTGGTTCAGGGGTCATTTCGACAAGGAAAAGAAGGATTATTCCGAGGTCCTTGAGACCATCCATTACCAGGACCCTGACAAGGGAACGTACCGTTCCGTAGAACTGGTGGAGGAGTCTCCCATGCTTTACAGGGTGCGGCTGGGTATCCTGTCCACGACGGACTCGGCCCGATACCGTCTCCACACCAAGCTGAGGAACAAGGCCGTTGGTCGGAGCTCGTGCCTGGACAGGGAGGACCTAAAGATGTACCACCGGCTCTTGCAGAGCCCGGCTATCCAGATGATGCCCACCGAGGTGGCGTTCCCTGACCCAGACACCGTCCGTCGCGAGAGGGAGAATTACGAGCAATTCATTCAAATGTGTCCGAACCCTACACTCAAGGAATATTTTTCGCTCTGTCTAAATTAAAAAAAAAATATTGAAAAGAATAAAATGAGAAATTGGCTGGGTTTAGTTCTTCTTTCTTGGAGCGTCGTCGTCTCGGGCGCCAGCGCCGTGCTCCGAGGAGCCGTCGAGGTTGATAAAAATACCACCGAATGGGCGTGGGAGACAAGGGACAGCAAGGTATTCTTAAACGACAACGAGGTCCACCTGCGCGGCCTCTCGTGGTTCGGTTTCGAGACGCAGGATTTTGTCATCAACGGGCTGTGGTCCCACCCCATGACCTGGTATTTCGACCTCTTGTCGGGGTTGGGTATTAACGCCATCCGTCTCCCTTTTTCCGCAGAATGGATTTATTACAATTTTGAAAAATACCCTTATGACGGCCTTGTGAGCGCAGACCCCGAGTCGCAGCATCAGCAGTCCATCGCCATCCTCGACCGCTTTTTCGACGAGGCAGAAAGCCACGGCATCGTGGTCCTCCTGGACCTTCATCGTCTCCACAAGGAATACATCTCTGAACTCTGGTACTCCCCCACAGACCAAGAGTACACCACCGACACTTTTTACAGCACCTGGTTCCGCATCCTCGACCGGTACAAGGACAGGCCGAATCTGATGGGTATCGACCTTTTAAACGAGCCCCATGGGCAGGCCACCTTTGGTAGCAACAATCCCTCCAACGACTGGAGGCTTTTTGTCCAGAGCGCACTTCCCAAGATAAGCGAACGGTATTCTGATAAACGGTGGCTTTATTTTGTCGAAGGTATCGAATGGGGACACACGTTTCGTGATTACGCCTCCCATCCGTTTGACCTTCCTGAATCGATTCAAAAACAAATCGTGTTTAGTCCTCATGTCTATGGAAAAAGCGTGGTATGGTCGACTCCTACCGACCCTACTATCCTACGACACCTATGGGAAAATGACTATGGCTACCTCATCGACATGGGAAAAACCGTCATCCCCGGGGAGTGGGGTGGTCAGACCAACCTCGACGCCGGATGGATGAATATGTTTGCTGACTATCTTCTAGACAAAAAGAGTAACAATAATTTCTTGTGGTCGCTGGGACCCAATTCAGGGGATGTCGCCGGGCTCCTCCTAGAGAATTGGACCGACCTCGACGCCTTCAAGGTGGCCCTCCTGCACCGGCTGATGCCCGACCCCACTCGCTTCTCCTTCCGCTAAGTGATGATGAATGTGGTCCTGTAGCATACGGGTCGCCAGCATCACTGATTCGTTTGTTCCCCAGATTTCAAACTCGCCCATGCGGTAAAACAGGTAGAGGGCTCCCGACCTCTCGGTGATGGCTTTCAGCCACCGGCCCTCCCGGCCAATGACGCGGCCCGCCATGTCCATCGGCAGGGGCGCAAAGACCCGATTGACACAGACCGAGTAAAAGAGGCACGGTGGCGAGTAGATGCCCGGGATGGGGTTCCAGGCCAGGGTCTCCTGTAGGGTCTCTGGGTTCCTCACCCAGACGTGCCCGGGGTAGTCCTGGATAATTCGTGTGTACATCATAGGATTGATTGTCTGTAGAGAGAAAAAAAAAAGAAAACAATTTCAT
>Ga0114968_10000282_pt1 | contig 37784 bp, 62 predicted proteins | sample M_130807_EF_Meta_FD_87020 | JGI IMG/M metagenome (GOLD analysis project Ga0114968, IMG submission 87020) | Freshwater microbial communities from Lake Montjoie, Canada to study carbon cycling - M_130807_EF_MetaG | ecosystem: Environmental > Aquatic > Freshwater > Lake | place: Lake Montjoie... | reverse complement strand
TTGCGCTATAGCCAACGATCCTGCTCATCGTGCCATCTGGAAATATGTATCGGATTTCGCCTGACGTTACTTCCCAATTTCCGCCCACTCGCGCAATGTGCTTGCGCAGGCTGGGCCACAATTGCTTCTCGACTTGCCTCCAAACTCCTGCTGTAGTCGTGGCGATGCTTCCCTTAAAACAGAACGCATGCCAAATTAAAATGGAGGCGATGACTGTGCTGGTCTTGCCTGATCCGTTGGCTGCTTTGAGCGCAACTCGGCAATCTTTGTCTTGTAAGTCGCGCAAAACCTTTCTCTGCCAATCATATAAATCAAGTCCAAGTACATGTTTTGCGAATCCTGCTGGTGACTGGATTTCCGCTAAAATCTCCTCTGGAGTGCGCTTGGGGGGTTTGGTTGTTTTGCCCACTATATACCTCTTTTTATTTTGTGTCGCAAATACTTGGGGGGGTATAGAGATTTTTTTATGGGGATGGGGGGGTAGGGAGGGGGGTCGTGGTATCCGCTCCCCTAATCTTGCGCGAAACTCTCCTGCGCATTGGAACATGTCGCGTGCGTTTCGGCGCGGAAGGTAGAGCAGGCTTTTCAGGCTTGGCGAGTTCAGGTTTGGAGACTGGTTCATATGTCGCACAATAATTCTTGTATGAACTTTCTAAAATTTTAGGCTCATCTGCTACTCTTTCCGCCTCAATCACTTGTGCAGGCTTTTCTTTTTTCGATAGAGATCCTGCTAATATCTGCGCCAATCTTGCACTTAAACCATGCTCCACGCTGCCGTTGACCTGAACGCGCGCGCTGGGGACAGAGTAAAGGTAAATCCTTTCCGCCATCCATGCCTTGGCTTGCCAACTCTTTTGACCTGCTAGTTCGATGTCGCGCAAAAGGGATAGTTCATGCTTTTTTCTCGCAGTCTCCACCCTGCGCGCGAAGTCAGGCTTGCGAGTACACCATGATTTTATTGTGCTAGGCGATAAGCCTACCAAGGCAGCCGCTTTCTCAATCGTGAACCCGCTACGGCATGCATCTATTACCTCCTGCGCAATCTGATCATTGAAGAGGGAGGGTTTCCCATTCTTCCCCTTGTCTTGTGCGAGTGGCTCGACTTGTGGCTTGTCTCCTGGCATCGCTTCCATCCCCATATTTTAGCATGAAAATATTTTAAAAAAACCCCTTGACATCACAAGCCGTTAGCGTATGTTGAGAGTATGAGCAACACACTAACCAATACCGAAGCGAGCGCGGTTAAAGTCACTCGCAAACTTCAACGCAATGCAAAAGCTTGGGAAAATCTTGGAGTACAATTTAGGCGAAATGAATCGATTGGCTTTGGTTTAGATGGTAGACATAGCGAGCCAAGGCTCGAATGGTCAGCGTGGCACAAGGCAATATATCTTACTGGCGGAGGAAGTGAGATTGAAGATGTCGTCGAATATATGAACAAGTATCAGGAAAGATATCTTTCGATCATAGCAAAAAGAAACGTCAGAAAATAACCCCCAACCAAGAAAGACCAAACAATATGAACAACACAACACAAACCGAAGCGCGAGCGGTTAAAGTCTCGCACATCCAAGGAATGGAAGTTAAGAGGTTTGCTTTTAAAGCAGTAGAGGCGCGCAAACATTTCGCCAAGGATAGCGTTGTCGACGTTAACGCGAGTGGAAACGTTATCGAAAAATACAAGGCAGGGGTTGACGTATTCATTGAGATTGGAAGCGATGGAATTGGAAGCTGGGAAGTCGCATCCACTAACGACGATGGGTACGGCAGCGGTTCACTATGCATAGAGAATAATGAAGTAGTGGATTTTGACGGCGCGCTTGACCTGCCTTGGCGCGTCAAAAATATGCTGACCGCATTGGGGTATAAATTAACCTGGTAAACATAGGAGAATATAAAATGAAATACTTATTTTATAAGGATGGAACGCATCGCCCTATGAGTGAAGATGGGGTGCGCGTTGTGGATACCAAATACTTCACTAAAACCGATTGGGATAGAATCGCCTTGTGCGATGCTGCCTATAAAATGGATTTGGCGCAATTCATCGAAGAAAAGAGAGGGGATTCTAAAAAATGAATAACCTACCCCAAACAATCGCAATCATCTTTTTCGCTGGAATATGTATGGGATTCCTGATTGGGAAAATCAAATAAATAAAGGAGTATATATATGACTAAAAAAACTAAAACTTGGAAAATTGGCGAATATTGCGCAGGCGGAGTGATTCGCGCAAAAAGCTGCGGTGAGATAGTCAAGTTAGAGATTCGCGACTACTTCACCGATGAGTTGTTGAACGATGGCGCGTTCGGAAGAATCCATGAACGGCAGATTCTGAAGTTCCTCAACAACTCCACAACCTCCTACTATGCGGACAAAGTCCTGCAATGGATTAAACAGAAGCTGTGGGGTGTAGCATGAACCTACCTCCCCTGGTTCACCTCACCCTATCCTCTTCCAACGTCAAAACTGGATCGATTCCTGTTTCAGGCAGTGGAAGTTCAACTTGTCCTGACGCATGTCCCTTGAAAGAAAAGGGGTGCTACGGACTTGGCGGTCATATTCGCTTCCACTGGAATGCGATTGACCGCGCGGATCGTGGCACTACTTGGGATGGATTTTGCGAATCCGTTGCCAAGCTTCCCCAGGGTCAATTATGGCGACACAATCAGATTGGAGACTTGCCTGGTGACAATAACTACGTTGACGGCGCGCTACTGGGTAAACTTGTAAAAGCGAATCGCGGAAGACGTGGGTTCACTTATACTCATAAGCCAGTATTAGAGGAGCAGGATAAGCACGCTAAAAAGAATCGTGACGCGATAGGCGCAGCGAATAGGGAAGGGTTTGTGATTAACCTTTCAGCGAATGGCCTGGCGCATGCTGATAAGCTTGCAGCCTTGGAGATCGCTCCTGTAGTTACAATCCTACCAGCGGGAGTCGAAGACAACACACAAACCCCACAGGGGCGAAAGGTTGTCGTTTGTCCTGCTCAAAAACGTGAGGGGGTGACATGTGCAAGTTGTAAACTCTGCTCGCGTGGGGATCGTTCAGTAATCGTGGGGTTTATTCCTCATGGAATGTCGAAAAAGCGCGTGGCGCAGATTGCGAGCGCGTCGTGACATATTATTGCGTTTACAACTCATGCGGTCAATTCTTCGCGCGGTTCACTACGTTCCGTCGAGCGTCCTTGTGGACGATTCGAAATGGGATGGAATGGACGGCGATAATAAAAAAAGAAAAGGAGATAAGAAAATGAGCATGAAAGAGAAAAAGAAAATGATGCAGCGCGTCGAGGATTGGATTGGTTCAGATTCAACGAGGGAGGATCTGATTGATATCATTGCGCAGATCGCAATGTTGAAATACGATCCGAAATTATTGAGAGAAGATATTATCTCTTTTAACATAAACGACTAAACAAGGAGACAAACAAAATGAAAAACACGAAAGAAAAACACTACATCGCGGAAGTTCAGGAGCAGCATGGAGAGTATGAACACACTACCAAGTACTTATTTAAAACGGCAGGCGACCCGCTTGAATATGCGGAAAAGGTATCAAAAACTTGGTATGGCTTTGAAGAGCCAGATTCTGCCGATAATGGCGGATACTGGCAGAATGGTGAAATTATCTCTTCGGTTGGAGAGGTGAAGAAAGTATCACTCGAACACTACAACGTATTAAAAAAGTACCTTTCGGTACTATAAGAAAAGGAGAAAGCATAATGAAGCACAACACAAGATCGGAAGCAATTGAGGCAGCCTTGGGTAAGTTCCCAAAGGCGCGACGAATAGCGGTAGAGAATGCGACGATAGGCCAAGAGGATTCGATGATATTTAGAATGAACTTGGCGCAGGATCGCGCCTGCTACAATTGGAGCGCGCAAACCATGAGCGCAATCAATTATGTCATGCGCAATTCATGCGCGAGGGAAGAGGTGACGGCATGAATGATACGTGGGCATTCGTAGGAGGGATTGCCTTGGGGTCAATCCTTGTCGCAGTAGTGGGAACGATATTGGAAAATAAATAAGTTTCCCCTCGTCTCCCCTGGTAGCGCAGGGGAGGAGAGGCCAAACCCGCTTGGGATGGCCTAATAAACGGCAGCGCAGCAATGCGCGGAACATAAAGGAAAAGAGGAAAAGAAAATGAAATTAGATAGCCTATTGGAGGAGATATTGTGGGAGATTGAGGCAGCTGGTAAGGATTGCCCCGAATCATTCAGGCAATTCGAAGAAAAGATTAAAAAGGCAATATATATCTAGTCCCTCCTCGTTTCCCCTCGTAACGGAGGGGAACGGAGGATGGATTGAGCCGATAGGTTCAAACATTCTACAAACGGCAGCGCAGTCTTATTGATTGCGCGAATGAAAAAGAAAGGCACACAAAATGAAAACTACACACTCGCAGTATATGAAAGAATTGGAATGCCATCAGGACAATATCAATTATTATTTAAGCGATAGTCTTGACGACATTGCAACGTTGGCCAACGGCGAACATGATGCGCAGTATTATAAGAATGAGTTGACTCCAATTATAGCAAGGTTGGCGCACGTCAACTTTATTGTGCAGGCAATGGGCAAGTGCATGCAGAATATTAAATCTAAACAGTAGTTCACTATCCCTTCCAAGTTCAAGCCTTGGGAGGGATTTATTATATTGACCTAATCACAATTTGAAAGAGAATCGCAATATGAGTGAATTGACCGAACAAGTGCGCGCCTACTTTTCAGCAATGGGGAAGAGGGGGGGGAGCGTGAAAGGGTCAAGTAAGGCGCGGACTAGGGAACAGGCGCAGCGCGCGGTCAATGCTAGGTGGGAAAAGTACCGACTCGCCAGGAAGGAGTCTACTGAATCCGATAAAGCCCCCATAAGGATGGAAAATCCAGAAATTGCCCCATAAGGAAGAAAAATCCGAAATTGGAAATTTAGGATTTACAAAATCCAAATTTGTCCCATAAGGGATAAGAAATCAGATTATTTACCTATAAAGCAGCAACAAGCCTTATTCCCTAGCGGTCTGTCTATAATAGGGGTTTTCTTAATTGCCCCGCTATCCTCTATTTGGTTGTCCTTATCGACGCATTTTAGAGGCATCCTCGCTCGATTGCGTGGCATCCTCGTGCCTTTATTTTTCATGCCACTACCAATTCTTGCATGACCAGTACCTAGCGGTCATCTTGCTAGGCTTATCTGAATCACACCCATGCCTAGCCCTGAAACTACGCCTGCGGTCAGGGTTACCCTTCTTAATGGTCATCTTGGGGTCACCATACCTAATGGTCTTGGACTGCCCATTCTGGCAAGCCCTCACCACAAACTTCTTGTTTGCACCTGGAGTGCGCCTTGGACTATTGCAGGGTAAGTCTTGTGTACTCATACTTCATCAACCTCGTCGTTGAGTATATCTGAATCCTTTAGCTCTGCCAGATCCTTCTGATGGCTGGAAAAGAATTCTGACAACTTGGCCATCGCTAACGTAATCTCAGCCCACTCATGCTCGAAAACCTCGTAGGAGCAGTTATTGCTCATGTCATCGACTAATTGCCCCAGCTGCCTGAGAACAGCGTGTAGCTGGGCATTCTCGCGCTGTAGCAGGGCAATGAAGCGGTATGCCTGCTTGAGCAGATCTCTATCGTGGCGCGAATCCACCCTTTTTCGCTTTCATAACTCGATACACCCTTGGGGAGATCGTGCTTTTCGCTTTGCTTCTGCTAGTGCCAGCCTTACGGCGAGCGTTGATATTGGCGTAGAGTCCTGGCTTTGAGTTATTCATTTGCACATTGTACCACACCCATCCACCCACCACCAAGCCTTGGCAGGTTGGGGCGGTGGAAGCGGTGATGCCACCCATGCCGTGTCATTTCTTTTCTGGTCCCGCTGCTTTGAAGATTCACTACGGAACACCGCAGGTGAAAGGGGAAGGGACGGATTAAGGAGTCCCTTTCCCTTGGTTCCTCCGTGGGTTCTGGTTCTTTTATATTATAGGAATGACACTAGTGTAGAAGAACCCATTTTGACACCGCGAATTGACACTTCAAAAAACCGACTGATTCGCGCTATATAACCCATTCTCCTTGAGCATCTTGCCAGCTTGTGCCATGCGTTTAACATGCCTTTTGGCGGTTGACTCCGAAACTTGGAACTTTTCCTGCACAAATCGGAACAGATCGCAGGCCGTGAACTCGCGTGAACCCATCTCTTTTAGAAGCCTTGCATCGCCTACCAGCTTCTTCTTTCCACCAGTCTGCTTCAGCTCATCAGGGTTCAGGTTGTAGTTGACGCTGAACATTGGGTACTTCCATTGCACTACGAACGGATCGACAGGTGGGAAGTTACGCAGGGTCATCTCACAAGTGAACGTCTTCTCGTCCTCCTCATGTGCGGTCAGCACGACGAGCGAGTCTGGATTGCGAGCGAACACGCCTGAACCACTAAACCTATCAATCGCCTCTGCGCTGGACTTGTTACCCTTGGAGAAGTGATGGGATAGGATGACCGACAGATTGTAGCGCGTGGCGAGATATTCGAATTCATTCATCAACCCACCCATATCGCCAGCAGAGTTCTCATCTCGGTCACCCATCAGCATGTAGTTAGGGTCAAGGATAATTGCTTGGTATCCGCGCCCCTCGATATGCTTCTCGATGATTGGTCGGATCAATGTCAAGTCCGCTGCATATCCTCTGAGCGTCCACACATCAAAGTCATCCACCTTCCCATTCAATTCCTTGGCTGCGATTACGTCAGCGAGGCGCGAGCGGAACGACCATTCCTGAATCTCAAAGTTAATAAACAGCACCTTTGCTTTGGTACACTTCTGCCCCCACCAAGGAGTGCCTGAGTGCAGCGACAGCGCAAGGTCAATCAGGCTCCAACTCTTGAATGCCTTACTCCCTCCACCCAGGAGCAGCTTGCCACCTTGGTGCAGGATTCCCTCGATAAGCACATCTGGCTCTTTGATGTTATCGGTCAGCAATTCACTATACGTTTTAATCGGTGGCCATTGGTCCACCGACGGCTTGAGTCCTAATGCTACGGCTGGCTCGATCATATTATTTTCCCTCCTTGCAGAACCAAAGCAGGCTCTGTGTTTTCTCATCCCTCATTGCTCCTGCCATCCTTACTGGTTGGCTAGGTTTAAATGTTGCTGGGTCGCACCCCATCGGAACCAAGAACGCTTTCAATTGCTTCTCCCACTCAGGATTTGGTATGGCATCAAACCAACCATGAAGACTTCTGCCTGCCGTGTCCACAACCGCATAAAGCTTCATCTTGAATAGATCGCGCATAAGCTGAAACACCGCGCCGATCTCAGGCTTCGACAGCTCATCACTCTCCACCACCAAGAATCTGCGCACCTCAACATTGTCATTCGACCTGCTGATCGTTCCATCCTTGAATGCAGATCCAGTAATGAATTGACCTGCTGGTTTATCCAGCTTTAGCCACTCGGCAGCAACGCGGAAGTTCTGCGGATGATTGCCACTATCCTTGACCGCTCCGATCCACACGATGTCGTTGGGCTGGAACAGCGACAGCAGCATCTTGTACTGATCTGATGGCGCGTCACAGATTTGTGTGGGCGATTTGTCAAACATATCCGCTGGGTCCCAATTATAATGTGCCAGATACCTCGCTCGGTTGGATTGCGCAATGACCGCGATTCGCTGGATTATCTCACTCTCAGCATCCTTCTCTATCGCCTGTTTTACTGGGTTAGTTCCGTTGGTTGACATGGGTGCGACAAGCGGTCTGTACAGCGGATCGTTTAGAATTAACTTGCGCAGCTTATAGTTCGCCTCACTCCTGAAAGCTTGGCAACTTGTGTGCCAGCAGAAGATCGTTGGGACTGAGTCAACGAATACAGTTGTGTCCCTCACTCTCGTATTGCTGGTATGTGCAGCTTCACCTGGGCAACGGCATAGGCCGTGATGTTCCGATTGCCATTCTACTTGTCCGACTACCGATTCTGCTTTTTGTTGTGGTGTGATCATTTCGGCATTGTCTCCATAAAAAATACAAGCGCAACAACAATCTTAAAAATCATCCCCTTTGTTTCATGTGAGTACACACTTACCCAGTCGCAGGCTCTCCCTGCGCACCATGCGGAGATTGATTAATCCTTATCGTCCTCCATCGCCTTCTTCGCTTTCTCTACGATCATATCTGCCGTGATGTTACGTAGCGCATTGCACCAGTACTGCGTTCCCTTAGTCTTATTCGTCGCGTCCTTACACTTGCTCTGGGGCAAACCACCATGCGGACGGCAAGGTGCGTGAGGGCAAACGTCAGGTGCAAATACTGGATACGACTTAGGATAATACTTGCAGCGATCCATTGGGTCATATGACCCCCATAGGGATATGCACGCCGTATCTAATCCAGCAGCCATGTGGTTCACGCTGCTATCAGGCGCGACAACAAAGTCAGCACCATTCACTATTGGGAATAACGTGCGAACATTTGCAGTAGCGTTAAACAAATCATATATGCGCGGATGCTGGACATTGAAATCAATTGACCGATCCAATCCAATAATAACCGCGTGATGTTTGGGAAACTCTTCCAGCAACGCCTGCACTGCCAGCTTACCTAACTGTGGTGGATAGGTGCGTGTCGGACCAGATGACGAAACGTGGTAGACGAAGTAGGGGCTAGGCAATGGCAAGCGTCCCATATTCTTCAGCTCCTCGTAGTCAGGCTGGACAACGTATAGGTGCGGACGCTTGTACTTTACATCGACAAGCTTTACATCCCCAACCTTCCCAGAAATATCCGCAACCAATCCCTCTGCTCCCATCCAGTTATAAATCCTGTCGTAGTGACAACCTGGACCAGTTCCTAGCTCAGTATTGCCAACCTTACCTGAGAATAGATCGTCGAGCGGAACGTGCGCTGAGTATGAATCCCATGCTTCCTCGGTAGGTGGCAGCGGATATACATTCGCACCTAGTCCAGCGAACAACGCCATGTTGCGAGCAGGGCAATAGATATCGACTGTACCTCCAGAGGTGTCCACCAGATAACGCACAATTGCCGTGGCCATGATTGCGTCACCGATTGCGCCAGCTCGGTATACGGCAGTCGACCCACCCTCGGATCTCCCAGGATAGTAAGGCTTGATCTTGTGTGGAACAGGGATCGCCTCGTTGAATGGAGGGTTGGTCAACTCGTCTGGCAGGATGTAGCTACAACGTGGCCACAGTTTATTATCGTCCACAACGTGGACTGCTGGTGAATTATTTTTCCATAGTTTCATTTTGTTTTCTCCTCTATAATAAAGAACACAGCGAGAATTGCTGCGACTACTGCAATGACTGCGATGGCAACAAGAAGCTTTCCTATTGCCAATCCTACTCCGACAAGAATCCATTCCTTAATTACGTTCATTGGTGTTCCCTTCTATTTTGTGCATGAAGATCGGAGTCTGCTCACCTACATAAGATCCTGCAATGTTAAAATCAAAGTGTTCCAATGCCTCGGCGTAATCCATGCCCTGTTTCATAAGACTCTCAACAATTGCGTCCGCATCATATATCGCGCATAGATCACCGCCGAATGCTCTGCCCACACCCACAATCGCGTCATCGAATCCATCAGCAAACAGCATCGTGTGTGCATCGTCACCGAACTGGTCAAGAATGTCTTCTCTTATGCTCATTCCTCACCCACCACTTCCTTGCACACTAGGCTGGCTGCATCAACCATCGTGATAATCTGAATCATATCTACCGAGCGTCCGTGAGTTGCTCGGTTACGTTCCAACACAAGCTTCTCTCTGGCTATGGCAAGCATATCCCTCGCCCACTTCAATCTGTTCTTGGCCTCCATATTCATTGTGCATCCCTTTCTTTAATATCGTAGTAAAACGAATCTGTATCCTCCGTCACCCACTTGTCACTCTGATTCTCTACGCTGGGCAGCTCGGTATCAACTCGAAACTGCTTTAAGTTGTCTGGCAACTTCTTGGTAACCCAATTGGAATCGCGCCAGAAGATTCGGTTATTGGGCATGCATAGCAAGTACCCATCATCGCCAGCGAACACATGACCGCACTTGTAGTCGGATGGTTCGTCGCTGTAGGGATTATTAAACCAATCAACTGTGAATAGGTATGTACCCCACACCTTGGTCGCATCCCTAAGTAGGATCTGTGCGCGGTGATAGGCCAGGAAGCTGTACTCGGTAACAGTCACGTTCTCGCTGAAGCAGTCCCAAAGTTGCTTATAGTTGAAAGGTATATCGTTGGTGGGTTTATCCAGATAAATTTCCGATAGCGGAACGCGGGATCGCACCATCCCTGAGTCAGTCATTACATGAAAGGTGAGAATGGTTCCAGGGCAAGACTGCAAGGCAAATACATAGACGTTGTAGAATTCCTCCCTGTCCGCTTCGTCTTTGGTGAAGAATGATTTTCTTACCCATCCCTTGAAGGATGGGATGTTCTCGTTAAGCGTTGCCATTAGCGGAGCAAGTTAGATGTGTGTGTCATAGATTGTTTGTATCAAAATCTTTTGAAGTCAGTAATCGGAATCTCAACGCATGGCTCATTATCCCTGGGGTCACCGCTGTTCCTTGACATGTAGAATATAGGGAGCTTGCTGTCCTCCTTGATCTCGTAATACCCAACGGCATCTGCCCACTCGATCACATAGAACGTGGGCGCGAATGCAGCGTATAGCTTTAGGGATATATACTTCTGGAGCGATAAGCATCGCGTTGGGAATCTGTTTATTTGATATCCACTTTTCCTAGCATCAACAAATGCGCACTTGTCACCCCTTAGGATCATCGCATCGAATGGATAGGCTTTAGGCATGTACTTTGCCTTGCCACCACAATGCTTGGCGAATTCCAATACAATTCGCTTTTCATTGGCGATGTCTTCATACGTTTCGTGTAATCCGCTGGAGCTTCTCATAATAGATTTTTCCTAATAAATTCAACCAACTTGAAGACAACAAAAACTCCAGCCATAGAAATCGATACAATAATGCAGAACATAAATAGCAACCAGGCAACAACCCAGATCATGTCCCATATGGTTTCAAGAAAGTTCATATTTCTCGTCCATCATTCTTCTCAAAAGAGTCTTGTTTCCAACTCTAATTCCAGCAGCCCTACACCACCACCCAATCGTTCCGTTCTTAAAATCTTTCAGCAATCGCTTCACCTCCCCTGTGTTCCTGTACTCCCATGCATCATTGATCATCTTGTCCTTCCAATCTGTTGCAAGCTTCATACCGCACACAATCCCCCTTCTGCGTAGCATGCGAAGATCCTTTATCGCTTGGATGGCAACTTCTCCAGCAAGCTGTTGCAGCCTCTCATCATAATCACCCTTAGTTAATTGTGTTGAAATCATCGACGCTTCTTCTTACGCGTCGAAGCAACCCAATGGGCATATGTATTCCAAAGCATGGCAGCAGTCTGCGCCTCACTCTTTGTTTCAAAAATATCCTTTAATGGTGGCAAACCATCTGGTGGTATTGCACCATGCAAGCGAGGTCCGATCACATTACCTGCCAGCGTGTGAATCCTCCACGCGCCACACTCCTCTACAACCTTAACAAAGGTCATCGTCCAGCCTCTTTCAGCTTGGCATCGTCTTCCTTGATCTGGCCAGCCAACTTAACCATATCATTGGACTGTCCAGCGTAGTGGATAATGTAAGCATCCTTGTACCGATCCAATCCAAAATGCCCCTCTACGCTGGTCATGCAGTTAAACGATGGATCAAGCTCGGTTAGGGGAATTTTCCACAGGTGCGCCATCACGTTGAGCCAGGTCTGCTCGGCAAAATGGTTTGGATGCAGGCCAATAGGTGGCATGGACAATATGCCAACCGCCTTGGTATGAACTACAAAAACGCCAGTATTGACGTAAAATTGAGGCTCAATAATACCACCGAATGCACTAGCCAGCTTTACCATATCTGCCTTACGATCCAAGTAAGCTCCCTCGTCAAATGCACAGAACACGCCAGCGTCATCGGATAGCTTGGGGCAATCGGCTGCAATCAAAACATCAGCGTCAACGAATGTCACTTGGTCATAGCCCTTGGTTGCCATGATGTTGCCAATGGCAGACTTGGAATACTGCATCGGATGGGTCAGGGGTTTATCGATTAAAATGAAGTCGCAGCTGTGACGCTTGCAGTACTCCTCCATCCTCGGCTTGGTCAGATCCAGAATCTTCTTCCAGTCATCACCAAACGATTGCGTTACTAATGCCTGCTTCATTTCTTAATAGCGTATGCCAACGATTTTTTTATTACATATTCAATTACAGCTTCCCTATCTTTCTTGAGAAGCTTCATTCCAATCCTAAATAATTCTGCGCCTGTCTTGTCATCGTAGGTCACATCCACAAGAACCATCTTGGGTGCTTTCCGTGATTTTCCAAATGTTATTTTTCCTAGTTTCATTTCTTCTTGGCCTTTCCTTTCTTCTTTGGTTTGACTTCCTTCCACACATCAAAGTTTTTGTCTAAGTCCACCGATATAAGCATTAGCTTTTGGTAAAGCTTCCAGCCCACCCCAAGTGGCAGCAATGTAATGCTTACAAGATCGCCGATGTAATAAAATATCTTCGATAAGATTGTCATTTGCTGATTTCTACTGTCGCGTATTTGGGCAGTCTAGCTTTTTCGTAATCTTTTTGTGATTTAAAAAATAAATCTAAAACAGGTAATTTGCTTGACCCACTAGCCTTTCTCTGAATGACAGCTGTGCCTGTGTCAACCACTACCCATTCATGCTGCGAGCCGACTATCTTAACCTTGCTCCATGCTGGTATGATCCTATGGTCTGTTGCACAATGCCTTCCAGCCTTTAAACGTACACCCTCGCTGCTCTGCATTCTGCTGGTGTAATAGTCTTCCCCTGGCCAGTATCCAGTAACGCGCACCTTGATTTTCTTTTTCGGTGGCTGCACATCGACCATGACATTGGATGCCATAGACGTTGATAGAATAAAAATGGCCAATATGGCCAATGTTCTCATTTGCCAGCGTCAAAATCTTCTGTTGCTTGAATGGACAAGAGATCATCAGCCTTTTCCAGTAATTCCTTGCTTGGATTCTTGATGTCCTCAGTAGCAGTTGAGATTTCAATCTTTGACATAATCACATTGTTGACCACCTCGGCAAAGTAATGTTCCCTGTAGCCAACTGGACCAATATCCTCGGTAATCGTATCAATCTCTGCGTTGCCATACGCAGTGTACTTTTCTCCATTAAACTCAAAATCAACACTTACATCTTCCATAATCATAATCTCGGAACCTCCTTTTTAATTTGTGCCAATACGAATAAGGATCTTACCAGAGCGCGCTCAAGGTGGTCAACACTTGTTTCTCCATTGTTGTCAGGACAAGGGGTTGACTTGTGGAGTTGCATCTGCGCCGTGGCTAGGTGACGAACAGCCCTGGCAATATGGTAATCGTGAGTCGGTCTATCCTTTTCCAGCCAATCTCCATAGCCAGACTTCTCTGATCCCTTGCCCATTACACGCCAGACGATCTCCTGTGCAGCGTTACCCATTTCTTGAATTGTTGGTGCTGTCATTTTGCGAGCCTCCTATAGAATTGGTCCAGTAATCCTTCTAGCCAAAGCACATCTTGTGGGTCAATCATAATTTCATCCCAGGAGGGGTATAGCCTTTTACCCAAGCCCATACCCTCAAGAGCGCATTGAATGCGATTCCAGCCTGGTACAGCTCGTCATCTTCCCACACCCTAGTCATCAGCTTGCTCGAATCATTTGAGGCAAGCACGATGGATACGCACGCTGCCTGGGGATTCTCGCTTGCGGTCCTGTAGGCCCAGAGCTGTGGACAGTCTGAAGTTTCATAGAACGGCGAGTATTTGGGATTTACCTTGCGGTTTTTGAGATCGATGATCGCGTCACCAATTCCTTTCAACTTCACATATGCGTCACAGCGACCAGCGTACCCTGCGCCAACTAGAGCCTTCTCGCACCAGTACGTCTTCTCTATGTTTTCGTCCGCCCACTTCTTGAAGGTCGCGATGTAGGGCTGGAGATCTTCATCTTTGCACACAGCGCGTCCCATGAGGATATTCTCGGCCTGTTCGTGCATTCGCGTGCCATGCTCAGCTGCTTTCGATGTTGACTCTTTAGAGTCCTTAACCACTCTTCTAGCGTAATCTTCGAGCGTTTCATTTTCCTCCTTTGGCAAGGTAAGCGATGCCATGATACTTTGTTCAATTTTCCAGTTGGTCAATTGGGGCTTATCCAAAATAGACAAAATCGAAGTGACGCTAGGATACAAACCCATCTTCCTGGCATCGGCCACAGTTGTATTCCGCTCGTTGCCGTTCTTCCCAATTACAACGTGGGCGGATTTTCCGTCTTCGGTATACCAATGACCGCTAGACTCGGTTTGAACAAGTCTAGCTGTCGATGGCTCTTTGGTTGTAATTGTAAGAGCCATTTAGATTTCCTCTGCTTTCATGGCCAAACCTTCTTCGTGAAGTTGCCTTGCAAATGTCCAAGATGAAATAGCAATGTCTGCTACCTCACTCTTAATTTCATCTTCAACTTCAGAGACATCTGGATTGCCGAACAATTTAATCCTATTTGTCAATGCTGCTGCAAATATATGGATTGCTGCATATTCAATCTTTGATAGGCCGTTAAGCCCATCAGACGGAAATGCACCTCTATGCCAGGAATCTGGATGTCTCGCGTCCATTAGAACGGAACCTGGTTGCCGTCTGCATCAAGTTCAGCTTTGCTGGCAGTGGGTTTCCCTGCTGCCATCTGGAATTCCTTGCTGGCGCGAACCTTGTCCTGTAGCCACTCTGGAAGAGCAGCGAAGACTTCATTCTGACCATTCTCAATCTCATAGAACACATGCGAATTAACCGACTCCTTGGGGGCAGTCATGCCCTTGGGCAACTTGCTGATCGCATTGATAGCGCAATACTGCCTGCCTGCCTGCGAGGTTTTGTGCATCAAGGTAAGCAGGGCTGCTTTGCCAAGCAGATTCTTGAGGCTGAACGATGCCAGTTCTTTCGATGTGAAGGCTGCACCGCGCCAAGACTCAAGGTGCTTGCGGAGTGTCGCACGCTCACCCAGCGAGCGAGTCAGCTCAAGACTCACCATCATAGGCTTGGTAACCTTTGTGGTCTTGCCGTTCTCCACTACCTCTCCATCGATCACCTGGTCAGGCAATTCGAAGGTTAGTCTCACTTTGGGAGACATCTTCTTCTCGCCATCCCAATTGGTTTCTTGGAGTCCCATGTCAATCAATTGGACCAAGACTCCCATCGTCGTTCCTGCTTCAGGCAGTTGACGTTCCGTTGCTTTTGCCGATTCACTTAGTGTTAGGCTCATTTATTTCGTACCTTTCTTTTTTTTGTTTTGGTTTTTGTGTCAGGTGTAAGTTGGACTAGAACTGAAAACAGATTCTTATTTGTTGGGGTTAATAGTTGAGAGATCAGATTGTTCTTGTACATAGAATCCTTTCACGACTGTTGTGTGTGTTGGTTGATTTGGTGCATATTCAATAGTGACATTGGCAGGGGCGAGTTGTCTAGCCAATTCGCACACGCTGTCGGCGGTTAAAATAACAAGCCATTCCTTACGGCCATTACGGCGGAAGAACACCGCTGGAATCTTACCTGCTGGGCAATCACGCTTCGACTGCTCCATCCACTCCTCTGGCTTTAAAGCTTGGCAACGCTTCCCCTCTATATGAAATGGGAAATTCCCACACACCACATCCCCGCTACCACCCTCTGGATTTCCAGCGTATTGATGACTACGGCGAGCTTTCTGCCATCCCTGCTCGCGAAGATAATTCGCTAATTCACGCTCCCCTGCTGCACCCTTTGCCCTGCTGTTAATTTTTCCCATTTGTTGGTTTTAGCAGGCCAACCCAGGGCGCGTCGAGATCTATTTTTAATTAAGCCAAGTTTTATTAGCGTGACTAATATCCTCATCAAACTTGCGAATCATTGCCTGCATGGTCAACTTCTTGACCATCTTTTGATTCTTCTTCACCCACTCCACCGCCTCATCAAAAGACTGTGCGCCCTTCAAGCCATCATCAAAATATTCCCATGCCTCCTTCTCGGTCATAGGTTCTTAAATACACGCCAACCCCCTCCTGTCGACGGACAAAGCTTGGTTGTGACCGACCTGCACTTGGCAATTGGCAATAGCCAGAATAGATCATCGTTCATGCCCCAGCATGCCACATAATCCACGCCACTGATTGCGCGCTTGGGGATATTAAACCCATTGCCACTGCTGGTAGTAAAGCGGTACTTGGTACGACCAGGCTCTATGGCTTGAGCGGTCTTAACCTGGATGCGGTAAAACTTATTGTTCTTCTCGGCCACCACATCATACCCAGCGAAATCCTCGTAAGGAGTTAGAACGTTGTACCCACAGCGCAAGAGCGCGCCAGTAACGCGAGCCACTCCTACTGCACCTATTTGCCGTGATGTTAATTTCATTGTTGACGTATTCCTAATTTAGCAGATACTAGAAAAATGAAAATAACAAACACACTTATCGCGCTTGCCCTCTCTACTGCGTTTACATGTCTCGCGGATGACCGCTTGAGCCAAGAAATTGTGGCTGCCGTCTATCGAGGTAGCAGCACGCATGTGCTTGCTGGGAATTCCGCTGTGGGTGCTGGTGGCGCGCTTGTCAAAGCAGGAGATACACTTCTTACCCCTGAGGGTGCTTACGTCCAGGCAGGTGGCAGTTTCCTCAAGCCTGGTGGAGGTGCTGTCGTTAAGGCTGGCAGTAGCTACGTTGGAACGGACAGCGCGCTTGTTAATGTTGGTAGCGGACTGAATCTTATTCTTATTGGATCGGACGGCGCGAGCATTGGGGCTGGGAACACTATCCTTCGCCCCCTTCTTCTTCCACACTAGCCCACCCCCCAAATCGCCTGCCGATTCCTTATCCTGTTCTCAAGACCAGCGATAAACTTCTTTCGGCTTGAGTTGTTGTAGGCAAGTTCGTATTCATAATCCAACTGAGCATTACTAATTGCCTGCAATAGGGCGCGCGGGTGAACCTTACTTATTGCCTCCAAAGTTTTCGGCCCAATTTTTCCGTCTACAACCACTTTTACGCCCAAAGAGTTTAGCCCCTTTTGGATAAACTTTGTTGCACCGCCCATCCCTCGATTGAACGAGAGATCTTGGATGAATGCTTGCATAACTTTAGGCAGTTTGGATACGAGCGGATTTGTATATTCTTTGATGTATCGCGCAGCTTCTTTCGCTCTTTCTTGCGCTGGCAGCGACGAGATTCTTTTGAATTCCTCTGGATGATATTTGTTATTAATTCCAGCTATCTCATAGCTTCCACCACCATCTCCGTCTGGCAATTTGTAGATAGTCAAATTGCCGTTGTGATCAAACCTACCCTCGAACTTTACTGTCTCCATTGCAGCCAATAGGAGCGGATCTACTTCGCTCATTGATGCAGCCTATTTCTTAATTTCTTTCTCAACCGCTTGATTGCGGAGGGCATCGTGAATTTCCTTAATATCTGGGTCTTGGTTTGCTTCGTAAATCTTGTTTAGCGTGGCGATTGCTGCGGATGTATTGGAGACAGGCTTATTTGCGTTTGTGGCCAGCCAGCTCACAAACTCTGGATTGGTGAATAGTCGAGCAGCCTGGTTCGCACCAACAAGTGTGCCAAGGATGCCAGATGCAAATCCAAACTTGCCAGCAGCGACTGATCCAACTCCGCTTGTGATCGTGGCAGGAACAACTACAGCACCAGCAGTTCCAGAAGGATTCGCCACAATGCTTGTGCTTTCCCTGATCTTATTGGAAACCTTGGCGATTGTTTCCATGTCATTCTTAAACTTACTGCCGAACCTGCCAAACAAGATGTCCTTTGAGGCATTATCAAGCTTGCCGTAGTTCTGCAAGAATTTTGAAGTACTGAACACATCGCCTGTTTCGTCTTGTAGGCCAGCAACTGCCTTGCCCATTCTTGAAATGTAGGCAGCAGATACGGCCTTCTGAGCGTCCTTGGGTACTGCGTTGAATACTTCGCGAAGCTTGGTTGGTCCATTGCGAGATCCGCTGATTACTGCTTGATAGGCATCCTCTGGATTCTTATTTAGGATCACAGATTGGATTGAATCCATTGTATCGTGAAATTTCTTTGTATAAACATTCGCCTTCTTGAAGGCAGCTTGAGCCTCTGGTCCTTGTTGCGCTGCTGCGTTCTCAAGATCCTTCGACAATGCTTTGTATAGGCTCTTCCATTGTGCCTTTGAAACGTCTGGAGCCAGATCAACTGTAGCTATGTTCTCACCAACCCAAGAGCGCAGATCGCGTAATACATTGAATGGGATTTCTCCAGATGGACTCAATTTCTTTGTTTCTTCTAGTCCGCCAAGAATTGATGTTAATTGGGTATTTGAAATTGAAGCTTGTAATTTTGGTGAAGCATTCCCAAGCCTATTAACAAATTGATACAATTGTCCCATTGTTTCATCAGAATTTACTGGAGTGCGTTCTGGCATGTATTGGTCAAAACGATTATAAAGAGCCTTTTGAGTTTGCCTCGCCCTGGGTACAAAAACCTCAGAAAATCCTTTCTGAAGAGCCTTGCCTGCCTCAACTGGTTCTGTGATTGGCGACAGCTGAGTCCTTAGTTCCTCAACCTTTTTGCCAACTTCAGCCTGCTGCGCCAATCCCTTCTCACGCATTGCAGTCATTCCGCTTGGGAATCTTCCTGTGCTTGTTTCAATTGCTTGGGTCAATGGATTCTCTACTGCTTGTGCTAGGGTGGGCGTAGTCCCAGCCTGACCATATAGCTCAATATTCTTGGCAATCTGCTCCTGCGTCTTCCCACCGCGAAGCATTCTTAAAATCAAATTTTTAGATGTCTCAGTTGCCCCAGCAGTTCCAGCAATCATTGCTGGGATTGGGGAAACTCCAAGCTTACTGGCAGTAGATGCAACTTGAGCCATTCTTGAAATTGGCGAAGGAGCAACAGCTCCAGCCAATCCAACAATCCCCTGCTCCAGCGGACTTGCGCCAGCTTCTCCAGCAGCAGCAGCAGCTCCAGACCCAAGCGCAGCACCAGCAACCTGAGTCTTTGGCGAAGCACCAAGTATCTCACCTATTTTCTTAATTGCCTTTGGCGCGCCCTTCATCCCAGCCATAGCTTGACCACCCATAACGAGCGGAACCATTTCGGCAACTCCACCCACAACCCTAGACTCAATGCGCTCAAGCGGAGTCTCTGGTTTGGGCAGGCCAATCTGATTCTTGATATCCTCCAGAACCGCGCTGAGTTCTGGTACTTTCCTCTTCTCGTCACCCTGCGCAACGAGCGAATTGTAAACCTTTGCGCCGATATCGGCCAAGAATGCGCCAGAAGCACCAACGCGAGCAGCAGGGGCAGCAACATCAAATGGCGCGCCTGCTATTGCTCCACCAACCAATCCAACAGTACCAGGAGTAATCGCTTCTCTTGCGATTAGGCCAGCCTGTCTACCCACCATCTCTGGAATGCTTCTGTCTTGAGTGGCTGGAGCCTCAACCGCAATCTCCTCACCCTTACTATTTACTGGTATGAGTGCCATTGTTTTATTATGGGGCTAGTCTGAATTGCTGACCATTTATATTTACAACATCTCCATCACGCATTCCAGCAGCGCGAGCCTCGGCCTCAGTTTTAAATACACTCTTTTTCTTCATTCCGAATGAACCAATATCCTCTGGATCTGCATTGGCATCAAGAACGGATTGAACCGACTTAACTCCAAATCCATTAGCGCGAGCATCGGCAACAAACTTTCTAGCCAAGACTTTCTTCAGCTCGCCTAGTCTTTCTGGCGCAGCAAAGTTAATCACGGCAGTAGGATCTGCAATTGCAGTCATCAACACGTTCCTATCTTCCTGCGTCATCGTGCCAGGACCACCGATTGCAATGCGCATTTGTCCAGCAAGGGCTGTCCTGATCGCGTCCGCGCGAGCCATAAGCCTTGGCCTAGCCAAAACATCGCCTGTTTGAACTTGATTGCCAAGGTCAAGGAGTTCATCGATTCCGCCAACAGATGATACAAAGTTTGGCACAAGTCCGCGCACTTCATTGGCAGATTTCTCGCTGCTTGCCATTCCTTCAAGCCCAGGGATCTTGAGTGCGTTCTGAGCGATCTTCTTGGTCTGAGCATCTTCGTATCCAGACATTTTGCCAATGGTCTGCTCCGCAGCCATGCGTTCTGGTGAACCTTCTGGAAATGAATTAATATAAGATATAGCCTTCGCCTTCATCGGAACGAGCTGTTCCAATCTCTGCTGGTAAATCGATCCAATATTTGCTGTGGCTGGAACTGTTCCGCCACCAAGACCCTCTGGCACTGGAAGCGTTCCAACAAGCTCGCCCAGCTGCCTGCTAGTCGCAGCCTGCGCTGCTTCTGTTCCGATCATCCTCTTGCGCATGTCGGCCTCAAGCTCAAGCGCAGGGCGCATCATTTGAGTTGCCATATCCTTTTGCATCACAGGACCAGCAGCCCCTTCTGGAAGCGTAGCTGATGCGGATTGTAAATTCTTAACTCGCTCACCAGCGGACGAAGCAAGCTCATTCTGAGTTGCCAAATCCTGCTCTAGCGAACTCCTTAGTCCGCTAAGACGAGCAGCCTCGATTGGCGCGTACTCAGGAGATGCTTTCCTGCGCTTCTCTTCTTCAGAAGCAATTTCGCCTTTTAGCTTCTCTACCCCAAGAATCCCCTTTTCTCTCTCAGCTTTAAGCGCAGCCTGTCCCTCTGGACTCTTTAGATATTCTTGATCTGCATTAAACTTCTCAATTTGAGCGCGCAGGTAATCCTGCTGCATCTTCTTTGTCTCTCGCTCTGTTGCTGCATCAGCCTGCTTCTGCCTTACAGCCTCTTCGTAGGCTGGGCTTTTATAAACAGTAAATGGTCCGAACTGAACTAGGTCGGCCATGTTATCCTACTCCACCAAGACTGTATGATTTAAATGCGCTTGCAAAAGGAGAAACAATATTTCCAATACCACCAGCGATCTGAGCGAACGTAGAGGATGCTGGCTGCTGTGCCGACAATCCAGAAACATATGTTCTGTAATTATCGGCAGTGAAATTAGCTAAAGTATTATAAATAGATGCAGCATTCTGTGCGCCCTGGAAGCCAGCATTAGGGTTTACATATTGATATCCAGCAGTCGCGGTAGGACTTGTTGCGAATCCAGCCGTACCCTGCGGAGCTGATGCAGCCAGATAATTATTCAATAAGTTCTGTTGCTGCCCAAGCCTTTGCGAGGAAAGATTATACATGGTAGGTCCAGAAGCAGCGAACTGCTGTGCAGCTCCAAGCCTGCTCTGATCGAGAGCGTTTCGCAGGCTTGTGTCGCGAGCTAACGCAGCACCTGTTGTTTCGCCTGAAGATAAAAATTGTGATGCTGCGCCAAACCTAGCAAGCTTGCGAGCCTCGCCAGCAGCACCAGTTTCTACTGCCTCTTGAACCGCAGGGGCAACACCAAAGATATTACCGCGAGCAGTCTGGGCAGCGCGAGCTGCCTGCTCATATTGACGCTGTTCTTCCGCTCCAAGCGTAGAACCAAGTCTTAATTGATTTAAAGCTTCTTGTTCAAGACTGCTGCGAAGCTCTTCAGTTTGTGCGGTTGTAGTCGCGCCAACTGGCGTTTCCGCCATCTTCTTGTACTGGTCAGCAAGCGTGCGAACTGTCGAGCCAAGAGTTGGGTCGATGGCTTCAATTTGAGCCATCGTCCTCTCTTCAGGAAGCTGAAGGGTTTCCCTGAATTTAGAAATTGTAGAGGCTGCCTTTTCACCAGAAATAGGTGAATAATTATCGTAAAGATTTTTTGCCTCAAGAGTATCTTTCTGTGCTTGAGCAAGTTTTGTATTTAAATCGTTAATTGTTTTTTGAGCTTCAGTCCTCCTCCTGTCACCTGAGGGAAGAGATGAAATAAATTGATTCGCACTTGAAAGCTGGCTTTGAAGGTCTGTGGTGGCAGCAGTTCCAGTATCATAAAGACTCTTGTACTGATTTTTTCTGGCTGTATTGATGTCATCCAGAATCTGCTGGTCTGTTACCTGAACATTAAGTTTGTTTGCAAGCCCACCAGTTGAGAAAATCTTTTCACCGCTAAGATCTGTGAGTCCAGCCGTTAAACCAGAAGCGGTTTTTAATGCACCAGGCAGGCCAGTCGTAAAATCACTTACGCCATATTTCGTGAATTCCTCAAGATATGATGGAACGGCCTGATTGGCGGTTGCTATTAATCGAGATAATTTGTCTTGCTCTACAAATGCCTTGCCCTCTTCAGACTGTCTTTGCGGGCCTGCTGGAGTTTTTGCTGGTCTAGCATTTTGAGTTGCAACAATTTGCCTTTGATTGTCAATTTCATTGATTACATCAATTGCTGCTTGCGAATTTGCAATAAGTGCTTTAGCATTTGCGCCCAATTCCTTTGAATCAAAACTTCTTAAATCTTTCGAAAAATTCTGTAAATCAGCTTTTTGAGCTTGGCTTAAATTTTCTACTCCAGTTGCAGATGCTGCTGCTATTGCAACATAATAATTATTTGCAGCTTCATTAAAGTTCTTTGGGCTAGAAGTGATAGATTTTTTAGATGATTCATTAATGAAATCTTTTTCAATCTGAGTGAGTCCTGAATAACCGATTTGATTAGCCGTCTGTATCAAATCTTTAAATTGCTGTAATTTTTCTTGGCTTGTTAATTTTGGAAGATTTTCAAGATTTTTTAAAACTAATGAATTATTGCCATTTCTTTCATTCTCATCCCATTGATTTATAAATCTTTTTTCTTTTTTACCATACTTATTGTAATGGTTAATTACATTTCCTACTTTGTAGCCATTTTTTGCGAGGTCTGGATATCTTGCCAAATAATATGCTGCATTAAATTCGGTTTGTGGCTTCTTAATTGCATTTGATAATACAGATGGATCAAAAGTCGAAATCCTTGATGCTCCAACTGATGAAAGTACTGAATCTAAGCTAGATGGAAGTAATGCAGGAGCTTGCGGAGGGGATGCCATAAATTTATTAAGTTATTTGCCTTTTTGCAGCCATTGATAAATAATCAACTGGAGCGACTCCAGTGCCTTGCTGTACTTCCGACGGAACTGCTCCCATTGGAGACTGACCATAAAGTCTTGCAAATTGCAAAGCAGCCTGCTGGCCGAGTGCCTGTTGTGTAGCAAAAGCATTTGGAGACAATTCAAATTGACGCTTCATCGCCTCAATGGATCTTTGCGGACCAAGTTCTCGCTCAACCTGGAGCTGAGACTGGGCTGCCCTTTGAAGATCCAAAGCAGCCATTTGCCTGTCTAGCTCGCGCTGGCGAGGTGCATACTTCTCGCGAATGTTTGTTTCAAGTTTTGCAATTTCAGGCTGAGTCTGAATATAAGTTTCCAATGACGATCTGTAGTAAAGATCATTCGCCTTCGCTGCCTCCACAGGATTGGGAGGCGGAGGAGCTGGAGGGGGAGATGGTTGTCCACCGCCACCCATATTAAGCCAGAGCCTTTCGCATGAACTTCATATAATCATATTCCTTTGCTTTTCCAAGACGTTTAAAAATTATTCGCTTGCGTGGGCCAAATCGATCCAAAAGGATCAATAGCAAGCTTTTGAGAGGATCAACCAACTCAGCCTTTTTAATACCACTAGTAGCACACAAGTCAACAAAGATGTCCTCGCCAGCCTCGTCATGGATATAGTGATCTGGATTAACTCCATAAGGAACACACCTTGCTAGGGCAACTCCATGAATTTCCCCATCCCTATCCCTTACAGTTCCCATAAGTCCCTTACTATCAAACCAATGTACCCAATCACTAAAGTTTGGCCAACTTGCTTCAGTAACACCGCTTTCTTCAAGAAATTCTACCTGGGTCATATATTTTGTTGAATCTGAATTGTGTCTGGATTGGCTGCAATAATTACGCCTCGAATAGAAAGCTTTTTTGTTGCAGCCTCAATTTTCAATTTAATATTGCGCCACTTGTTATATGATCTTAGGCTATCGGCTATTCGTTTTATAACACCCGCGCTAAATTGTTGTGGCAATATAAATGGAAGAGAAATTCCACTTGCAGATTCTGTATTAACATTTGTTGAAATAATAATGTCACTTGGATCTGTATCCCTTCGGATGCTTATTGTTGTATCTGTAGATCCAGAATTAAATAATTCAATTTCATAGTGCGATCCATATTTTAGTGCAAAACGATCATCAAGTTCATAAGCCTTGGTTGCAACCCTGCTTTTATAGCTAGTGTCAAAATCTCTAAATCCAGTATCGACATCAACAGAATCTGCATCTCTGTAATCTGTTAAATGACCTATTTTTGATGTTATTGTTCCAATGCAAAGTTTGATTGTATTTGTCGAGAATCCAGAACTAAAACTTGTTTCAATCATTCTTGCTGCAGCGATTTCCCACAATCCTTCAAAGGAATTGAAAATTGAATTGTACACCAATATATGACTTGGTTTGATTGCCGAATCTAGTGGTACGGCAAGAAGGTATCTATTGTTATGGAATGTTGCATTGCAGGTATCGATGAAGCTTCTATTAATCCTCGCAATGATGTCTTTAACTGGCTCGCTTATTGTCAATCCAACTGTTGAAAAGTCATCAGCTAAAGACCTTGAAATTGATCTTATTCCATCGTTTGCTAGAAACAATACATCCTTGTTTACGAGGGCAACTGATCTTCCTGCGATACAACCGATCCTGTTTGAAACTGTCTGAACAGTCCATTCTGCTGCGCTGTTTATAAGCGACAACACACTAGTTCCTGATGTAGTCGTTGTTCTTGGCGTGACATCAACTAGATAAATCTTATTCCTCTTGAACACTAGGATTTGGAATCCGTAGAAAGGCTGGATCGCAATAATGTCTTCGCCGTCATCTCCTCCAACAATAATTGAATTTGTAGTTTTCCATATCTCTGGGTCAAGAATGTCAGAGGCGTAAAGAGTGTTCCGATTTTCGCCTGTGCCTATTCCGAATAGGCGATTTGTGAATGATTTTATTAAGCGCAGGCCAGTAGGAGCCAATTGGGTTGAAATGTTTGCCGTGGCTGTTGCGCTGCTTCCGCCTCCGCCAGTAATTGTAACTGATGGAGCGGTCAAGTATCCAGACCCAGCGTTGGTTACTGTTATTGCCGTAACTTTATTTGATACAACAGTTGCAATTGCTGTTGCTGTTGTGCCATATCCAGCCGTTGGAGTTCCAATTGTTACAGTTGGAACGCTCGTATATCCACTTCCATCGTTTGTAACAGTAATTGATGCAATGCTAGTACCCTGGCGATAATTATTTGTTCCATCGGTAAACTGGAGATTGCTTGATCCGTCCGTCCAGAACAACTTGTTATTTAACTGAGCAAATTCTATTTGAGCTGATGAATTTACTACTGTCCCACCAGTTGTGGAAAATGTGGTTGAACCAGTGTTGTACTTATAAAGAGTTCCATTTGTCCCAACAACAATTGTCTCAAAATTTGGCGTATCAAAATAGAACATCCCCTGCACTGTATTGGCAGTAGAAAAACTTGTTGAAATTGTCTCAATCCCCTGGCGAGTTTGAAGGTTTCCATTTGGCGAAATGGTCATGTTAAGCAGCTCAGAAGCTGCGTTATCCGCAATAAGATTGGGGCTAATGCCAGATACCTGGCCACCATCAAAGCTTGGCGTGACAGCTACCGACAGTACATCATCTGTTGCATCCGTGAAGTACGGCATGGCTTTAGATGATCTCTTCTAAACCAAGTTCGCCAAGAGAGGTTGGGGTGATCTGCTTCATTCCGCCAACTTGGCTCAATTCGTAGTTCGCCATAGATGCCAAGTCGGTATTGGCGGTCTGAACAACAAGCTGTGCCTTTCCATACTGACGCTCACGCTCAAGTGCGTCTGCATGAGTCAGGGCAAGTACGACATGACTGACATGCGGAAGGCGAAGTTCGTCACCAATTGCGTTGCTGGTTGGGGGAAAGTCTACAACATAGTTCGAGCGAGTAAGGCATTGAAGCTTTTCGATAACTTTTAAAGTGGTTGTGCTGGTTGTATCGAGAGCAGGGTAAACATCAATTTCTGCAATACCAGAAGTGTTGCGTCCCTTGAAGTAATACGCCTGCGGTGTGCCAGTTCTGTCAATGTCAAGAAGATCTGCATCCTGTGATATAATCGTGGCAAGATCCATTGGGGTAAGTTCGTTATCTCCCCATGCAACGGAGAGAGGTGTCTCTACGCTTGTTCCGAGGGCTACTGTTCTGCTGGTTATATCTGTAATAGCATACGTCGAATTGGTAACAGTCTCGCGCCAGGGCGCAAAGTTCCAAACGCGCCGATAGTTTAGGGCTGCCGACTTTTGCAGAAACGTGATAGTATCAGCATCGGTCTTACCGATCTTCTCGCCTGCAAACTGAGCGATTTCTGTAATCGTCATTTTGCTTCTAGTGCTTCAAGCCTTGCTTCAAGGGAATCGTTTTTAGCTTTTAACTCTTGAATTGCCTTGACTAACCTTGCCTCTGTTTTGCTCCATGCGGTTATTGTCAGCATTCCATCGTCATTAACCCCTATTGAATCTGGATATACTTCCTGCATCTCCTGAGCAATAAACCCAATCTGGTGGCCAGATCCATCCTTGTAGTCAAATTCACATGGACTTAATGCGCATATATTGTCAATTTGACTTGGAAGTGCTGTGATATTTTCTTTTAATCTTCTATCTGAAGTAGAACCAAATGCAGCAGTATTTGCTCCGTTTGCGTTTATTTTTCCAGAATTAGTTGCTCCATTCCCTACTTGAAATAAGACAAAATTTTGATTTGTTGTATTGAGGGCATCTGCTTTTATCACAGAAACGGCTGATTGTGATGTTGATGATGTTGCAGTTATTTGGAATATTCCTGCTGATGTAGATGCAGATGTGGATACAGAATGAAGCAATGCGGTGGGACTGGTTACATTAATTCCAACATTTCCAGCAGAAGAAATTCGAAGACGCTCTGTTCCAATGGTGGAGAATTGAAGATTGTCAGTTGCGTGTTCGTACCTAATAATTCCTCTATAAGCATCAGTTCCTGTTCCGTCTGCAAAATGAACTGATCCTGTGCCAGTTGAAGATGAAACTATTGTCATTCCAGAATTAGATGCTCCAGATCCTACAACTAAATCTAGTGCTGCTGAATTATATGATGATGCAATTGAATTCTTTATCCCAACATTTCCATTTGAATCAATGCGGAGTCGCTCTGTTCCTGAGGTATAAAGACCAATTACCCCGCCTGTCCCTGCAAGTTGACCCATCTGTAATGTTGAATTATTTTCTGTGCAAAATACTCGCCCATTGTTTGTTGAGGTAACATCCATTACCAATCCGACTGTCGAATTGTCTGGATTCAATAATTGAATTTGTCCGCCTTCTGCGCCATTCGCGCGAAGCTGAACAGTTCCATTAACATCTAGTTTTGTGGATGGAGCAGTTACCCCAATCCCAACATTTCCACTTGAATCCACGCGAAGGCGTTCTATTGCATTTGTTCCTCCACTAAGAAAATTTGGCGAAGTGCCAATTCCAATTCCAAATCCACTTGTTGAACTCTCTCTAACTCCAGATATAAAACAACATTCGGTTGTTTGATTGGCATTTCTCCATGTTATTTTATTTCCATTATCAGGATAACTGCCTGAATTTTCAAGTCTAATTGTCTCATCTAGTGAAGATGAGCTTGTAACGGCATGAAGCTTGGTTGCTGGGCTAACAGTATTAATCCCAACATTGCCTGTGGCATCCTTGTAAATCTGCCCACTACCAATGTTGACCACATTTGTAGATCCAGTAATTGTTCCAAGGAATGTGGATGTGGTTGCGGAAAGGTTGGTAATCGTTCCGTTGGTAACTACTGCATTTGTTGATGTGGTTGTTCCAGCCGTAAGGCCAGTAATCGTTCCAGTAGTGCTTCTAAGCGTTGAAACAGTTCCAGTTGTTATATTGGCGGTGCTTGCGGTTAGCGTCTGAACTGTCCCATTGGTAATGTTGGCAGCAGTAGATGTGGTAGTTCCTGTCGTAATGGTTGGAATTGTTCCAGTCGTGCTATTAAGCGTTCCAATGGTTCCCCTGGTACAAGAAAGCGTTCCAATCGTGCCAGAATTGATGCTAAACGAGCATTCTGGATTAATCGTAGCATCCGCAATCAAAGCGTTAAGATTCGTATTGGTTACTGTGTCGTTTGCACTAAAGGTGGTTCCTGCTGTAAAATTCGGCATATTTTCTCCTAGTTGTTCCTATTTTTGATTACGTCCCAAGCCATTGAACATATAAGGCCAATAACGCCAGAGAGGGCTAGTATCCTAGTCCTTAAATGCTCCAGCGCATTAACCTTATTAGCAATGTCTGCGTAGTTTGCAAGTGACCTTTCTACCATAGAATAAAGCTGGACTTGACGCTCTTCCATCCTGGCGAGCCTAACTTCCATGTTCCAGACTTGTTCTTCGCTCATGGCTTAGTAGCCCCCAGGTCAGATGCAGCACTCATGTCACTGTAGCGTGGAAGGGCGTTGTTGTCTTCGTGCTTTGGCGAGCAGGAGGCAAAGGCAAGGCAGAGGATGGAGATGGTAATTAAATTCATTACGGAGCCGTGCTTATGCTGTTTCCATAAATTAAGTTATCCTTAAGTATCCTTGTCCCTTTAAATTAGACCATCCAAATCTAGGCAAAGAAGAGGACGAAGCAGAGGAATGATAAGCCCATCCTACACCAGTTTCACCATCGTCATCGCTATACAATGTCCAATTAGAACCATCATGTGATATAGATGTTGTGCCATTAGCCCAACTTCCTCCACCACCAGTAAGTGTTTGAGTTCTTGGTCCGTAGCCTGTGTCTGGATTCCAAAGACCCTTAATAATTATACTTGTTTGAGACAACGGAATTGTGGTGTTTGTGTAGGCACTAATTGTTGGAGCACCCGCACCATTGGGGACATTATAAGTCTCTGACAGCTCAACAGACCAACCAGAAGTAGGTAATGATGTTGAGGGTGCGGTGACATTAGCTATATATTTTATATAGACTATTTGTTCTTCTCCATCTGGCACAAGAGATTCATATTGTAGCCTCCAGACACCAGCATTAAAAGTAATCGAAGGCCCAGAAACATAAAAAGCATAATCTTGCTCATGGAAAATTGGGCCATACCAACTAGGAGGACTACCAGCCGATCTAATAAAAGGCACTCTAGGCGTATCTGGTCGTGTGCTAAATTGAACATCTATATTAGCAGTAGAAAGAGGTAAGGGTGCAGCCACTCCACCAACCTTGCGGATGTTTTGCGCTCCTAGTCCTAGAGATAGTCTTGGCATAGAGTTAAAATGCAATCACCCGCCAAGGGGTGGAACCTTTGGCGGTGTGGTTGCTTGAATCATTAACCAGCTATGTAGCCAATCACCTTGCCAGTTCCAGCCGTGTAGCTGTCGAACTCGCCATAGATGATGTTGCCTGATCCAATCGTAACGCCTGTCAGAGTGCCATCATATTTACCGCTGATCGCGCTAAACGTGGTATCTGAAAGCATTTGGATTGCCCAGTATCCAGCGGGTGCTGTTCCAGTTGTGCCTACGGAAAATCCGTATTGAGCCTGGAATTTATCTAATGCGCGTGACATTAGGTGTGGAGGGCAATCCGATAGGAAGTGCCGTTAAGAGTTACATTCAAGGACGCAGTGGCTGTTGCAACAGTATTAACTGTGCCACCGCTGGAACTTGCTGTAATCTCAAACACGTTTGTGAAGCCCTGGGTATCAAAGCGGATAGCTTTTCCCTTGGCTTTTCTTGTGCTTCTTACAAATTCATTCGCCATATTCTTAATCTCCTTTTCGACTCCAGGCACGTTTTACCTGATCCGCGCTGAACTCGCTTTTAAATCTACTCCCAAGCTTTTGTTCTTGTTTGTAGTACCCCTTCATAATATTTGTTTTATTAGACCCAAGTGGGTTGTCGAGGGGATCGCCAACACCAACAAGAGCCAAACGTTGTGGGACAGTAAACCGCTTCAGATACTTAGGGACTGAGTCCCTTTCAGCTACTGATTTTTCCAGTTCAACGACTGAACCATTTCTGGTATCGGTGTACTGGTAAATCGGCATTAGCTGTAGCTTTCCTCGTCGGCATTCTTCGCCAGCTCACGCATTTTGTCCTCCTCAGACATGTTGTCCTCTTCGTTATTCTCGGATTCGCCTTCGATCATGGCCTCATTGACCTTGATGTGAGCTACTCCGTTCTTAACCATTTGGACAACACCGCTGAGTTCAACTTCATCACCTTCAGAGGGAGGAACATTGTCTCCGCCATCATTAACTTCAAGCATCGACAATGGCAACATGACCATGCCTTTCGACATTTTCATATCACCACCTTCATTCATTCCTTCTTTCATTTGATCTCCGTTGGAAGGGGCTGGGGAGGTTTTATCCTCCCCAGCTTTCCTAGGACCCATAGCGATTACTAGGGTTCCCATTTAATTGTTTAGCTGTAGTTCGACTTCGCGAAGATCGCGCGGAAGAACGTAGTATCCAATTGTTTGGCAGCGTAGAACGTCTTGAAGGACGCTACTACACGTTGGCCGTAAGGATCGGATTTATCAGCAGCGTCAAGGATCGTTACCTTCGGTGAGAAGGGCGAACCAGAAGCAACGATTGAGCTTAAGCTAGGAACTCCAAAAGAGTTTCCACCTAAGAGCAAGTTGCCATAGACAGCATTGCCAGCAGTCGAAGCAGAAGCCACACCCGCAGCAGCGGTTGCGAACGTCTGGACGTTTGTGCTGGAAATAACTTTGCAGCCGAACAACGAACCAATTTCACCTTTGAAGATGGCATCAGGATTCGAGTAGCTCGAAACCTTCAACCAATCGTCATCCTGTTGGAGGTCACGAATGACCGCAGGGTGAGCGACAAGGACGTAAGAATCCTTGATCTTAGGCGCACGGCTGATGAACAAGGCAGTCGCGCCGTCGAGTAGATCGGTGGCGGTGATTGCGCTGTTAGCAACAGAGCTAGTTGCGAAGGTCGTGCCGTTTGTGCCGTTCTGGGCATAACGAGCATAGCTCTTCGTGGCAACGTTTGTGCCAGTGGAGGTGGAAGAGTCCTGAATCAGCGCGCGGTGACACAGAGTGTCCGCATGCAGAGCAGCGTCTTCACCCAACTGTTTGGTGGCCTGGGCGAGGTGGTTAAACAATTCCGTGGCGAGCAAAACGTCCGTGAGGACGATCTGGCTGCCGTACTGCTGGAGGGTCGCTTCAACAGTGGACAGGGTCAGCTGACGCTGATCCGAGCCATCGCTAACAGTCGTTCCTTCAGAGAGGGAGACGATCTTGTCAATCGCAGGATTATCAAACTTAAAGAAGCGGATAGTTTTGTTTCCGCCAGTTTTCGAAGGATACGCCACCTTCATTGCAAACTGCTCCATTTGGAGCAAGGGGAGCGCACGTTCCAAGAGCATCTTGGAAAAATACGCTTGGAACTGTGAGGACACAGATCCAGTAGTTACATAAGCCATTTTATTATTTTCCTTTTAAACAACTAACCTATTTTACGATCTATCCGCCTCTGCTGCCATTTTCATCAATTCACGACCTTGCTCCTCCGAGGAGAGTTCGTGAAAAGCTTTAACGCGAGCAGGGCCAGAAGGTTGACCGCTTGCAGGTGTCGTTGCCTTTCTTAGTTGAGTCACTTCGGACTCATACTTTGCAATCTTCTTTTCCAAGTCAGAGGCAGCGTCCGCTTTGAGCTTCATCTTCGCCAAACCGACTGCATCATTGATTCCGTTAGGATAGTTCCTAAGAATCGCATGTTCCTGCAGTAGCGTTGATACGGCCTTATACAGATTGCTCGAAGAATCCTTTAGTTCTGGATTCGAATCGACTTCTCGCAGGAGATTTTGATCCCAGGCGTTTTTCCATTCGGTCTGCGCCTTTTGCTCATTGTATTTCCTGCCATCAGTCTCAATCTCGTTGGCCTTGCTTTCAGCGAGTTTTGCAAGATCATCACGGCCTTCATCACGATAACTTTTTGCTGCTTCGCGATAGTCATCCGCGCTAAACTTGCTAGTGCTTGCCTTTGCTTCTTTCGAAGCAGCCTCTTGACTAGACCTTGCAGTCTTGGCTGCCTCAATAGCTTCTCTTTCGGTCTGGAGTCTTGCACGTTCCGCTTTGACATCGTCCCACTCTTTTGCGAGTCGAGACTGTGCCTTTTGGTACTTGCTTTGCTTCTTTTCGGAAGCTGACTCTGACTTGGGTTCATCAGATTGCGTTGTTAAAGAGCTTGTTGAGGTAGTTTCAGTCTTAGGGACTTCATCTACCACCGCATCGTTCGATGTGGATTTGGTTTCGGCATCTTCTGGAGTCGCAGGTGTCTCCGAGTTATCACTGCTTTCAACCTCCTGCTTAACTTCTTTAGTAGCCTCAACATTATCTTCTGGTACTTCATCTAAACCAGCGTCAAATGCTGCTGCCATCTTCAGCATATCAAGTTCAGTCGGTTCTTTGGAATCAGCCATGTTGACCCTTTCTTACACCGCGCCACAGGGAGTCATTCTGTGGCGTAGGTTAGTTGACAGCAGATTCATCGACACCATCCCTGCTGTCGAGGATGGGCGAGTTTTGTTTGGGGCTGCATAACGACTCAATTGTCGCCACACAACCTCGAAATCCTTTAGCATATCCACAAGCCTCTGCAAGTGAGTTCGCTTCTTTCTCTACTGCGGAGGCATTTTGGCGTAAGGTAAGGTTAAGTAAGATAAGACCAAGCTTCTTGCCAGTTAGACTACCAAGGAATCCTGTCAATGCGCGCTCGTCCTCTGCTTCCCATTTAGGTTCGTCTACCCACTCTTGGTGGCGTATAAAAGCCATAATTGCGCGTAGTCTTCTCATACTATGTACCCCCAGCTATCGCCTTGGAATAAGGCCAGGTAATCGCCATTGAAAGTCTCTGAGAGTGCCTGTCTTACTGCTGGAAAGCTAAAGTCGTGACCTGTCATGCATCCACCCTTTCTTAGCTTGGGTAACCAGAAATCTATGTCAGCACGCACACCTTCGTACCTGTGGTCACCATCCACATAAACCATGTCAAGCGATCCGTCAGCAACAAACTCAAGCGCATCAAGGCTCTTACCGCGAGAGAAGGTTACATTACCCTTTGGCCTTGTTCTTTCGGTAAAAGCATTGAAAACATCCTCCATTGGGCATTGGTGGCTTGCCACATCATTCGGATCGTACCCATTCTCCCAGGGATCAACTGCAAGAACTTCTTTGAAGTAATCTGCCAATACAACAGTACCTTCTCCGCTATAAGACCCAATCTCTACGCATTTGCCAATTGCACCATTCTGATTCGCCCACTTGCATAACTTGGCCAATCCTTCGGCCTGAAACGCATCGCGCATTACTGGTACTGCCATCCGCCAATACAAGCGGTTATACCGCTAAAGTCAAAGCTTAAATTAGCTTCTGAGATTGGTTTAAAGTTCCACTGCGCTGCATGCCCTGCTGGAGCATTTTATTGTAATCCTGCATTTGTTGCGTAGAGCCAGGTGCTTTTAATTTTTTGTCATCCCTCCCACCGCGATACATATTGCCAGGAAATTGATTGACTGGATTTTGTGGAATAACTGGAGCAGCTGGCGGTGGTGGTGTAGTTACGTTAATTGGACCTGCGTTAATTTTGCCGTATTCAGATCGAAGTCTTGCTAGGTTCTCAGCCATTTTGGGGCTTACTTTTGATGGATCAACTACGGACTCAAGAAATTGTGGATATGAAGATTTCTTCTGATCTTCAGGAATAAATTGCCCAACATCATTGTAATACTTTTTATTCAACCCAATCATGTATTTCTGAAACTCAATATTGTTTCTGCTGAGAACTTCTGGGTCAAACGCCTTGCCTGGTTGTGGTCTTAGCTGTGGGTTTTGATCCATGAATTGCTTTTGAAGCTCCGCTTCCATAGCACTAAAATACATTGGCTTTTGGTTGTCTTGCTGGGTTGGCGCGCCCATCAGTCTTCCCTGAGTAAAATTATTTGCCTGTGCATCTGAAAGAAAATTTTGATAATTTTGCTCTGCCAAGGCTGCGTCGAAATTAGGATTACGCACTGCATCAATCGGAGCCGTGCTTGGCTTTGCAAGTGCTGGTGCTTTTCGTGCTGGAAGTTTTGGTTTGGTTGCCATATTACATTACCTGTGGTTGGAGTTGCTGTTGTTGTGCTGCCATCTGTTCTTGCTGTTTAGCCTGCCCAGCAGCTGCATCGCGAAGTTGTTTCTGAATAGCCCTAGAGGTATTCGGATCAGTTTGTTCTAGCGCAGATAAGTGCTGTTGCAAGTGGTCCATGAGAACTTGTACTGCACTCTGGTCTACTGGCTGCTGACGCATTTGCGCTGCTTGGTTGAACGCGAAGAGAACCGATATGTGCGCTTTGTGATCATCGCTAGGCTTAATCGCGACAGGGAATCCTGTGGCCAGCATGGTCGCAATTTCTGTCGCTTGGTCTTCAGCTTGATCGCCTGATCCTGCTTGCGGGTCAGTAAATAGTTTTCTAACGAGACTAGGGTCATCTTGCTCAAGAACTGACTTTACCAGTTCTCCTTGGTTGATGTAGGGATTCCCTTGGAACATCTGCATGCGAGCAACTGATTTCTGCAATGCAAATTGGCGGTTGATAAAGTCAAGTCCACCCTTCGGCTCGATCGAATACTGCTCATGGATTCCTTCAGGAACCATTTGGCCAGTATCGTCAGCATAGCGGAACATCAAATCTTCCTTTGCGTACTGGACGTACAACGCCCAAGACTGACGGAATAGGTGGGCCAAGCTCATTCGGAAGATGCGATTACGCAAATCACCAGAAGCAGCAGCCTGACCCTGCATTGCTTGAATCTCGGCAGCAGTTTTTCTGTCAGCAGAATTAAATTGCGATCCAGCACCAAAGTCAGCGTTACCCATGCGGTTCTCCGCAAGCTGACGCTCTTCAAGCATCAAACGCTGGAAGTCGAATGGAGGTTGGCTGAACTGGACAGGCTTCAATCCTTGCGGAAGGATCTGACCAGGCTGCATCCTCAAGTTCGCTGTGTTCAGCGATACTGGATTCTGCGCTTCGAAAACAGGGCGGTTGGCCAGCTCTACATAGTCAGAGAGCGAGTTCTTGAGCTTGTTTAGGAGGTTTTCGCCAGGGAGGAGGATCTCAGCTACCCCGCGAGGACTATACCAACCGCCACCTGTGATTTCATATGGGAAATCAACAAAAGGAGGTTCGCCGTGTTCGTATGGGAGGGTAAATGGTTTTCGCACGTTCTCGTTTACTACAAGAGGGGAGAATGTCTCAACCAACCATCCGTCCTTCGACGGAGTGTACATTTCCCACAAGATGATCCGATCTTCCTCTGCTTCCTGCGTGATGCCTTCGCGACGATAGATCTCGTCTTGGATCTCGCTGCGAAGTCCAACAGCGTTGTTTGGTTTGCCAGCAATTTGTTTGATGAAGTCTTCGTCCTGCTTGTAGAGAGGATTGGTCTTATAGCTATCAACGGAAATGGAAATGATGTGAACGATGAAGTCTGCGTCTTTAAGTTCTTTGGTGTACTGAGGAACAATCAAATGAAAAGGATCGATAGCCTCGAAACCGATCCGCTTGTTTTGATCGTCCCAAACAACCTTGGCAACACCGCGACCATAGAGAAGCAAGTTGTCAATGACCGAAACAATCTCTTTCTGGAAATTTGTCTGTTCGCGCATCTTGTAATCAAACCAACGCTCGGCAGTAACAGTAATCGGAGTCAACTGCTGGCGCATCGGAACGAAGCTGGAAAGAATGTCGTTGCCAATCGCGCTGTTGACGAAGGAGGGCTTGAGACGCTCAATCGCTGTGTCGATCAACTGAACGTGAAGGTCGGCTGCTGTAGGCCAAGGCTTGACCTTACGGCGCACGCCAAAGTAGCGAGCTTGGTAGAATAACCGCTGGCGGTTCTCCCAGGTTTCGCGTTGGTTAAGACAATCAATAATCCTCTCGTAGTAATCTCCGCGACGATTGTTCTTCTCTTGATTGGTTGCCATATTATTTATTTCTCTCAGTCTTTAGTTCATACGAAAGATCGTTGACAGCATTCAAGGCTTTCCTTGCCCATTCGCGTGTACCAGGAGTACCGCGACGAATTTCAATGTAAGTCGGATCTTTCATCAGGTCTTCAACTATCCCTGTCGTGTTTGTTATTGGTGTCGTTGTTGCGCAACCACCAAGACTCACCGCTAAGATCGCTATCAATAGCTTTACGATTGTCGCGCCACTCGTTCTCAAAGTTCTGAGTGCGCTTCTGCTTCCAACTTGGAATGATGCGAAAGACGGCTGCGATGATCTCAAGGATTGCACGCAGCACAAAAGATTATTTAATATTTAGCCCAACTGTCTTCAAGAAATTAACTATCTTTTCTAGGAAGCTGTCATCAGCGGGGGTGGGTGTCAGTTTAACAATAATGCGAGCAGCAAGAACGATACCGCCTACGGCAGCAACGATCTCTTGCCAGTTTGAAGTAATCCAATTCCAAATATTCATAGTTTATCCTCCTGCGTCAAAGCCAGCCATGACAGGGTCGTGCGACTCCATCATTTGGTTTAACGTCTTCCAAGTTGGCCGTTCCGTGGGGAAAGTCAAGTCCCAGCGGATATTACCACCATCCAGGCACAATGCCAACGCATCCGCTCGATCAGGGCTGGCGATACCTCTACTGCGCAAGGAATCCTTGGATTCTACCCCAAGCTTGCCCCTGCTGTTGGTCACAGTCCTGCGACATGTCAATTGAGCCATTAGGTCATCGTCATCCTCTGGAAGTATGATCTCGCGATCCCCAATCTTCTTTGACATGTTAAACCACATCTCAGCCGACTTGTTGGTGTACGCATCCGCATCGTTAGGCGTGCCACCAAAGTTTACCCTATTCACTCTCCACCCAGCCTCGGCCAAGGCATCACACATCGGCATGCCCAATCCACTCGCGTCCGCATAGATGTCTTCTGGCTTTAGCCCAGCCTTCTTGAACTCGACGATGAACTTGCCAACCGCTGCCATCGTGTCCTTATCGCGCCAGGCAATGATGGGAAGGATCTTGTTGCCATCTCGAATGCACAGGACGTTGCAATCGCCACCTGCTGCAAAGTCTACTCCTGCGGTCCTGCTCCCAGGCTTAAAGTCAGGTGGGCTGTTCTGACAGCCTTGGAGGGAGTTGTAGTTAATGACCAAGCTTTCCGATCCGATATCCACAAACTCGCCATAAACCATAGACCGAGTGAGTGGATGTTTCTCGCCGTACCTCTGCATCACCTCGTCGATCTGGGCCTTGGTGATGTGAGGGCAATCAAACGCTGTTACTGTGTGCTTTCTCCACATCGCAGATTCCTTGGTGAATGCGCGATAGAACGCGCCTGTACTCGCACCAGGGCTGGAGGCGAGCAGTACGCGAGTTGGTTGGCAACGCCACAGAGCTTCGAAGAGTGGGTCTGGAATTGACTTGGCTTCGTCCACCACAATCAGCAACGGCATGGTGTCGTGGTCATCGGCGTGGAACCCTTCCGCTCGGCCTGGGTCTGTTGCGCTATAGCCAACGATCCTGCTCATCGTGCCATCTGGAAATATGTATCGGATTTCGCCTGACGTTACTTCCCAATTTCCGCCCACTCGCGCAATGTGCTTGCGCAGGCTGGGCCACAATT
>Ga0114968_10000281_pt1 | contig 37885 bp, 28 predicted proteins | sample M_130807_EF_Meta_FD_87020 | JGI IMG/M metagenome (GOLD analysis project Ga0114968, IMG submission 87020) | Freshwater microbial communities from Lake Montjoie, Canada to study carbon cycling - M_130807_EF_MetaG | ecosystem: Environmental > Aquatic > Freshwater > Lake | place: Lake Montjoie... | reverse complement strand
TTGATTCGCGATGCCGAAGGCCAAAAAATGAGCAAATCTAAAGGCAACACGCTTGACCCTGTGGATTTGATTGATGGGGTCGATCTTGAAACCTTGGTGGGCAAGCGCACCTACGGTCTGATGAACCCCAAGCAAGCGGGCGCCATTGAAAAAACCACTCGCAAACAGTTTCCGGATGGCATCCCAGCCTTTGGTACCGATGCGCTGCGCTTTACCATGGCTGCTTATGCCAGCCTTGGGCGCAACATCAATTTTGATTTGAAGCGCTGTGAAGGCTACCGCAACTTTTGCAACAAGCTCTGGAACGCGACTCGCTTTGTCTTGATGAACACCGAGGGTCAAGAGATTGCGGCTGCGGCAGATACCTCGGCACAGAGTTTTGTCGATCGTTGGATCATCAGCGAGTTGCAATTGCTTGAGCAAGAGGTGGCCAAAGGATTTGCCGATTATCGCTTTGATAATATTTCAAACGCTCTGTATCACTTTGTGTGGGACGAATACTGCGACTGGTATCTTGAGCTTGCGAAGGTTCAAATTCAAACCGGTACGCCCGAGCAACAACGCGCGACGCGCCGGACCTTAATCCGGGTGCTTGAGGCGGTCTTGCGCCTGCTGCACCCCATCATGCCCTTTATCACCGAAGAGCTCTGGCAAAAGGTGTCGCTCGTGGCGGGCAAGCGCGTCGTAACCGACGTCACCAGCATTTCGATTCAACCGTTTCCACAGCCAAACCTTGAAGCCGTTGACTCAGTAGCGACTGCGCGCGTGGCGTTGTTAAAAGGCCAGATTGAGGCGGTCAGAGCCTTGCGTAGCGAAATGAATCTGTCGCCCGCGGCGCGGGTGCCACTGTTTGCCAAAGGCCCTCAAGCGATGCTCACCGAGCACGCTGCCTACGTGGCGGCGTTAGCCAAGCTGTCAGGCGTTGAAGTCGTCACTGAATTGCCAGACGACGGCTCGCCCGTGCAAGTGGTGGGCGATACCCACCTGATGCTAAAGGTCGAAATCGATGTCGCCGCCGAGCGCGTACGCTTAGACAAAGAGATCGCTCGTTTAGCTGGTGAAATGGCTAAAGCGCAGGCAAAACTGACCAACGAATCGTTCGTTGCACGCGCACCTGCTGCCGTGGTTGAACAAGAAAAACTGCGCGTTGAGCAGTTTGGCGACACGCTTAAGCAAGTGCAGGCGCAACGCGCCAAACTAGGATGATCTGCGCTAGGCTCATCTCGCGAGGCTAAGAGATCGCCTCACGCTTTGACCTGGGGCGATCTCAAGCTTGCCCAGTGAGTCCTGGCGAGATACAGACTGACGCCATGCTCGCTACCTGGGCTCTTGGGCCTAGATCTCGAAGGAAAATCAGCAGAGGTCAAGGGTCGCGCTGAGTCGCGAAGCAACGCTCAATGCCTAAGGCGCGACCAAGGTCAGCAAATACCGCTCGTCGGCCTTGGTCAATAAGCCGCGAGCGCGTGCCTGGTCGATCAGGTCTGGCCGGTTAGCAAGCGTAAGGGCCAGCGATTGTTCGCGCCGCCAGCGTGCGATGTGTGCGTGATTACCCGACAGCAACACCGCTGGCACAACTTGGCCATTTAAGTTTTCGGGGCGAGTGTAGTGCGGGCTATCTAACAAGCCTGATAACGATTCTTGAAAAGAGTCTTGTGCTGACGATTGCCCATGGTTCAGAGCCCCAGGTAACAAGCGGACTGCGGCGTCGATCATCGCTAACGCAGCGATCTCGCCGCCCGACAATACAAAATCACCAAGCGACCACTGCTCGTTGACGTGCTCATTAATAAACCGTTGATCAACACCCTCGTAGCGGCCACAAATAAAGATCGCGCCCGACGACTGAGCCAGGCGTTTTGCCTGAGCTTGATCAAAGGGTTTACCAATTGGCGAGAGCAACACCACGGGGGCTTGACCTTGTGTGGCTTGTTTTTGCGCGGCTTGATCTTGAATCGCTTGATCTTGAATCGCTTGATCTTGTGTATCGTGTTCTTCTGTATCGTGATCTTGAGTATCGTGATCTTGAGTCGCTTGATCGTGTGCATCTTGATCTTGTGCATCTTGATCTTGTGCATCTTGATCTTGTGCGGCTTGCTCTTGCCCAGCGTGATCTTGCATCGCTCGCTGGGTGCGAATCGCTGAGAGCGCGCGCGTTAAAGGCTCGGCCATCATGACCATGCCGGGCCCGCCGCCATAAGGACGGTCGTCTACCGTGCGGTGCACATCTTCAGTGTAATCACGCGGGCTATGGGTATGCAAAGACCAGAGTTGATTTCCGTGCGCGCGGCCCGTCACCCCAAGGTCTCGCACCACGCTAAACATTTCAGGAAACAAAGTGACGAGGTCGATTCGCATCGCAGCGACTCTAAAAGTCTACAGGCCAATCAGTATCGATTCGACGCGCAGCGATATCAACATGCTGCACGTGAGCGGCCACAAAAGGGACAAGTGTTTCTTGCGGCTTACCTTTTGCATCAAGCAACGCGAGTGGATCTGTACCCTCTTGTGCTTGCTGGCGGTGTACTTTGAGAAGCGCATGCGCACCGTTATCAACAACTTCATGTACCACACCCAACAGGCCCTCTTCGCCAAACACCTGACAGCCCACCAAATCAACCCAGTAGTACTCGTCAGTTTGAGCTTTAGGAAAATGTTGTCGAGACACTAAGACGGTATAGCCGCGTAAGCTTTCAGCTAAATCACGCTCGCCTACACCCTCAAGATCAGCAACGACCGTTGAGCCTTGCGGCCTTGCCTGCTTGACCTTGTGAGGGACGGGTGCGGTAGGCTTAGCTAAGGGCGCAACAGGCGCAACTAACCACCACACGGGTGCGGCACGAAGTACTAAACCTTGAGCAGAATGCGGCTGAATCTTGACCCAACCGCGCACACCATAGGCTGAAACGATCCGACCGAGTTCGATCAGATCATCTGGCGCTGTTGCGGCGCCATCAACAGCCATCGATTAAGCCGCTGTCGCGACTTTGGCAGAGAAGTCTTTAACCAAGCGAGCGACCGCTGGTGACAACTGAGCACCCACACCAGTCCAGTGACTGACGCGGTCAAGCGCAATACGCAGGCGCTCTTCGTTTGCATTGGCAACGGGGTTGTAAAAACCAACGCGCTCAATGAAACGACCATCACGGCGATCACGAGAATCGGTCGCTACGAGGTTGTAAAAAGGACGCTTCTTGGAGCCGCCACGGGCCAGGCGAATCACGACCATAGGTAATACCTTGAAAATGTTCAGGAAAGTCTAGCAGTATAGCACCCTTTTACCAAAAGCCTAGGGGGTAACTGCCGCCAAGTTTGCCCGAGAAGTTAGCGGCCGATCGCGACCAGCTTTGCCCATGAAACTAGGGGGTCATTACCGCTTGTTTCAGGCGCCGTTTCAAGTAATGGGTGACTTGCTCAGTCTCATCGACTTGCGCCAAAAGTTCGTTACCGGTTTGCCGACAAAAGGCCTGAAAGTCGCGCACCGCGCCGCGATCGGTAGTGATCACACGCAAGACCTCGCCAGGCAAGATTGTGGCAAGCGCTTTTTTTGCCCGCAAAATCGGCAGTGGGCAAGCCAGCCCCACCGCATCAACGGTGTGCTGAAACTCGGGGGTGTTACCTGCAGAAGGATCAGTCATGATTCACCTTACATTCGTGACCAAGCGGTCTTGAAACGGCCGCGTTTAGCCTTTAACTAGCAGCCAGTCTGTCATTATCGGATCAGGCTTAGCCCTCAGATAGCGAACGACCTGCAGTAATGTCGTGGACATCACTTTAAGCACGCGACTCTGCCCACGCTTTCACGCTGGCCAAAGCGCCTGGCAGTGCCGCTAAGTCGGTGCCACCGCCCATCGCCATGTCAGGGCGCCCGCCGCCTTTGCCCCCAACCTGAGTCGCCACAAAACCCACCAAATCGCCAGCCTTGATCTTGCCTGACAAACCAGCGGTCACGCCACCCACTAAACTAATTTTGCCATCGGCAGAGCGCGCAGCTAATAACACCACTGCAGATTTGAGGCGATCTTTGAGTTGATCCACCATTGAACGCAAGTCTTTAGGATCAACACCCTGCACTTCTGTCACCAACAACTTGAACCCTGCCTCGAGGGTAAGCGCCTGATCCGTCAAGGCATTACCCGCACTTGAGGCCAGCTTGGCACGCGCTTGCTCGAGCTCTTTTTCAATGCCTTTGAGCTGCTCTTGGAGCATCGCAATACGCTCGGGCAACTCGGCTGGCTGTGTTTTGAGTGCGGCGGCAGCGCGGTGCGCGGTCGCATTTAAGTTTTGCACCCAGGCTAGGGCGTTACTACCTGTTACCGCCTCAATCCGTCGTACACCCGCAGCGACGCCACCTTCGGATACGACTTTAAACAGCCCGATGTCGCCCGTGCGAGCAACGTGGGTGCCACCGCACAATTCGCGCGAAAAACCAATATCCAGCACGCGAACGGTATCGCCGTATTTTTCGCCAAACAAGGCCATCGCGCCGCCCTTGACCGCGTCGTCATAAGACATCACTTGCGCCTGCGCGGCATGATTTGCCAGCACCTCAGCGTTGACCAGGATCTCGACTTTCGCGATGTCGGCGTCAGAGATCGGCGCATCATGGGCAAAGTCAAAGCGAGTTTTGTCGGCATCGACCAGCGAACCGCGCTGCTGCACATGACTGCCCAACACTTCGCGCAACGCTTTATGCATTAAGTGTGTCGCCGAGTGATTGCGCACGGTGCGGGCGCGATACGCAGTATCAACCTGAGCACTGACCTGCTGCCCAAGTTTGAGTGTACCGGCCGTGAGTTTGCCGTGATGACCAAACACATTAGGTTGAATTTTTTGCGTATCCAGCACCGCGAACGTGGCTGTACCTTGCGCGCCGAGCAACTGCCCTGTATCGCCCACTTGCCCACCTGACTCGGCGTAGAACGGCGTCGCGTCGAGCACCACAATCGCGTCTTGGCCTGCTGAAACTTGCTCAACAGCCGCACCACCTACATACAATGCTAAAACCTTTGCCTCAGTTTCGAGGTGGTCATAGCCTTCAAATTGCGTCAAGGCGCCGTGATACACCAGGCCATCGACCATTTTGAATTTTCCAGCGGCACGCGCTTGATCGCGCTGGCGATCCATTGCCGTGTTGAAGCCTGCTTCATCGACCTCGACATTGCGCTCACGACAAATGTCGGCCGTTAGGTCAAAGGGAAACCCGTACGTGTCGTACAGCGTAAACACGGTGTTGCCATCAAGCGTAGCTAATGTTTGGCTACCCGTCTTGGCGGCCGGCAAGGCCGCTAGCGCAACGTCGAGAATTTTCATGCCATGCTCAAGGGTCTCGCCGAACCGCTCTTCTTCTTGGCGCAGTACTTGTTCAACGCGGCTCGCAGCTTTTGCTAACTCTGGGTAGGCCTGCCCCATCTCGTTGACGAGATCTTTGACGATTAAATAAAAGAATGGTTTGGTTTGACCCAGTTTATAACCGTGACGCAAAGCACGGCGTACGATACGCCGCAACACATAACCTCGCCCTTCGTTGCTTGGGATCACGCCGTCGACGATCAAAAAGCTGCACGCACGGATGTGATCGGCAATCACCTTGAGCGAGTTATGCGTTAAGTCTTTGCACCCCGTCTCACGCGAAGCAGCCGCAATCAAGGCAGCAAATAAATCGATTTCGTAATTTGAATGTACGTGCTGCAATACCGCAGCCAAGCGCTCAAGCCCCATTCCGGTGTCAACGCAAGGCTTAGGTAAAGGCGTCAGCGTGCCAGACGCGTCGCGCTCAAACTGCATAAATACGAGGTTCCAAATTTCGATGTAGCGGTCGCCATTTTCGTCTGGCGAGCCAGGCGGACCACCCCAAACGTCAGCGCCATGATCATAAAAAATCTCGGTGCAGGGGCCACAAGGGCCCGTTTCTGCCATTTGCCAAAAATTGTCTGACGCGTAACGTGCACCCTTGTTATCACCAATGCGCACGATGCGTTCGGCTGGGATTCCGATTTCGTTTTGCCAGATTCCGTACGCCTCGTCATCCTCTTGGTAAACAGTGACCCAAAGTTTTTCTTTGGGCAAAGCATACACCTCAGTCAACATGGCCCATGCGAATTTAATGGCGTCGTGTTTGAAATAATCGCCAAAGCTAAAGTTGCCCAACATCTCAAAAAAGGTGTGGTGGCGGGCGGTATAGCCAACATTTTCAAGATCATTGTGTTTGCCACCGGCACGTACGCTGCGTTGCGACGAGGTCGCCCGCGTGTAGGGGCGCGAATCTTTGCCGGTAAAGACGTCTTTAAATTGCACCATCCCCGAATTGGTAAATAGCAAAGTTGGGTCATTGCCGGGCACAAGCGATGATGAGGGAACCGCGGTATGCCCCTGGGATTGAAAATATTGCAAAAATTTTTGACGGATTTCGGACGTTTTCATCGCGCAGCACTGAATGAAGTAAGCAGACCGTCACACCGCTCGAGCGGTGTGACCCTTGAATTAAGCCCCTAGTATAAAGGCTATGCCCGAACCCGCCAGCCGCGCTACCGCAGGCACATAAAGCTGCGATATTCACCCGATTCATGCCCTTGGATGCGCCAGGCAGCCAGCAACATAGGAGAAAACCCCGCGGGACAATTACATTGACCCGTTTTAGGGTTCGCCATCTTCACGTTATCCATATTCCAGAACATAATTTCTGCCAAATGCCGATCACCGTGACATGAGCGCCAGCTATGCGTCAAATATATACCGCCAAAACTTGCCCCAGAAAGTTGCCAGCGCCCTTGATGGCAGCTCAAGAGGTTGCCATCCGCCCCGCGACCAATCAACCCCTGCGCTTCACACGCAGCACCCTCCGCCGCCAAGGCGCCGACCTGCAGATACTCGCCAGCCGAGACCCGAGTCTGGGCGCGCACCGCCGCACCCGCCAATACATCTGCCGGCGTGGTGATTCCTTGGGCCACCTCAAGCTTTCCCTTCAACACCGTATCGCGCAAATCGTATTGCCGAACGAAATGGGCGTACTGGGTCGAGTCGTAAAAGCTCAGGGCAGCAATCGTACCGACAGGCAAGGCCACAAGCTCAAGGCTCGGCGGATTGGGTCGATCGACGGTTGGGCCCTTGATACGCTGCGGCAGAAATGGATGAACCGAAGCCCCCTGCCCCTCGAGCGCGGTGAGTAGTTTGCCGAGCCGATTGGTGTCATTGGCCTGACGCAACTGCCCTGCAACGGGCTGCGCCCAGACTAGCGCTTCAATTTTGCACCCACGCGTCAGGCATGCCCCCTCAGGGGTAAAGACACGCACCGAGGCCTCATACCCCAAAGCGGGTTTGTGAGGAAAGCCTTTTGACAGGTGCCCGGCTGCAATCAATTCTGCGATCGTCGGGCGCCAGATGTCGCGGTAGCCAGTCCCATTCGGCTCGGCCTGAACAATGCCGACCAGCACGTCAGCCTGACGCACAAGCATTTGGTCGACCGCCTTTTTAAGGGTCAACAACCACACTCCGCTCGACTGCGCCGCCGCATCCTCGGCTTGTTGCATCCAAAATGACCCACCCCAAAGCGCTAATAAAGACGCCAAGGCCATCGCAATGATCAGTTCGAGTAAAGCAAACCCCTCTGCACGTTTGACGAGGCACATCGTTAGCGAATGGTAAAGACAAACGTATTTCGATCGCCGCTGACGCACTGCGCGTTGGCCAGCATCGGGTTGTAGGGCATGATGGGCTCGGTCAGCGCGTTCTTTACCATGATGGGCCCGCTCGCGCCCGCGATCGTCACGACCTCTGCCAGGCGCTGCAAAATAGATGCCAACGCCGGGCAAGCGGCCTGATTGACGTCGTTTAACGTCAGTGAAAAGGCCGAACCACTCGAGGCTCCCGGCACAGCCTGTGGCTCGACGAAAATCACCCCACGACCAGAATGCCCTGTGCCACCTAAACCATGCGCAATGCTTGCCCGGGCACCAAAACCCGTTACCGACACCACGCTTGAAGAACGCAACGCGTTGGCCAACGCACCGCTATCGATCCCTAGATAGGGTGTCGCCCCGAAGCCGTTGGTATTGGCTTTCATCCGAGCAACAAACCGCTGCATCTCTTCAGCGACGCGGGGAACTTTATTTTCGACCACATATCCTTGAATGGCTGGAATCCCGATAATGGCAATCAACATCATCAGGGTGGTCACAATCGAAATCTCGATCAACGAAAAGCCTCGTTGCGCCCCCCATCCTTGCCTGCCTTGCCGGGGTGCTTCAAAAGAGAATCGTCTCAAGCCACCGATTAAGTCGTCAACAGAAAACAAAAAGTGCTTAGTCATCACAGAAACTCCAAAACAAAATAGAAATCAACAAGAAAAATATGGTTTCGTTGAACTGCGCCAAATCAGAATCAAAAAATCTACGATTTCGATTATTGAGATACGGTCAGAGCTCATAAAAGACCGTGATGCAAGCCGATTCAAATACGCCTTAACGTGCGTAATACAAACTCAATGACTGCCTAAGCTCGTCGAATACACGAAAGTGCCAAAACGCGATCAGGAACACCACCGCCACGGCCGAGAGCAGTAGCAGCCAACGCGCGGTTGTCGCCTGCCTTTGCAAGCGCAAGACGGTGTGTACGGCCATCCGGTGTTTGGTGCGCTGCAATCCCTCGTCAAGACCAAGCGTATGCACCATGTCGGTGAAGTACCACCATGTTTCACGATCAATCAAGCCGGTGTTCAAGGCCTCGACGGCCAAAGCGCCGGCATCAATTAGGCTCAACATTTTTTCGAGATGGTGGTTTAACCAGGGCCAGGCGCCACGCTGTTGAATCAACAGTGCTTCGCGCAATCGTGCGCCGGTGTTACCGCGAGGCTTGAGCAACACCGCCAATAAGGATAAAAATCGAACCGCTTGCACCACGCGATACAGACGCCAAACACCCCACTGATCGACGAAGTCGCGAGCAGTACCGTACCAGCGGCGCAGCGACCAAACAAGCGTTGTGAGTGTCCCCATGGTCAAACATAGTAAGAGTGGCCACAAAAGTTTTAACCCGTCAGACGCTGCGAACAGTGCGCGCGACCAAGGTCCATAGTGCTCGGGTGGTACTTCAGAAAAAACCCGCTGAAGATGATCGGCCGTCAAGACGGGAATCGAAAACACCGCACAAACGGCCACCACGACGCCCACTAAGCCGACCCACACCGTTTGGATAAAGGCCTGACTCGCCGCGTCGGTTGTGCGTACAACCGTCGCTAACTGCCTTAGGGTCTGCGTCAAGGCCCCAGAACCCGCATATTGGGCAGCTTGCACAGCCACGAGATCTTCTGTGGGTAGCGATCCAAACCAAGTCGTAAAGAGGTCGCCGCCACTTTTAGGAAACTGTCTCGTCCAATGGCGCGACAGCACACCTCGCGCGCCTAGCCCCTGATACCGCCTCGCATCATCTTCAAAAATACTCAGAAGCGTTTTAGCGCCTGAGGTCATGGCAATCATCTCGGCAAGATAGTCATAATAGTCAGCACGTTGCGAGCGAAACTGCTTTGCAGCAAGATACACGCGCCAGTCAGACAAGTGTGTCGTCTGGCAATAGCTCTTGATGATGGACAGCACCTTAGACACGGCGACCTCGCTTTAAAGCCTCTGCGTCAAAATCACCAAACCGCGCCTGTACATCGCGCGGATCCAACAGGCCTTGCGCCATCTTATATACAGCCACTTGTCGAGCTGATTGACGTTGCGGTTCGGCCAACTCAAGCGCCTGCTGAGTTCTTTGCGCAAACCATTGATAGAGGCCAACCCCGTCTTTATTTTTAAGGCCTTCGAGAAATGCGGGTTCGCGCACTGGGTCAATCATCTCAGCCACAACCGTACGGCCCGCTGTCCCGCGCAAGCTCGAAATTGAATGATCACACGCTGGGCAGGCGCGCTCGTTTCGAAACCTTAGGCCGTGGCGCGATACACCTACGCTGGTCTCAATGCCCTCGACCCAGCGCTCTAACCAGGCCTGACTACGTGTCTGACTCAACGCGCAGCGCCATTGTGGCTGATGTAGGGCCTGCTCGACTGTCAGCGAGCACTTGGGGCACAGTTTAAGCATCAAGGCCTGAAACACCAAGAGTTTGAGGATGCCCGGTGTCGCTAACAAATCTCGCGCCACACCTATAAAGCTTGACGCTAACCGATCGGGTATCAACAGCGCCGACCCGGCGTGCACAGTCGTGTAAAGATTGACACCGCAAGCAGCCAAATCCATAAAAGCGCGACCTGTTGTCTGATCCCTGATTTCACCAATCAGTAAATCGTTCATCGCCGAGCGCTTAATCGCTTTAAGCTTGCTATCGAAGGCATGTTCGTCTTGCTCAGAGAAACTTCGGCACACCGTATTTTGAAGAGCATTCGGGATTAAGTACTCGACTGGATCCTCGAGGGTAATAACTTTACGATCCGGGGCAATCGCGCGCATCAGTGTTGCAATGGTGGTGGATTTTCCGGAACCCACGGTACCGGCTAAAACAACCGCCCCCCCGTCGGTCAACTGCAGTCGCTCAAACATCGCAATCTGCTCAGGTAGATAGCCAAGCTCACCCAGGTCTGGCGTCAATCTGGAAGCATCCATCACCAACAACCGTAAGCACACCGAAGGGCCAACATCGGTTGCGAGTGAAGCCCATCTCAGCAAGAGCCTTTGACCATCGACAAGCCGACTCAAGCGTCCCTGTTGCTCGATCATCGGATCAAACACCGCACCGTTACCACCTTCGACATCCATCCACGCCACCGCGAGCATGTCAAGTACGGTTGAGGTAGGGAGGCTGGCGAACTCTGGTGGCGATACATAGCGTCCAGCAAGCGTAAAAAAAACGGGTGACGAATAGCAATGCCGATTGACGTTAAAGTGAATATCACTTGCACGGCGTACCACCCCCCAACGCAGAAGGGCATCAAATGCTGCCGACAGCGCGCCCTGCTGGGCCTGTCGATCTGTGTGACTACCAACCGTCGCTGCACTCTGTTCCTCTGCAGGCTTGTCGATCGCGAGTAACAGCGCGGGCGGCAATACAAAAAGCTGAGGTTGGTTTAAGCGCAAGCCCCGCCGTCTCAAGAGGTCAAGAACGGCGCGGGTCTGGTCGTCATAGCAATATTCAAGCAGAGTAAAGACTCCCACACTGCCATCAGAGAAACATACTGGGCAGACTCGCCCACGCAAACTGAGTACAGCTAGCTCATGTGCCATCGATCTCACAAAGGCGGGTACCAACTGCAGCAATATTTCGTGCGTGGGAATTTCAACATAGGCGTGCACATTGGCTGTTGTTACCGGTTTCGTGCGAGTCACTGATCGCTTAAGCATTATTAAAAAATCCAATGGTCGTGATGTAAGAACTTAAGGTGTAAGCGTTTAGGAGTTAAGCCCTCAAGGTTTCAGCACTCAGGGTGCAAGTACACAAGGTGTAAGCCCTCAAGGCGTGCTGCGTTTTAGTCACTTGCGCAAACAAACAACGTGCGCTTTCCCTGATTTTTTAAAATAGACGCACGGCGGCACAATTCGCTCTAAGCGATAAAGCAGCGATGGCCCCCATATGGGCCGTGCCCGCGAATTTTTAAATACGTGCGGCTCAGAGTCCAAAAGCACCTCGGCGGTTAGGATTTTTCCGATGCCATAAATTGCTAAAACCTGATTGCTTTCGGGTGGATGCGCGCCCGTGCCTGCACTCGCTTGAGCATGCTGCGTTAAACCAAAAATATTTTTTCTAGCTGCCAACAAGGCAGCTTGTGAGTCGAGTCGCAACAGTTCGTCAATGGTAGTTTGATGTGTAATGCCTTCGTGCGCCAGTGCTGTCGTCACGTTCATGAATACGAGCGCTGCAGCACAAAACAGACGCACGCCGCAAGGCCTGACAGACTTATTGTTGAATGTGTTCAAACAGATCTCCGATGAGTTGTACGACCAAGGCGCTGCGCGTCAGTTCTTGTCCCGAAATGTTTCCCACCTCAAGCGTCGCACTGCGCCAACGCACCGGCGCGGTCAACGCTTGCAGCGCCGTTAAGGCGCGAAGCGGACCTTTAAAAGCGAGCGAGCGCTGATGCCAATTAGGTAAGTCGGCCGGTCGCTCTAATGGACGACCCTGCGCATCAAGGGGGGTGCGCATTGTGAGTTTGGCGGAAAGTCCAAGTTGAATATGCTCAAACAAGGGGCTCAAACGCTGGAGGCTCGTCATCCAGTCCGCATTTACAGGCGCTTGGGCCCAATTTAACGGCTGCGCAGCGCGCGACAGATTCCAGGTCAGCGTGGCACGATCAAGCGCCACCGCGTGAAACTCCCAATCGCTGGGCTTGGCAGCTTCAAGCTGCTGACTCAGGGCGAAGCGATGCAGACGACGGTAATGTGCTGCGCACGACCAGTCAAAGGATACTGGCTCGCACTGTACGCGCAGAAGTTGCCAACCAGCCGGATCGAATGGTACGCGACGCCAAGCGGCCATCACCCGCATCAGATCAGAAAATCCGTGCACCGGATGTTGTTGGGCGTGCTGAGCGATCGTATCAAGCCACGGCTGACTCGCGGGCATCTGTGTCAACGTCGCATCATGCTCTGAGCGTGGATCAAACCCTCTCACCCAGAGACCCACCACGACAATCACCCCCAACGCCGTTGCACGAGACTTTACCCCCACGCGGACGGACTGATGCACAAACACCCGCGCTTGCTCTGAACACTTATCGTTCAACCATGCCGGCAATTGCGACGAACTGGCGATCAACCCTTCGTACACCACCAAGTGAGGAAAGCGACGACGAATTTCACTTAAGGCCGCAAGCGCAGCTGCAGAATCCACAAACCATCTGTCCGTCTCAGACATAATCGAACCCGAGTGCGACGCCACCATCCAGCAACCGCCCTCTTCAAAACGCACTAGGCAAGCCACGGCCGCGCTCGGGTACGCAAGAGAAAAAAGTGCTGCGCCCGAGTAGATACCGCAAGACTGTGCGAAGTATTGTTTTTCAAGCTGCACGCAGCCAACGGTCATTGCGGGTGCGCCCACAACCAGATAATGTGTGGCACGCACCAGGCGAGCATGCTTGCGCGCTAACTTTAGAGGTTGCCCGCCAACAATGGCTGTCCAGTCCATGCCAAAGATCACCGGTTGACCAAAAGAATTGCGTACCACCACTGTTTTAGCGCGTGGATTGACAGGATCGGTCGTTGAGCCTTGGGCAGAGCGATTCAATTTAAAAGCCCTCTTCGACCTGAGCGGTAATCACAATGAGCGTAATCATCCTGTTGTGCCGGACGCGATCGCTTCCGCCCAAAGCGATCGGCGCATCAGCGCTGAGCCGTGTTCGGTCAGCCTCGCCGTGCTTTTGCTCAAAGCCAGAGACCAGCATGGGCTGGCCAGGTCGTAACGCCACTTGTTGTACGGTGCCGTTACCGTCGATAGTGATTTGCTGAATCTGCATGCGGCTGCTTGGCTCGCCAACCGTAAGCGTTTTAAGCGGCTGGGCAACCGTGTTGTCATAAGCGACCGACAGCAGGATTTGTCCGTCATCCTGAGCGTCTGGCACCAGCGTGAGAAATGATCCAACTGTTTCTTCTTTTTGGCTAACCGACATAGAGGGCACGCTATTGGCGCCACCCAGTAAGCCAGATTGACCTGGCCCAGACGTTTTTACTTGATCGATATACGAGAATGTCGTTCGAACCGCGTGAGTCACTGGGCGCTTGTTGAGTGTCAGCACAGGCATCGAGACGTGGCGCACGACCGTGCCATACTTTGCCAAAGCATTGATAATGAGTTTGGACGACTGCATCGGGCCGTGCGCAGCTTCGAGGGCCGCACGCGCGACCCCGACACCTGCACCGGCAACAGGAGCCGACAAGGCCGCTGCAAAACCGCCCTGTGTAAACAGCGCCTCCCAATTCAGGCCAAACTCAAGCGCCTCGTGGGTTTGGAGCGAGATCTCTTCGAAGATTAAACGCACACGACGTGTCAAGCTACGGTTTTCGCGCTCGATAAAATGGCCGATTGCCTGCAGCGCCTCAGGCGTATCGGTCACAATCAAAGAACTCAGCGCACCTGGTTGTGCGGCCATAACACCTGCACGCGTTAAAAACGGTTCGAGCCGTAACTTGATCGCCTCAAGCGCATGCTGCTCGGTGCTTTTAAGCGAAGTACTTGAGGTGCTATCAAAGCCCCCAGCTTTCGTATTTGCACCTCTTCCTAGCCGCGCATCCGCTTGAGCCGAGAGCGTCAGCGACCGCACATCAAACACTTGAGTTTGAGTTCGATAAAACTCGATCGCACCCTTGTAGAAGCGCCAGCAGAGGTTTAACCGTTTTGAAATTTGATCAAGAATCTTTGGTAGCGGTTGCGGCCCCATCTCGATTAAAACCTGATGCGGCATGATCGCAACCGGCGTCATCGCACCAAGACTGAGTCTTGGTAAAAAACTCTCAGCTGGCAGTAATGCCTCGGGCTTAATCTGCACTGACACACCCGTTGCCTGCGTGATTCTTTCTGCTAGCAAGACAAGATCGCTTTTGCCCCCTCGATACAGCATGGTGGTGTTGACCTTTGCGCGAAGTGCGGCGGGCAAGGTGACCTCGCGGGACAACGGTACGGCGCGACTCATGAGCCAGGGCTTTTCGACCTGCTGCGCCTTTAGCTTTGCGGCTTGATTATTTGTCCGGGCCTCGAAAGCCCTTTGCGCTTGCGTCATAGTCTGACGCGTCTGTGTCGCCTCTGCCTCGCGCTCGTTGAGGCGCTGATGGAGGGCGCACCCGCTCAGCGACAAGAGTGTCAGAATAGAAGGAACGGCAATTGGGGTAAGGGGCCATCTCATGTCGATGCACCATCGCCACGGGTTCGGTCGCAAGGTTCAGCAACCGGAACAATTCGCAACACCTGATTAGAGTAAAAGCAGGGCTGCAACGGGCGATCTGATAACTCAGTCGAGGCCAGTAGCGCCTGCACAGAGGACACAAAATCCTCTGAAAATTTAGCCGAGGCCGACAAAGGGATATCGATATCGACCGCCCAATGCTCGGGCTCAAAGCGCCAGCCGCTCAGCCCGGCCCACCGGGTCAACGCTTGCCTCAGATGAAGATCGGTGTGGCTCACTGCAAAAAATGGCTGTGGAGCTTGGGGCACAGGCTCAGACACGCGCGATGCAGTGACATGTGAAGGCGCGTGCGACGACCCGCGTTGCTGCGGTGTGTGAACCGCAACGAGGGGGGCGTCTGCGCGCCGTGCACGCGCCTGTTGGCGAGCAGAGCGAAACAGCAAGGCAGACCAGTGCCCCTCGACGATGGTGTAGGGCCCTTGACGAAGATAAGTCAACACCTGCTCGCCTTGCTCGCTCGACCCCAAGATAATCGGCAATATTTGACCCGGCAACCATTGCAGCCAGGTACGCGATGCATCCGAGAAAACTTGCAGCGGTGCGACCGCGCGATCGCCGGACAGCCGCCAACCAAAATCAAGCTTGCCTGAGGGGATATTAGTACCACTAGGCTGCTCGCTGGGCCAGGGTCGACCAGCGGGACCCATGCACCCAGAAAGCAACAAAAACGAAAACAACCACCACGTGCCGCGCATAGTCATGATTCACTCGCCCGCAAACAGTTAACGAGGTGTGATCTTGACGATTACCAGCGAATCGCACAATTGTGTGACTCACGCATAGACGAAAAAAGCGCGCAAAAAAAAGGCCCGAATAAACTGACCCCAGAAAGCTGGACAGTTTAAAAAGGCCTTTTTTGACAATGCATCGACTGATTGAATAACGCGAGAAACTGCTAGCGCTGCGTCAAAGTGACTTGAATGGTGACTAGCACAGCGCACTGCCAACCGTGGACGCTGCCGAAGCAACGCCCTACCGACGTGGCGCTTGTCGGGTTCGGCTGATTAACGTCGCGTCGCGGGAGCCGTCTTAGTCAACGTAGGGTCTTGCATCAAGGGGCGCGACTCGTCGAGCGCCATCGTCAGCGCCGCAACAGGTGGGGTATTACCCGACAGGGCTGCGTCAAACTGGCGGCTCAAAATCGGTTCGATGCTATGGTAGTTGCGCACACGAAAGCCGCGACTATTTTTATCATTGACTTGACGCATTGAGTCGACCAGTAAACGAATGCCTGGCACCTTGTCATAAAGCGAAACATTTGCGGCACGAAAGGCAGCATCTGTTAACGGCAGATAACCAGTGCGCTGGTGCCAGTTGGCGGCAATCACCGGCTTTGAAAGATAGGCCAGAAAGGCCATCGTTGCTTTATCAGCCTCTTTGGCGTGGCCCGATACGGCCCATAAGGCGCCACCACTTACGAAGGGCGCGCCCGCTTTAGGACTGACCTGATCGTAAAACGGTAAGGGTGCCATTCCAAACTTTAAACCACGCGTCTCGAGCATCTGCCCCAAAGCGCCAGACGTGGTTGTGATCACCGCGCATTTGTTTTTAGCAAACAGCGCATCGGCCTCTGTACCATTGCTGTTTTGCATCAGAAGCTCTGACCGCTTCCAACTCACCATGATTGACATGTGACGCATAAACACGGGGTCAGCCAGATTGAGTTCAGGTTGTTGCCTAGTCTTATCCAGGCCATTGCCGGGCGTGACAAATACCGCGTTGTTAATGGGCGCCAGGTTTTCAAGATGGGTATTCACCTGTTGACTGATACCAAAGGGACAGTCGTAATAGGCCTTATCGCGCAGCGCAAGCAAATGATTTTGTAGTTCGGGCCAGGTGCGTGCGGGCTTGTTGGCGTCAAGGCCAGCCTTTTGGTAACCATCTAAGTTGTAAAGCATCACTGGGATCTCAGCCATAAACGGAAAGGCCATCAACTGCCCTTTTGCGTCTCGCATGAAACCCGTTGTCTGCGATAAAAACCAGCTGAGGTCTGAAATCGGATAGCGCTTCAATAGGTCGTAGAGCGGAACAATGTTTTTATGCTGGGCAATCAGCTCAGGTGAACGGTTATCTTCAATCTGCACAAGGTTGGGTTTGCCCGCGCCCGGTGAGGTCATTGCGGCGGTTGCCTGCGCGCGCAAGGCAGCCTGATGATCAAATCCCTTCAATACCACTTTGACGTCAGATTGCTCGTTATTAAACTGCTTGGCAAGCTTCTCGAACTCGGACTTATTGACCGAGCTTAACGTATGCCAAACCTGTACCTCGGTCGGATTGGCATGAGTCAACCCGGCTAGCAAACAGCTGGCGCCTAAAATCATTGCAATACGGTTTAATACATTCACGCTGTTAGTTCCGTTAAAAGGTCGAACATTTAGGTTGAATCGCTTAGAGCACATCGTGCAGCATGTTGACCGCACTAAAGAATGTGTCGCTTAAACTCAGAATTATTTTACTGCAGCAATATCAGCCTCTGAGGTAAATGAATCCGCAAAGAAAGCGTCTTCGGTCAAGCTGCACGTGGCAACAAAGTCACGACGCGCAGAATCGACCACGATGGGCGCTCCGCATGCGTAGACTTGATGGCCACTCAGATCAGGAAAGTCTTGCATCACCGCCCGATGCACAAAGCCGGTTCGCCCCACCCAACCGTCTTCAGGCAAGGCGTCTGAAATGACCGGCACGTATTTGAAACCGGGGATGGTACTAGCCCACTGCTCGACCAAGTCATTCATGTAGAGGTCACCGGGACGTCGCCCCCCCCAGTAAAGGGTAATTGGCCTGTTGATTGCTTCGTGCACCATGTGCTCGATGATTGACTTAATCGGCGCAAAACCGGTTCCGCTGGCAAGCATCACAATCGGTAATTGACTATCTTCACGCAAGAAGAATGAACCGAAGGGACCTTCGAGTCGCAAGATTTCGCGCTCTTTCATAGCTGTTGCACCAGCGCCAAACACGTGGTCGGTAAACAGCCCACCGTTCAGGTGGCGAAGATGTAACTCAAGGGTACTGGCCGCATGCGGAGCATTTGCCATTGAATAGCTGCGTCGCTTACCGTCTTTCAGGATCACTTCGATATATTGCCCGGCATGAAACCGAAAGGTTTCAGTGGCGGGCAGTTGCAAAGTCAGTAAGGCAACGTCGGAGGTGGGACGCGCAATGGCGGTCACACGCGACGGAATTTTACGAATCTGAATATCGGAGGCTAAACGTAATTCACGCGACTCAATCACAAGGTCTGATGTGGCGCGGGCCTGGCATAGCAGCGTAAAGCCTGCTTCGATTTCGTCGGCGCTTAAAATTTGGGCTGGACTTGAGCCAGCCTCGACCGAGCCAGAGAGTACCTTGGCCTTGCAAGTCGAGCAGGCTCCGCTACGGCAACTGTAAGGCAACACAATGCCGGCTGCCAGAGCAGCATCAAGCACGCTTTTATCGGCCTCGGCGGCAAACTGGTGTTGACTGGGCTGAATCGTAATTTGAAACGACATAATCGCTTTAACCTAAAAATGAGTCAAGAAAGGCGGTACTGCAGAATTCTACTTTCAAAGAACAGGTGAAAGTACGGGCTCTTTGCTGCGAACGGCTAGTAATTTGCCTTTACGGGCGCGTTTTGACAGGTATGAGCCCAGTTCAGCCCCTGACAAGACGTCTTCGACTTGTTTATTGCGGTAGGTTCCGGTTACACGCAAGCCGGCCTTTGACACGGGAACTGTCTGTGCCAACATATCTGGCGCATCAAGCCCCATCAAAATCGTACCCCGCCCACCTGAGGCCAAGGCTTTGATCTCAGTGGTTTCGATCAACAGCATGCGACCCCGAGTCGACAAGAACGCCACCCGCACGGCTTGCGCAAACATCGGCACCGGACGCAGCAAACCGTCTTTAGGTTCAAGCGTGACAAACTGTTTGCCAGCGCGCTGCCGGCTCGTCATGTCTGAAATTTTGGCGATAAAGCCAAAACCTTGATGCGTGGCTAACAACCAAGCAGAATCTGCTTGTGCTGCCACCATGTGTTCAATGCGCGATCCCGCCTCAAGGTCAATCATCGACGTCACAGGCGCGCCATCACCACGCGCCGAAGGCAATGTCGTCACCGGCACTGAATACACGCGTCCGTTATCACCAAACGCAATCAGGGTATCTGTACTGCGGCACTCAAAGATGCCGTAACAAGCGTCACCGGCTTTAAATGAAAACTGAGCCGCATCGTGGGCGTGACCTTGTCGGGCACGCAGCCAACCCTTTTGCGACACGATGACAGTCACGGGTTCGTCAATGATTTTGATCTCAAGCACCGCGCGTTCTGCGGTCTTGATCAGTGTGCGACGGTCATCGCCATAGGCCTTGATATCGGCCTCGATCTCTCGCACGACTGTACGTTTGAGTACCGTTGGCTGATCGATTAACTCTTTGAGTTTGTCTTGTTCTGTACGTTTATCAGCGAGCTCTTGCTCAATTTTGAAGCCCTCTAGGCGCGCCAACTGACGTAGCCGCATATCAAGAATGTCATCGGCCTGACGCTCGGTCAACGCAAAGCGTTGCATCAGCGCAGGACGCGGTTCATCCGACTCGCGAATCGTCTTGATGACTTCATCGACATTGAGGTAGACCAACATGCGGCCTTCGAGCACATGGATACGATCGGTCACCTTGTCATAACGGTACTGCGTGCGGCGCAAGACCGTGCTGGTGCGGAAATCAATCCATTCAAGTAAGGCCTGACGCAAGCCTTTCTGACGCGGACGCTTATCTGTGCCAATACACACCAGGTTCATCGAGACGCTGGTTTCCATGCTGGTTTGCGCCAGCAAGGTATTGACCAGTTCGTCGCGATCAATGCGAGACGTCTTGGGCTCGAATACCAGACGCACGGCCGCATCTTTGCCTGATTCGTCGCGCACGGCATCGAGCAAGCCGAGCATCTGAGCCTTGGTCTGCTGCTGCTCGGGCGTAAGCGCTTTTTTACCCGTTTTCACCTTTGGATTGGTGAGGTCTTCGATTTCTTCGAGCACCTTTTGGCACGAAGCTCCCGGTGGCAGCTCGTGTACAACCAGCTGCCACTGACCGCGCGCCATCTCTTCAAATTGCCAACGTGCCCGCGCCTTGATCGAACCACGGCCTGTTTGATAAATCTGGGCAATTTCAGAAGCTGCGGTAATAATTTGTCCGCCACCGGCAAAGTCGGGCCCTGGCACCATTTCAAATAAAGCCGCATCAGATAAGGTGGGTTGCTTGAGGAGCGCAACACAGGCCTGTCCGATCTCGCGCAAATTATGCGAAGGGATCTCTGTGGCCATGCCGACTGCAATCCCTGAGGCGCCATTGAGCAACATCACAGGAAGCCGTGCGGGCAACATGTCAGGCTCTTGATGACTGCCATCGTAATTCGGCACGAAATCAACCGTGCCCTCGTCGAGTTCATCGAGTAGCAGGCGTGCAAAGGGCGTCAAACGCGCCTCGGTGTAGCGCATCGCAGCGGCGTTGTCGCCATCGCGCGAGCCAAAATTACCCTGACCATCAATCAAGGGATAGCGTAACGTGAACTGCTGCGCCATACGCACCAAGGCGTCATACGCAGCTTGATCGCCGTGCGGGTGATATTTACCTAAGACATCACCGACGACGCGCGCAGATTTGACGGGTTTGGCGCCCACTGCAGGCCCATCGCCTGCATCGCGTACAAAATACGGCGTTGCACAGGTTTTTGCCCGTCACCAACATCCGGCAAGGCACGTCCGCGCACCACTGAGACGGCGTAATCAAGATACGCTTGCTCGGCATACAGGCCAAGCGTGAGGGATTCACCCTCATCTTTTTGATCAAACAAACCAGGTTGAGTACCGTCAGTCATTTAAATATCAACCTCTGCAAGATTACCTTTGTCTTCAAGCCAAGTACGGCGCGCACCCGATTCGCTTTTTCCCATCAACATGTCAAACATCGCGGTGGTGTCTGCAGGCGCGAGCGCCCCGTAGCCAACCGGCAGCATCCGACGCGTATCCGGATTCATGGTGGTTTCCCAGAGTTGCACTGGGCTCATTTCACCCAGGCCCTTGAAGCGACTGATATCCCACGAACCCTCTCGCACGCCTTCTTTGCGTAGTTTGTCTTGAACCACCTCAAGCTCGCCTGCATCGAGACAATAAATTTTGCGCGCTGGGCGTTTGCCCAAGGCGGGCACGTCGACACGAAACAAGGGCGGCCGCGCCACATACACGTGGCCTAATTCAACGAGTCGTGGAAAATGTTTATAGAACAAGGTCAGCAACAGCACCTGAATGTGCGATCCGTCGACGTCCGCATCTGACAGGATGCACACACGGCCATAGCGCAGCCCGGACAAATCAGGCGTGTCTTTAGGACCATGCGGATCAACGCCAATGGCCACAGCAATGTCGTGGATCTCGTTATTGGCAAAGAGGCGGTCACGATCAACTTCCCAAGAGTTCAAGACCTTGCCGCGCAAAGGCAACACGGCCTGAAACTCTTTGTCGCGACCCATTTTGGCTGAGCCCCCCGCCGAATCACCCTCAACTAAGAAGACCTCGGTGCGAGACGAATCTGACGATTCACAATCGGTGAGCTTACCGGGCAGCACCGCCACGCCCGAGCTTTTACGTTTTTCAACTTTTTGCGCAGATTTAGCCCGCGCCTGGGCTTGACGAATCGCGAGCTCAGCCAGTTTTTTACCGTACTCGACGTTGCTGTTTAGCCAAAGATCGAGTGAGGTACGAACAAATCCGCCCACCAAGCGCACGGCATCGCGGCTATTGAGCCGCTCTTTAATCTGACCTTGAAACTGCGGGTCGAGCACTTTGGCAGAGAGCACAAAGCTTGCACGGGCAAAGACGTCTTCTGGCAAAAGCTTGACGCCTTTGGGTAATAAGCTGTGCAATTCTGCGAAGGCCTTCACTGCGCTGAATAAACCTTCGCGCAGGCCTGACTCATGCGTACCGCCCGCAGGCGTGGGGATCAGATTGACATAGGACTCACGCACCACATTGCCTTCATCAGCCCAGACGACCACCCACTGAGCACCCTCACCCTGCGCAAAGCTTTCATGGTCGGCTAGCGCAAATTGCTCGCCTTGAAACATGGGCACGCGCAATTCGTGACCGTCAAGCGCCTCGGACAGGTAGCCTGCCAAGCCGTCTTCATATTGCCAGTGACGGGTATCGCCAGTTTTTTCGTTAACAAGGCTGACTTTGACCCCTGCCATCAACACAGCTTTACTGCGAAGCAAGTGCATCAATTCATTGAGAGGGATGACACCAGAATCAAAAAAACTATTGTCTGGCCAAACGCGGACCCGCGTGCCTGACTTTTTACGGTTGAGTTCGGGAACGACAGCGAGCGGTTCAAGGACGTCGCCGTTGGCAAACACCATGCGATGGGCAGCCGCCTCGCGCCACACCACCAACTCAAGGCGTTTTGACAGCGCGTTGGTTACCGAGACGCCGACCCCATGCAAACCGCCCGAAAAGGCGTAGGCACCGCCGCCTTTCTTGTCGAATTTTCCGCCCGCATGCAGACGCGTAAACACAAGCTCGACCACAGGCGCTTTTTCTTCGGGGTGCAAGCCAACCGGGATGCCCCGCCCGTCGTCTTCGACGGTCACACTGCCGTCAGCGTGTAAAGTGACTTGAATATGTTTGCCAAAGCCGGCCAAGGCCTCGTCGGCCGCGTTATCGAGAACTTCTTGAATAATGTGTAGCGGGTGCTCTGTTCGGGTGTACATGCCAGGCCGCTGGCGCACGGGTTCGAGGCCTTTCAGCACCCGAATCGATGACTCGTTGTAAGACTTAGTACTCAAGAGAACCCCAATTGCAATAAAAGATGCGCCATTTTACGGAAAATGCAGAATCAGGCAGTTTGGCAGGCAAATCAGCGCTGAGGCGCGACAACTGCCCCCTTACCCGAATGCGTTGTAGCGTGCCCGAACGAACTGTAGATCACCTGGCTAGACCGGCGCTCGCTCGTGTGAGTCGTAGCTTGCTCAAACGAGCGGTGTATGAACTGCCTGAAGCTGTCGCCCGCCCGTCTAGGTCGCAGCTGCTCAAACGAGCCGTGAATCACCGGAATGCGCTGCATTTTGGCGACGAGTTGTTATTCTGCACGGCCGTTACCGGCAAAACGCCGCAAACCTAGCAAACTTGTGTGATGTTATGCTTTAATGGAAACAAGACAGGTAGGTAACGACTAAGTTGCCAAGGATCCAAAAACAGGATCTGTTACAGCCACGGCCAACCTCGCCGGACGGCCCTGCCGAAATTAAAAGCAAAACATATTCTGAATTTGCCAGACCGAACGATCACTCTTAGAGAAAAACCATGAGCGAACACATCAAAAACGTGAGCGACGCCAGCTTTGACGCAGACGTCATCAAATCTTCACAACCCGTCTTGGTTGATTACTGGGCAGCCTGGTGCGGCCCTTGCAAGCAAATCGCCCCTATGCTCGAAGAAGTTGCCGCACAGTACGCTGGCAAAATGACTGTCGCCAAGCTGAATGTTGACGAAAATCAAGCAACGGCCGGCAACTTCGGTATTCGCGGCATTCCTACTTTAATGTTGTTTAAAGATGGCAAAGTGGCTGACACCAAAGTCGGTGCCTTGTCAAAAGCTCAATTAACTGCATGGTTAGACAGCGCGATCTAAGTTGTCGTCACGCGCGAGCCCCTTCGTGGCTCGCCACTGGCTTCGCTTAAGGCGGGCTGTTCGTTGGTAAAACCTGTTCTTTCCTCCCCCTCCTCTTCTATCTTGAAGTAATTTTTTACACTGACATCAATGCACCTGAACGAACTGAAGGCGCAGCACGTTTCGCAGCTGCTCGAAATGGCCGCAGGCCTCGAAATCGAAAACGCAAGTCGCTTACGCAAACAAGAACTCATGTTTGCCATCATGAAAAAGCGCGCTAAACAAGGCGAACAAATTTTTGGCGATGGCGTACTCGAAGTCTTACCCGACGGGTTTGGTTTTTTGCGCTCGCCAGATACCTCGTATCTCGCCAGTACCGACGACATTTATATTTCACCCTCACAAATCCGTCGCTTTAATTTGTACACCGGCGATTCGATCGAAGGCGAGGTGCGCACCCCAAAAGATGGCGAGCGCTATTTTGCATTGGTTAAGGTCGACAAGGTCAATGGCTATGCGCCTGAAGCGATCAAGCATCGCATCATGTTTGAGAACCTGACCCCGCTGCACCCCGATAAGGTGATGCCGCTTGAGCGCGACATCAAAAGCGAAGAAAACCTGACTGGCCGTATTCTTGATATTTTTGCGCCAATCGGTAAAGGACAGCGCGGGCTCATTGTTGCCAGTCCGAAGTCAGGCAAAACGGTGATGATGCAGCATATTGCGCATGCAATCACTGATAACTTCCCCGACGCGGTCATGATCGTGATGTTGATCGACGAGCGCCCAGAAGAAGTGACTGAAATGCAGCGTACGGTGCGCGGTGAAGTCGTTGCGTCGACCTTTGACGAACCCGCGACCCGTCACGTTCAAGTCGCTGAGATGGTCATCGAACGGGCTAAACGTCTGGTCGAAATGAAAAAAGACGTGGTCATCTTGTTAGATTCGATTACCCGCTTAGCGCGCGCTTACAACACAGTGGTACCGGCCTCAGGCAAGGTACTGACCGGTGGTGTAGATGCCAATGCGCTGCAACGGCCAAAGCGCTTTTTCGGCGCCGCGCGTAATCTTGAAGAAGGCGGTTCACTCACCATCATTGGTACAGCCTTGATTGAAACTGGCAGCCGCATGGACGAAGTGATTTACGAAGAGTTCAAAGGTACAGGCAACTCTGAAATTCACCTTGAGCGTCGCTTGGCTGAAAAGCGCGTCTACCCTGCGATTAATTTGAACAAGTCAGGCACCCGACGTGAAGAGCTATTGATCAAGCCTGATTTATTGCAAAAAGTATGGGTGCTACGTAAATTTATTCACGACATGGATGACGTCGAGTCGATGGAATTCATCTTGGATAAGATGCGTTCGACCAAAAATAATAATGAGTTTTTTGAATTAATGAAGCGCTAATACGAGAGCAGCACACTCAGGCTCAAGTCTGATTTGAATCTGATTTGGGCCTGATTTGGACCTGATTTGGACCTGATTTGAATCTGACTTGAGTCTGGCTTGAGTCGCTAAAAATACACGCTACGTGATTAGTTTGCCGAGCTAGGTGCGGTACGACTAGGCGTTGCAGCAGGTTCGGGCGCGCCGCGCGGCTCGAGCTTGGGATCATCCCAAGGCCCCGTGACAGCATATTTAACGGTCATTGCCTTTTCAATGGGATTGCGCAACAAAAATTGCGTCGCCAAGGCACTTAACCCGGCAATGGGGTTGACCACAAAAGCGGTTGCAAGTGCTGCGCCGCTCATATCGAACTGTGGCCTGACATCTGCCTCCATATCCCATATTTTTTTGTCTAAATCTGATTTTCCTATCAACAAAATACTTGCGATCGGGCTGTTGATCGTCAGATCTTTGGTGTAAACCACACCCTTCGTAAAAGCAAAGCTTCCGGTCAAGGCGTTCCAGGGAAAGCCCTCTTTAAATTCGTTACCCGGCCTAAAATTGAAACTCAGGATCCTTTGTAACGACTGAAGCGACAAGAGCTCTAAGAGCCGTGCACTGCGTGAACTGACGTGCTCAAACACGCCGTTTTTAAAATCGACTTTGGCAGAGCCATTCAAGCCCTGGTAGCTATACACCCACGGAAAATTTATCCAATCAACTTGCGCTTGAATCGTGCCACTCCCGCCCTTAACACGCTCGGGATGCCCCATTTGCGATGAAAACTGTCCTAAGTCACTGATGGTAATATCGGCATTTAACCGAACGCCTCGGGTGGGGCCCTTCAGACGCCACTGCCCGGTTGCAGTAGTCGTTGCAGCCGCACTTCGTATGTCGAGCTTTTCGATGTTCCAGAGTTCTGTGCGCTGCTGATTAGCACCCACTAGCTGCAACTTACCTAATCGACTTCCGTATAGTGTGAAGTCGTCAATGGTCAAGTCAATTGCCGGGATATCGGACCACCGTTGAGTGTCGATCGCATCAATCTTTAAGGCTTCAGTTTGCCCATCATCTGCAGCCCCAAGGGTCAACTTTGAAAACCTTGCTTGGATTCGACCGTCTAACGCACCCGCAGCAGCCCGCCACGTGGCGCTTCCGGCGGTTTCTTTTGACGCGATTCGAGCCGACCAGTCATTGGCCGCGCTTTGTGTCGCTGTGACATCAAGATCCGTAAATGTCAGCTCAGACACAATCAATTGCGGTGAGCGAAGGCGTGCGGTCGCGACGCTCGGAAACACTTTAGCCTCGGGCTTAGACGTACGCTTGGGCTCTTGTGTCACTTGCTCGAACAAGGTGCTCCAGTCGTTAAAGTCTACCTTGTCGAGCTTGATATCAAGCGCTAAGCCGCTAGGCGGTAGCTGCCCGGCCTCGCCCGTTGTCACCGTTGCGCGCGAAAAATACGGCGATGGCCGAGCGCCGGCGGGCCGTTCGAAGCGGCCATTGATCAGACTGCCCACATTAAAGGATAAGGTCTGGCGAAAATCATTTTTGACTGGTGCAGCGACCCAACGAATGGTCAAGGGCGTGCGACTTTGCGCCGCTTTGCCCAACGGCGCGGGCAGATTCACCGACAGACCTTCAAGCGTAGAACTCACTAATGCCTCGTAGCCGCGATCTTTTGTTGACGCGATCTGTGCCTTGTAACGCGTCTGACCAGCAAACGGCAATAACGCTTTAGCACCCGCTGAGTCTTTAATGGCCGCAACCGCGATTGAGCCCTCGGCTTGCAGGCTTTGAGCGACCTCGCCCCAAGTACCACGTAACAGCGATTCGCCACCTAAAAACTGAACCTTCAATTGTTCGGTACGCACAGACTGCTCTGAAAACTCAAGCACGCCACGCACATTATCTAGAGCCGGCACATCCGCGCCAAGGCTCACCGTGTTACCCGAGAAATTGACCTGACCCTTGACCCCAGGTGCCTGATCGGTATCGAGCCGTGCCTGAAGCGCTAACGGCACCGTCAGTTGACCGCTAATCTCGAGGCTTACAAGTGCGGGCTTGAGTGCGCTTGGTAAGGGCGCCCCCCGTAGCACAGTCAAATAATCTTTGGCTTGACCATTAAGCACAACGTCAAGCGAGAGTACGGGCTGCAGCATTAAGTCAGGCACCTTAAGCGCCAGGCGACTGACCTCGAGTCGGGCACCTGTTGTATCAAGCAAGACAGCGCTCGACCCGGTCAAACTGAGCGACGCGTTATTGAGCACCAGCTGGCCCTGCGCCTGAGCGACCTGAGGCCAATGCAGCTGCCCCACTTGAATCGGGTCGTAATCGACGGTCAACCCGCTATATTGACCCTCAAGTCGGAACACTCCCGACCCATCAGTTTGATTAAAAGGAAAATGATCGAGGTCGCCTTTGAGCGTCACCGCGGTTTGAGTGAGCCGCCCTTGCGTCAAAGCTGAACGTAAAAACTGACGCGCCTCGAAGGGGGCAAGTGTCGTGACGTACTGGTGAAGTTTATTCGCGGGCGCTCGAGCGATTAGCCCCGTTAGATCCACCCGCCCTGAACTAGAAATCGTATTCGTGTTCGTATTCGTATTCGTGTTCGTGTTCGTATTCGTGTTCGTGTTCGTGTTCGTGTTCGTATTCGTATTCGTGTTCGTGTTCGTGTTCGTGTTCGTATTCGTGTTCGTATTCGCACTAGCGCTGGCACTCATACTCTCACTCGCGCTCGCAGCGGTCGCCGGCCCCGCCACCCACGACCCCTGCAATTGGGCGGCGAGCTCGGGGGACTTGAGGTCAAGTTGTGCCGAATCAATCGCAAGCCTACCCGCCGCGTTTTTAAACACTTTTGCGCGTGCAGTCACGTCGCCCAACTCAAGCAAAGAGGGTGCAAACAATTCGCTATCAACGTTCAGGGCAGTCGCTGTCGCACTCAGGGCGAAGCCTTGTTGGTTCGCACTACGGGCTAAGACAGGCCACTGACCCTCAGGCAGCAGATCAGCCAGCCAGCCCGTTAGCCTAAGCTGCCCAGTTTGAGCAAAGAGTGCGTGTTGGTCGTGCGTCGCCAAAGGCAGTGCGATTTTTTTTGCTGAGACCTCAAGTATTGTTTGGCCCAGAAGCCCGTTCTGTACATCGATCCAGGCTCGTGCAGCGAGGTTTCCGGACACCTTAGGCAGGTCAAGCCAAGGCGCTAAGCCTTCAAGGTGCAGGTCTTGGACTTCAACAAAAATTTCAGCTTCGCGCGCAGGGTGTAGCGCGAGCTGATTCAGAATGTTTTCAGTGCGCACGATGAGCTCAACACGCTTACCGACCGACTCAGGCAACGAGGCCATCAAGCGAAGTTCATGACGAAACAAGTTATTGCTGAGGCTGAGATCAATCTGGGATAGGTTTAAAACAGGCGCCTGGCGTACTTGATCATGCCAGCGAAAGCTGGCCTGGCGAATCACGATCTCACCTTGATCCAACAGCCAGCGCACGGCTAAGGTGTCACGGTCGAGCTTCAGTTGCTCGTTTGTGTGTGATTCAAGAAGCTGACCTGCAATCGATACGGTTCCGTCAGTATGACGGGTCGCGGCCAGATCGATGCCATTAATTTCTAGACGACTGAGACGCAGTTCGAGATTGAGCAGGCTGCGCCACGAAACTAACGCAAACGCATCGGGCACCTGAATCAATACATCGCCGTTGACGTCGTTGACAGCCAGGTCGCGGACCGAAAGCGTTGGGTTGAGCCCCGACCAGTCTGCCGAAATATTGGCAATCGATACCGTAGCGCCCACAGCCGCTGACACATGCTGCTCAATCAGCGGCCGCCAATCGTTAATACGCGGCAGTGCCCAATAGCGCACCGTCAGCATCGTCGCAGCGGCTGCAAAGTACAGCAGCAACAGGCTCAAAAGTGCAAAGCGTAAGAGTTGTTTGACGAATCGCAAAGCGGGCAAATTAAAAAAATTTTGTGAAGATACATTCTATAGGGTATTGTGCAAGCCTGTACTCCTTGCTTTCCCTCACAGATGACATGGCGACATTCGAGCCCTCAAAGTATGTCTGAAACCGATTTTTCTGCTGCGTTAACCTGGTCAGGGTCGTTACGTCGCCTGACGCAAAGCGATCCGACTTTTGCGGCCTGGCTAGCACAAGAGCGTTTACACCCGCTTACGACGGCACGTTTACATGACTGGTTTGCTGAACTGGCTGGCGCTCCGGTTGGTAGCGCCACTCTTGAACTCACCCAATGTCGTCAGGTATTGCGTACTCTACGTAAGCGAACCTTTTTTTTGCTCATGGTGCGTGACCTTGCCGGCCTTGCCACGCTTGATGAGGTCGTTGGCGCCATGACAACCTTGGCAGATCGGTGCGTTGAACAGGCTTACCGCACGATCATGCATGACATGGTTGCCTTACATGGTCAGCCCAAAGATGCGCTGACGGGGCGTCCGCAAGAGATGCTCATTATTGGCATGGGCAAACTCGGAGGTGCCGAGTTAAACGTCTCTTCAGATATTGACTTAGTGATGCTCTACAACGAAGAAGGTGAGACCGAAGGCCCGCGGCCTCTGAGCTATCACGAGTTTTATGGTCGCGTGACGCGTCGCATGATGCCCGTGCTTTCTGAGCTTGACGCCGACGGACAGGTGTTTAGAACCGACTTACGTCTACGCCCGGATGGGGACTCTGGCCCACTGGCCTGGAGCCTAGACGCCTTTGAGCAGTATTTATTTACCCAAGGGCGCGAATGGGAGCGTTATGCCTGGCTCAAAGGGCGCGTGATACCGGCCCGTGCGTTTGATGACAGCGACTCAACCACTCAGGTGCAACAGTTTGAAAGTCTGCGCCAGCCCTTCGTATACCGGAAGTACTTTGACTTTAGTGCCTTAGCTGCCCTACGCACGTTACGAGAGCGTATCCGCCTAGATTTACAGCGAAAATCCTTAACTCGCCCTGGCTTAGATACCCAACTCAACATCAAACTAGGCGAAGGCGGCATCAGAGAAATTGAGTTTGTTGTCCAGTTATCGCAACTGATTAAAGGCGGACGGATGCCTGCTTTGCAGCAACGCGGCTTGTTGGTCGCGCTCGAGGCACAGACCCGTGCAGCGCTGATCCCAAGCGCGACCGCCGAGCAGTTGGCACAAGCCTATGTGTTTTTGAGACGCACTGAACATGCGTTGCAGTACGCACAAGATGAGCAGACCCATCAGCTGCCCGTTGAGCGCGAGCGCCTCGCCGAACTGGCACGCGCGCTAGGTTTATCGCTGACCGAATTTGAACAGACACTGGACAAACATCGCCTCTTTGTCGCTGACATGTTTCGCGACTCATTTCGTATTGCCGGACTAGACCAAGACTTTAATTCGACCGAACGCGACGGGCAAGAAAATTTGTCATCCACCGTATCGCTTGAAGCAAGCTTGTTGGCCTTTGGCGAGCATGCTGCGAGCTTGACGGCGCGAGTAGAAACATTTCTAGAGGGCCATCGCATTCGTGCTTTATCGACGACAAGTCGTAATCGAATCGATATTTTGCTACCGCTAGCGTTGACCGCTGCTCAACACACCACGCAACCTCTGAACGCCGCGTTGAGACTGCTCGATTTAATTGAGTCCATCGCGCAGCGCGGTGCTTACCTGGCACTTCTTTCCGAATATCCAGAAACAATGGCGCGTATCGCGCGCATGATGACAGCGAGCCCGTGGGCTGCGCAATACGTGATTCAACACCCCTTAGTACTCGATAGCCTGATCGCCTGGCCCACACTCATGGAGCCCGTGGATTTCGGTCGCGTGGCTGGCGCGATGCACGAAGACCTGGATGCCTGCGTCTTACCTGACGGCTCGTTCGATATCGAGCAGCAAATGAACTTGATGCGCGACACGCAGCGTCAGATCAGTTTTCAATTGTTGGCGCAAGATCTTCAAGGGGTACTGACCGTTGAACGCTTAGCGGATCAATTGTCAGCCTTGGCCGACACGCTTTTACATGAGTCCTTGCTGAGGGTCTGGCCGCAGGTATGCCCGCCTGGATCCGCTGGCTGCGAAGCTGAACCGCAATTCGCCATCATTGCTTACGGACGCCTGGGCGGCAAAGAACTTGGCTACTCTTCGGATCTGGATCTTGTTTATTTATACGACGATTCGCGTGAAGATGCCGCAGAACTGTATGCCAAACTTGCCCGACGACTCACTTCGTGGCTCTCGACCATGACGTCTTCCGGACGCCTGTACGACGTCGATCTGCGCCTGCGGCCCGACGGCGATTCAGGGTTGCTAGCCGCCTCGATCGAGTCATTTCAACAGTATCAGCACAGTCATGCTTGGCCCTGGGAGCACCAAGCGCTCACCCGCGCACGCTTTGCAGCAGGCAGCCAACGCGTGGGCGCACGCTTTGAGCACATTCGGCAAGAAATTTTAAAACGTCCGCGTGCGCTAGAGCCCTTTGCACAGCAAGTTCGCTCGATGCGCGACAAAATGACAGCGGGCCATCCAAACGCTACCGCGCTGTTTGATCTGAAGCACGACCATGGCGGCATGGTCGACCTAGAGTTTGTGACGCAGTACTTAATCTTGGTGCATGCAGGGCAATACCCCGAATTACTACAAAACTTGGGCAATATTGCATTACTACAACTTGCCGGCCAAGTCGGGCTCATCCCGATCGAGCTCGCACGGCGCGCCAGCGATGCCTATCGCAACTTGCGACGCCGTCAGCATGAAGTGCGCTTGCAGGGGGCAGAGAAAGCGCGCGTCGAGCAGGATCAACTGTTTGAAGAGCGTCGGGCTGTGCAAGAGCTATGGGAGGCGGTTTTGGGTGAATCGCTGCAAAGTTAGTTTCTTCCCGCTTGGGCCCATTAGTGTCTTCCCGCTTGGGTCTACGCAAAAAGTCTGTGGCGCTTCGTCTGTCGCGCTTCTTGTTAAACTTACGCACTAACGATTAGGCGTGTGCCGCCCCCAAGCACGTCTTCTGACGCGGGGTATTCTTGCCTCTAGACACTTTTTTAAGATTGGATTGGATCGTGCCAGACGCTCTACGCCCTAGTTTTTCATTACCTGAAGGCAGAACCAAGGTGCTGCTGCACTCTTGCTGTGCGCCCTGCTCGGGCGAAGTCATGGAAGCCATGCTGGCAGCTGGGATTCAATACGATATCTTTTTTTACAATCCTAATATTCATCCGGTAAAAGAATACGAAATCCGCAAGAATGAAAACATCCGGTTTGCCGAAAAACATGGCATCCGGATGATTGATGCCGACTACGACGTCGATAATTGGTTTGAGCGTATTAAGGGGCTTGAAAATGAGCCCGAGCGCGGCGAGCGCTGCACGCAATGTTTTGATATGCGCTTTGAACGCACCGCGCTGTATGCGTATGAGCATGGTTACGACACCATCACGAGCTCCCTAGGTATCTAGCGCTGGAAAGACATGAACCAGATCAACGCAAGCGGTGAACGCGCGGCGGGCCGTTACGATCAAATGCTGTACTGGACATACAACTGGCGCAAACATGGGGGCTCGGCCCGCATGATAGAAATCAGTAAGCGCGAAGAGTTCTATCAGCAAGAATATTGCGGCTGCGTGTACTCATTACGCGACACCAATCGACACCGCCGCTCGCAAGGTCGCGAACGCATTGCCCTAGGGGTTAAGTTTTATGGCCGCGATGAGCTAAAAGCGTTGAAAGACGAGTAATTTGCAAGCTCTGTTGCTGCAGTTGGGCGGCGAAGACATCACCACGCAGCACACGGTACTCTTCTATGCGGTCAGCGCCAAACGCCAAAGTCGGCGAGGCGTGCGTGGCCGGATGCACCATCAACAACATCTGAGAAGTGGCCTGTTCGAGCCAGGCGTTGAGCATGGTTTGGTAGGCCGGATGCGGGCGATCAAAATCATAGGCCCCTGCAAAGCCTTGATTGCTTTGGATGCCCGCCTGTTTTGCCAAGCGCATCAAACTCGAGGCACCCAACGCCCCAATCAACCGTGCTTTCAAGCGTTGCATCCGAGGCAACTGTGTCGACATCGGGGCCGCGCGCGTATCGCGCAGCCAGGGCAAGTTGTCGGTATAACGCCGCGCAACTGCTTGCAGCAAGAGTTCACGCACGACCGGAAACTGATGTACGTGCAAGTGCCCATCGATAAAGTCAGGCACCTGGCCAACATACTTTTCAAACAAATCAAGCTGACTTTCAATTTGCTCGGCGATCGCCTGCCTAGCAATCAGACCCGAATAGGTGCGCCACAATAACTGGCCTAAAGGCAGGCACAATCCCGTTTGCCCAAGAGGCTCGGTCAGGTTCAGGTGCAGCCCAAGATCAATGGGTAAACCCTTCAGTGCCTGGGAAGACTGCTCGAAGTGAGGCGCTTGCACTAAGCACCCCGTCGCGCTGATGCGACCCAACTGTGCAAGAGCAATGATGGCCTGATCGACTCCAGTTTCGAGTCCAAAATCATCGGCACACACAATGAGAGGGATCAAAGCAGGTACCGCCCCCTGTTGCGCCGCATTAATCACGAAAGCGGCGGCCACTTGAACGGCGCACGATATAAAGTGGACGCCCTTTGACTTCTTCAAAAATCCTGGCGATGTACTCGCCCACAATACCGATTGAAATCAATGTGATCCCAGAAAAAAACAATAGAATCGTGACGATGGTAGGCCAGCCACTCACTGGATTTGAAAACAGAAAGTATTCAAAAATAATATAAAGCCCGTACACAAACGAGCAAATCGACACCAGAAAGCCAAACAAGCTGACGGCCCGTAGCGGCCAGGTCGTAAAGGAGGTGAGCCCCGCAAGCGCCAGGGTCAGTAACTTAAAGGCGCTGTAGTGCGTTTGCCCGTGTTGGCGCTCGGCAGGTTTATACGTGATTGGCTCGGAGTCAAAGCCCACCCACGCATACAAGCCCTTCATAAAGCGATTGCGCTCAGGGAGTTGCCGTAGCGCGTCGACGACAGCACGATCCATCAGACGAAAATCACCCGCATCGGGGGGTACTTTGACTCCGCGCGAACCCGCCAGCAACGAATAGAACAATTTCGTCCCCCAGCGCTTACCCGCAGTTTCGTCGTCACGGGTTTCTCTAACCGCGTAGACCATATCGACGCCTGCCTGCCAACGTGCCAACATCGCTGGCAGCAATTCAGGCGGATGTTGCAGATCGGCATCCAGAATCATCACTACGTCACCTGTAGCGGCTTCAATCCCGGCGGTGATGGCGGGCTCTTTGCCGAAGTTACGCGACAATTGCACAAAGCGAAAACCTGGGTTGCACGCCCAGGCGGCCATCAAACTTGCGGTGGCATCACGGCTGCCATCGTCAACGACAATGACTTCCCAGTTGGCACCTGTTTGAGCAAGCACCGCCTGTAGACGTGGCAGCAGTAAGCCTAAATTATCGTGTTCATTGAAGGCCGGCACCACACAACTTAGCGTGGCGCGGGTGATATCGCGACCCTGCGCGTTAGCGCCTGGCTCGGGCGCTAGCGTGTTTGAAGAGGATAAAGTCGATGAGGTCATAGATCAATGATAACGTTTAACAGAAGGCTCGGAAATCCTCTGCGTTCAAGCGAAAGGCTGTCAACGCGCTTTTTGTAGCGCAAGACTGGCACTTAGTATTGTCAAAATGATAAGCGCTGCGCCCAGCAACGTGCGCAGTGAGGGTTCTTGGCTAAAAAACCACCAGGCAAACCCAATCGCGTAAATCGGCTCAAGCGCGACCACCAAGCCTGCACTGCGGGCAGGCAAATGCCGCAAACTCGACACAAACAAAAGATGGGCCAAGCCGGTACATAGCACCCCCAAGGCCGCCACCCAAAGCCAGTTCACCAAGCTAATCTGAGGCAGAGAGCCGACCACCCAGGGCGACATCACCAAAAATACCACGGCATTTTGCAGACCCGCCACAGCGAAGGCGTTGACCCCGGACAAGTAGCGCCGATTCAGTACCGCGAGTACGCCAAAGCTTGCGCCTGACAATAAGCCCCATAACAGGCCCTCTGTCCCTAAATTTGAAAGTTCAAACGACGGGGTAATCATTAGCAACCCCAGGCTCACAAGCCATAACCTGACCCACTCGGCCCGCGTGACCGCCTCGCGCAGCAGGCCCCACTCGATCAGCGTGATGAAGGCAGGGAAGCTGGCGAAACCCAAAGTGGCGATCGCGATCCCGCCCACTTTGACCGAAATAAAAAAGGTGACCCAGTGCAGGGCCAAGACGATGCCAGAGACGAGCAGCACTCCCCAACGGGCATGGCTGATCAGGCTTGAACGGGGCTGTGCCACCAACACTCGCCCAAACAAGGCTAGCGCGACCACAGCAAAGGCTGCTCGACCCCAAGTGATAAACGCCGGATCAGCCGTAATCAACTCGCCCAACACACCTGTGGCGCCGAACAGGACAGCCACCAAATGCACCGCAAATAAAGACTGTGTGCGGGTCAAGTAGGCCAGCCCAGCGGGGCCGCCCAGCCAGTGTAGGTTTTAGGGAGTGGCGTTGCATAATCACCATGCTTACTCGTCCCCAAGCCTAGAGCTGCGAGGGCCTCAGCAAACTTAACGGCAACCGCCACGCCATCAATCACGGGCACCCCCAAGCGCGCAGTGAGCGTGTGACACAGTGCGGACATTCCGGCGCATCCCAGCACAATCGCGCCGCTGCGATCGCGGGCTAACGCGGCGCGGGCCGCGTCTTCAATCTGGCGTGTCATGGCCTCTCCGCCATCCTCTAGGTCGAGGACCGCAATATCGGTACCGTGCACCCCCCGGCACTGATGTTCAAACCCATAACGCTGCACCAAACGCTCGGCAATGATGCAAGTACGTGTCATTGTTGTAACAATTGAAAAGCCGGTTGCGAGCATGCTGGCAGCATGAAACGCTGCCTCGGCGATGCCCAATACTGGTGCATGCGTCGCTTCACGAGCAGCTTCAAGGCCCGGATCACCGAAGCAGGCAATCACAATCGCGTCTGGGCTGTGTGCCTGCCCGAGTCGCACCTGTTCAGCAACACCCGCAGCAGCAAAGGCTTCGTCGTAGTGTCCCTCAATGGAAAGCGGACCAAAGCTGGGATGCACCGCGATAATTTGCGTGCCCGTCGCGGCAACCGCTTGAGCACTTTGGGCGATCCCGGCAGTCATGGAATCGGAGGTATTAGGGTTAACAAGGAGTAGTTTCATTTTGAAAGGTCGGTTAACTTTCGTTACAAATACAAACGGTGTGTTGCACCACGATGGATAAAATTGCCCCAAAATACATCTTTTTACGCACCAACATGTCGCACGAAGCTAGCATCAGACCCGAGCGGTTGGTTAGGTTGGGTCAAATGCCCACCCATAAAATTTCTTGGATTTGATCGGTTTGGGCATTCAATCAATCCTGTCGCAGCCTCACCGCGCATGGCATGCTAATTGCTTAAGATCATACAACGAGGTTGCAACACTTTTTAGCATCAAGCGGCCTCGGTCGAGACACCCAAGTAGAACAGCAGAAAATTTTTCAACAACTTTGCCACGATTCAGTTATTCAACCCCCCGGAGAATTCATGAAAAAAGCTTTTTCTTTTGCCCATGTTGGACTGAAGCCCTTGCGCATGACGCTGATGGCCGGTGTACTAGCAGCCGCCTTTGCCCAGCCAGCCTTGGCCCAGAATAAAACTCTGACGATCGCCATGACAGCCGCAGATATCCCCAGAACCTTGGGGCAACCTGATCAAGGCTTTGAAGGCAACCGGTTTACCGGCATCCCGATGTACGACGCGCTTACCGGTTGGGATTTGACAAAAACGGACGAAGCCAGCGTCGTGATCCCTGGCGTGGCGCTTTCGTGGGCGGTCGATGCCACAGACAAAACCAAATGGGTTTTCAAATTACGCCCGGGCGTGAAGTTTCATGATGGTTCGGCCTTCAACGCGGATGCTGTGGTCTGGAACGTGCAAAAGGTCTTGGACAAAGCCGCAGCGCATTTTGACGCCAGCCAAGTCGGTGTGACCGCCTCGCGTATGCCCACCTTACGCAGCGCGAAAAAAATTGATGACATGACCGTGGAACTGACCACGAGCGAGCCAGATTCGTTTTTGCCGATTAACTTGACCAATTTGTTTATGGCTTCGCCAGCCAAGTGGGACCAAAAGCTCAAGGCTGTGCCGGCCACAGTGACCGACCCCGCCGAGCGTGCCAAGCAAGCCTGGACTGCCTTTGCCGCCGATGCATCAGGTACGGGCCCCTTCAAGATGGCACGTTTTGTGCCGCGTGAGCGCTTAGAGATTGTTGCCAACAAAGACTACTGGGATGCAAAGCGCGTGCCGAAGATTGACCGCGTCGTGATGATTCCAATGCCTGAGGCCAATGCGCGCACTGCCGCACTGCTTTCAGGTCAAGTTGATTGGATTGAAGCCCCCTCCCCCGATGCGATGCCGCAAATTAAGCAACGTGGCTTCACGATCTATAGCAATCCCCAACCCCACGTCTGGCCCTGGCAGCTTTCTTTTGCGGACGGCTCGCCTTGGCTAGACAAGCGCGTGCGTCAAGCCGCTAACCTGTGTGTTGACCGCGCTGGCCTGAAGACCTTGCTTGGTGACATGATGGGCATCCCCAAGGGCACCTTCCCGCCCGGACACCCTTGGTTTGGTAACCCAACGTTTGACATCAAGTATGACCCTGCGGCCGCCAAACAACTGATGGCAGAAGCAGGCTACTCGACGGCCAAGCCAATGAAGACGAAAGTGCAAATCTCGGCTTCGGGTTCAGGCCAGATGCAGCCCTTGCCCATGAACGAATTTGTCCAACAATCACTTAAACAGTGTTTCTTTGACGTTCAGTTTGATGTGATTGAATGGAACACCATGTTCAACAGCTGGCGCTTGGGTGCTAAAGATCCAGCCGCAAACGGCGCGACCGCAACCAACGTCAGTTTCTCGGCAATGGATCCGTTCTTCGCCATGGTCCGCTTCTCAAGCACCAAGTCATTTCCGCCCGTTTC
>Ga0114968_10000279_pt1 | contig 37979 bp, 38 predicted proteins | sample M_130807_EF_Meta_FD_87020 | JGI IMG/M metagenome (GOLD analysis project Ga0114968, IMG submission 87020) | Freshwater microbial communities from Lake Montjoie, Canada to study carbon cycling - M_130807_EF_MetaG | ecosystem: Environmental > Aquatic > Freshwater > Lake | place: Lake Montjoie... | reverse complement strand
CTGTAAGGTTATACAATCTTTTTCGACGTTCAAGGCCTGCGGGGACGCAGACCACTACGAGGCTTTAATGATGCGACTCTTCACTTATCGGCTCAGCGCCGCCGCTGCTGCCGTGGCCGTCACTTTTAGCGCGTTTGGGCAAAGCCCGCCCTCAACACCCACCTCGACAAACACCCGCACAGTTGGCGCGCAAACGTCAAACCTGATGCCCTCTGGCGAGCTAAAGCTTGGGCCTACTCCACAATTAGCCACCATTGTGGTGACGCCTGGGCGCACGGCTGAACCCTTGGGCGAAACGCTAGGCGATAACAGCGTGATCAATCGCGATGAACTTGACACGCTACCCAACGGCACGCTTGCTGACGCGCTGATTCGCGAACACGGTATCGAAGCGCTTAATTATGGTGGCCCACAGTCTCAAGGTAGCGTCAATATTCGCGGCACGAACAGCAATCAATCACTCATTTTGATTGACGGCTTGCGCGTCAACAGCGCCACTTCGGGCAATGCACCGCTCAACGCAATCCCACTGAACAGCATCGAACGTGTTGAGATCGTGCGTGGCACCGCAAGCAGCCTGTACGGCGCCGATGCCATTGGCGGTGTCGTAAACGTCATCACACGAGGCGATCAAGACCGGCCGTTTTCGGCCTACGCCAACGCGGGGGTCGGCAGTTACGCTAGCACCCAGTACGATGCGGGTTTTTCGGGTGCTGCTGATGGCTGGGTGTATAGCTTGTTTGGCGGCTATGGGCAGAGCGGAGGCACCAACGCTACGAAGGCCGGCAATTACTCATACAACCCCGACAAAGACTCGTACTACCGCAGTAACGTCGGTGGCACCCTGGGCTATACCTGGCAGCCGGGCCAGACCCTCACGTTTCAAAGTTATCAATCGAGTGTCAATGGCGGCTACGATGCCGGCAGACCTTACTTTAACGATCGTGGTATTCAAACGGTCAGCACCAATATGCTGACGAGTAAGAATCGGCTGTCTGACTTCTGGACCAGCACGCTGCGCGCCGGTTTCACGAACGAGCGCTATCAGACGGTAAACGCTGGGGCGGACCTCGTCCCTACGAATCCGCTTGATGGAAAGCAACATTTTGCGACGCAGCAAGGTCAATACTTGTGGCAAAACGACCTGAAGTTTTCACCGACTCAACTCATATCCTTAGGTTATGAACGCCTTGAGCAAAACGTCGATGGCACGCTATCAAATGGAGACTACCCACAAGCCTCCTATGTGAACTATCAACAAACTTCAAGGTATACCAACTCGCTTTTCGGTATTTATCGAGGCACCTGGGGCCCACAGTCGGTGCAAGCCAGTGTGCGTAACGACAACAACTCACAATACGGTAACTTTGTGACAGGCAGCCTGGTGTACGGGCTATCGCTGACGCCGCAGTGGCGAGCCACGGTGGGTGCCAACACGGGCTTTCGCGCACCAAACTTTAATGAGCTCTACTGGCCCGTCACGCCTTTCTATGCCGGCAACCCACTATTGCAACCCGAGAAATCACGCAATATCGAGATGGGGTTGAAATACTCGACTGAAAAGACTCAATTAAGTTTGGTCGCGTATCGCAACGAGATCACGAACTTGATCTTGACTCAGCCGGTGGTACCTGGTGATATTTACTCTCCCTACGCGCCAATCAATGTCGGACACGCGCTGATTCAAGGCGTCAGTCTGTTTGGTTCGCATCGCTTCAATAGCGACACGCAAGTGCGGGGTAGCCTGAACTGGCTTGACCCGCGCAACGCCGAGACCGGGGCCTTATTGCCTCAGCGCGCCCAGCAAGTTGCCAAGCTCGCATTAGACCAAGCCGTCTGGCGCGCCCGCCTGACTGCCGAGTGGTACGTCAGCAGCGAACGCAAAGACACGATGTCAGGCGGCACGCTGGGTGGCTATAGTTTGCTTAACCTGATGGGCAGCTATCCCCTGCCTGAAGGTGCTGAGGTTCAAGTGCGCTGGAACAACGTTTTTGGCAAACAGTACACCCTTATTCAGGGCTACAACACCTTGGGCTCGAATGTGTTTGTCAACTTGGCGTGGCGGATGTAGCATCAGCCATCGAGTGTTTGTTGGGCGAACGGTGTGATGCGCGGTTTTTTTTGTCAGGCTAGTGTTTTGGCGTGTTGCCTCTTGGCGTTTGTCGCCCATGCGGCTGAAATCGAAGTGATCGATGACAGTGGCAGGGCGGTCTTGCTCAAAGGGCCGGCCCGCCGGGTCATTTCGCTTTCGCCTCACACCACTGAATTAATTTTTGCGGCGGGCGGCGGCGATAAGCTGGTGGCCACCACCGAGGGGAGTAATTTCCCGGCACAAGTCCTTGGGTTGCCAAAGCTTGGTGATCAGCGCGCACCAGATTCAGCCCGTATTGCGGCCTACAAGCCAGATTTAATTTTTGGCTGGCTCGCAGCTGAACTTGACGCGCTCACGTCTTTGAACGTACCCGTGTTCATCAGCACCCCAACCTCTCTCATCGAGATTGCCGACAGCGTCGAAACCTTTGGGGTGCTCTTGGGTACCGCAGGCGTCGCACGCGCGCGTGCTGAAGCCCTCCGTCAGAAATTAGACACGCTGGCCCGAGCGTCTGCCGGCAAGCGCATCGTGCGTGTTTTACTGCAAGCAGGCTCTGAACCTGACAACGCCTTAACACGCGAAAATCTCTTGTCAGACGTCATTACACTTTGCGCTGGCAGCAATATCGTCACCGAGGATAGCGGCGGGGCGACCAAACCCAGCGTGGCACAGCTCGTCGCGCAGGCACCTGAGCTAGTGCTGATCGCCCGCACGGGCGCCGGCGCCGTACCCGTCGTCGACAGCGTCGGAGTCAATCGCTGGCAGACGGCGGGCCTGCAAGCGGCGCGGCTCGGCCGGGTGTTTATGATCGATGCGGATGCCGTGTTTCGGTCTGGCCCACGCTTGATCGAGGCTGCCGAACCGATTTGTGAACTCATCGAGCAAAGCCGAAAATAGCGCAGACTGCCGGCGATGGCAACCCGCGCGCCACTCACGTTAAACTGTATTGATCGCGATCGCTTTATCGCAAGTCGCTGCGTGCTAATTGAATGAAAAATATGAAAACAGACTCGTCTGATGCTTTGGTGATTGCCGGTAAAGCCTACCATTCGCGCCTGCTTGTGGGCACCGGAAAATACAAAGATTTCGCCCAAACGCGCGAGGCGATCGACGCCAGCGGTGCGCAAATCATTACCGTCGCGATTCGTCGCACCAACATCGGCCAAACGGCGGGCGAACCGAGTTTGCTCGAGTACTTACCCCCAAGCCAATTCACCTTGTTACCCAATACAGCGGGTTGCTATTCGGCCGATGAGGCGGTGCGTACGCTTAGATTAGCGCGCGAACTGCTCGATGGGCACAGCTTAGTCAAGCTAGAAGTACTCGGCGACCCGCACACCCTATTTCCGAATATGCCCGAAACACTGGCCGCGGCCAAGACCCTAGTCGCTGACGGTTTTCATGTCATGGTTTATTGCACCGACGACCCGATTCAGTGCCGTATGCTCGAAGAAATCGGCTGCGTTGCGGTCATGCCCTTAGCCTCATTGATTGGTTCGGGGATGGGGATTCTCAACCCCTGGAACCTGCGCCTGATTATCGATCAGTCTAACGTCCCCGTTTTAGTCGACGCTGGGGTGGGTACGGCTTCAGATGCGGCCATTGCCATGGAGCTTGGCTGCGATGGCGTGCTGATGAACACTGCGATCGCTGGCGCCCAACGCCCCGTGCTGATGGCCAGCGCGATGAAAAAGGCCGTTGAGGCGGGTCGCGAGGCTTTTCTGGCCGGACGCGTGCCACGTAAAACCTACCAGGCCGCACCCAGCTCGCCCACGACGGGCTTGATCGCCCCCATCGCTCCGAACGCCAAGACATGAACAACGACGACGCCGTACGCGTCATCCCCAACACCCTCACGATCGCGGGGATGGATCCCTCAGGGGGCGCTGGTATTTTGGCCGATATTAAAGCCATGAGCGCGTTGGGCGCCTACGGCTGCGCCGTAGTGGCGGCACTCACCGCGCAAAACACTCAGGCCGTTACCGACATCTCGCCGATCGACCCACGCTTTGTACGTGCACAAATTGACACGCTTTTTGCCGACGTCGACATCCATGCCGTCAAGCTCGGGATGCTGGGGCAAACCGGAATCATTGAAGTGGTGGCAGACCGCCTTGGACACTTCAAGCCCGCCCATTTGGTCCTGGATCCCGTCATGGTTTCAAAAAGTGGCGATTTGCTGCTCGAGCAAAAAGCCATCGGTGCCCTACGCGAGCAGTTACTGCCCTTAGCGACGCTGATCACGCCCAATTTGCCCGAGGCCGGGGTGTTACTTGAAATGCGCTCGGTCGAGACCGTACGCGAGATGCGTCGGGTTGCCGAACGCTTGCGCAATATGATGACCCACGGCGGGCATCGCTGGGTATTGGTAAAAGGCGGGCATCTGCCCGGAAACGACACAATTGATGTGCTGCATGATGGCGACAAAATGATTGAGTTGCCAGGCCACCGTATCCCCACGCGCAATACCCACGGCACGGGTTGCACGCTATCAGCCGCCATTACGGCCCTGTTGCCACAGCTTCAAGACGTGCCTGAGATCACAAAACGCGCTAAGGATTACCTTGTCCAGGCGATTGCCCAGGCCGATGCACTCAAGGTCGGCCACGGCCACGGCCCCGTGCACCATTTTCATGCGCTATGGTCAGGAAAACCCTTACAATAAGGGTTTTCCGCTATAAGTGCTTTTGCACACTGGATTATGACTGCATCGACTTTGTCTGACTTTGAGCTCGCCCGCTTCAATATGGTCGAACAACAAATTCGACCTGTAGGCGTCTTTGACGCCAATGTGATTGAAGCCCTCTTCAAGGTGCAGCGCGAACTCTTCGTGCCGCCTGCCTTTCGTACTTTAGCGTTCGCAGACATCGAGATCCCGTTGCAGCTCGGTACGGTCGACACGCGTCAGACCATGCTCAGCCCCAAACTCGAGGCGCGCCTCACCCAGCTTTTACAGCTCAAACACGACGACTGCGTGCTCGAGATCGGTACCGGCTCGGGCCATCAGGCGGCCTTGCTGGCGCAATTAGCGCGCACCGCCACGTCGATTGAAATCGATCCGCGCCTCGCAAGCTTTGCTCAACAAAATTTGCAAAAAGCACAGTGCAAAAATGTCACCGTTGAAATTGGTGACGGCAACAACGGTTGGGGCACGGCCGAATACGATGCGATTTTGGTCAGCGGCGGGGTCGACAAAGTATCCAATGCGCTGAAGTATCAATTGAAAATTGGTGGTCGCATGGTAGTGATTGTGGGCCAGGCACCCTCAATGACTGCATTTCGAATCACGCGCACCACTGCCGCAAGCTTTGAAACGACATCGTTGTTCGAGACCGTGATTAAGCCGCTCACTGGTGCCTGTGGCTCTCGCTTTAAGTTCTAAAAACGTCTGGGCGGTAGGGGCCAAACAGACGGCAGCGGCCTCCGGTTGCCATCCGACGCTTGGGCAGAAAGGATTTCAGCTAATTTGGTTAAAACCGGCCTGAACATCCACCGCTAGTGGTTCAAGTGTTGAAAACCTTACGGCTGCTACCGGTCGCTAGCGCTGTCGAATTTTTTCAACCAAATTAGTCGTCGAGCGCGCAAACTCAAACGGTATGGCAACAGCCTTGCCGCCCCACGATTCAACGAGCTCGGTTTCGGGCAAGACTTGCATATCGTAATCGCCGCCCTTGACAATGATATCGGGCCGCAGTTGGCCGATGACCTCAAGCGGAGTGTCTTCATCAAACACAACGACTGCGGTCACACTTTCAAGCGCCGCTAACAGCGCAGCACGATCGGCTGCCGTGTTGAGTGGCCGATCGGGGCCTTTGCCCAGCCGTTTTGCCGACGCATCTGAATTCACGCCTACCACCAGCGTCGCACCAAGCTGTGCGGCCTCATCCAGATAGGTGACGTGGCCGCGGTGCAGAATATCAAAGACGCCATTGGTAAACACAAAAGGCTTGGGCCACTGCCCGCTCGCGAGCCGCTCGAGGGCATGTTGCACTGAAACGAGCTTGCCCTCGAAGCGCGCGCTCAAGCGACCGAACCTACAGCCCCCGCGGCTGAACGAATCAGTTCTTTGCGATAGCGATTCAGGTCTTGCACGGTTTTAAATGAGCTATCCATTAACAGCGACATGTTATGCAAGATACGTGTGCTGACTTTGTGCTCCCAGTCTTTATCAAAGACAATTTGATTATCTAGCCAACGCTCAAGCCAACCTGGCTCGGGCAGTTTTGACTGAACAGTGTCATTGGGAAACATGTCTTTATTGACGTGCAAATTGGTTGGGTGAAGCGCTTGCGGCGTGCGATGCGCTGAAGCCATCAACACCCCAATTTTGGCAAACGCCATGCGTGCCTGGGCGCCGATTTCTTGCCCGCGTTGCGTGAGCGCGCGCTTCATATAGCGCAAATACGCACCTGCGTGGCGAGCCTCGTCTTGGGCAATCACTTTATAAATTTCTTTGATCACAGGCTCAGTGTGCCAGTCAGAGGCGCGACGATACCAGTGATTGAGACGCACCTCACCACAGAAATGCAACATCAGCGTTTCGAGCGGAGGGGCAGGGTCAAACTCGAATCGCACGCGGTGCAGTTCTTCTTCGGTTGGAACTAAATCGGGGGCAAAGCGGCGTAAGTACTCAATCAACACGAGTGAATGCTTTTGCTCTTCAAAAAACCAGACCGACATAAAAGCAGAAAAATCGCTGTCGTCGCGGTTGTCTCGCAAAAACATTTCAGTCGCTGGCAAAGCCGCCCATTCAGTGATGGCGTTCATTTTAATCGTCTGCGCCTGCTCGTCGGTGAGCTTGCTGCGATCAAAATCTTGCCAAGGGATATCGGTGGCCATGTTCCAGCGCACGGATTCCATCGACTTAAAAAGTTCTGTGTAGAGCATGTTCACTGCCTTTAATGTTTAAACTTCAATCAACGCATGAGCGTCCAGAGTGCCACTGCCAAGCTTAGGGCAGCCACGCCCGTCAATACCACCAGCACACGATTACTTTGTTCTCGCGCGCGCCGCATTTGCTGCAACTCGTGCAAGACCTGACCAGAGACATCGGCGCGACTGAGTTGCGTGTGCACCAACCGCGGTAATTCAGGCAACCACTGCGCCCACTGACCAGCCTCTTGCAACAGTTTTTTACGCGTACCTTTCAGGCCAACCCGTTCAAGCATCCAGCGCTCGAGATAAGGTTTAGCCGTTTTCCATAAGTCTAACTGTGGATCGAGCTGACGACCTAATCCTTCGACGTTTAAAAGGGTCTTTTGCAACAATACCAACTGCGGTTGTATTTCGACATTAAACCGCCTAGAGGTCTGAAATAGTCGTAATAACACTTGTCCGAGTGAGATTTCAGCCAACGGCCGATCAAAATAAGGCTCGCACACAGCGCGAACAGCCCCCTCAAGCTCTTCTTCGCGTGTCGTAGCGGGAACCCAGCCTGATTCGATATGCAAACGCGCCACGCGCCGATAATCACGTTGGAAAAATGCCAAGAAATTTTGGGCTAAGTAGTTTTTATCGAACTCAGAGAGCGATCCGACAATACCAAAATCGAGTGCGATGTACCGACCGAGTGTCTTGGGCTGGTCAGAGACATAAATATTGCCCGGGTGCATGTCTGCGTGAAAAAAGCCATCGTCAAAGACTTGGGTGAAGAATATTTCGACACCCGTGCGCGCCAGTGTCGGGATGTAAACACCCGCTTGCTTGAGGCGCTCGATTTGACTGACCGGTATGCCGTACATGCGCTCCATCGTAAAGACAGTCGAGGCACAATAATCCCACATCACCTCAGGCACCCACAGCAACTCACCGCGGTTGCTCTCGGGGCCAAAATTACGGCGTAACTGACTGCAGTTAGCGGCCTCGCGCAACAGATCTAGCTCGTCGTGCAAGTGTTTATCGAATTCAGCAACTACCTCGCGAGGCTTTAAGCGCCGCCCATCGGGCACCAAGCGCTGGATCAGGCTTGCCAGCACGCGCATGAGTGAAAGATCTTTATCAATGACCTCGAGCATGCCCGGGCGCAAGACTTTGACGGCAACGTGACGCCCATCGTGGAGCACCGCGAAGTGCACCTGAGCAATCGACGCAGACGCCACAGGGTCGGTTTCAAACTGCGCAAAAAGTGTTGCGGTGGGCGCGCCAAGTGCCGCTTCAATCATGGCGGCGGCTTTGTCTGAGGCGAACGGGGCGACCCGATCTTGCAGCAAGGCGAGCTCATCGGCAATATCCATTGGGATTAAGTCACGACGGGTCGACAAGACTTGCCCAAATTTTACAAAGATCGGACCTAGCGCTTCGAGTGCAAGGCGCAGGCGCAAGCCGCGCGGCATCGTTGGACGCGAACCTAAGCGCACCAGCCACAGCAACCGATAGGCGACCGGATGATCGATGCCTGAAAGCACCAGTTCGTCGAGGCGGTAGCGCAGCGCAACGCCGATGATACGCAGCAACCGAGGCAATGACATCATGCGCGTGCGCCAGGGCGGGGCGTCAAACGCGAGAGGCGGGCTTGCAATGCCGCAGTACGCTGCTCGAGTTGCGCTAAGTGCCCTAGGGTTCGTTCACGCTCGTCGGTGAGGGCCGCATGCGCCGGAGCACCGGCCAAGGTGTTCGTTTCTTCAGAAAAATACTCAGCAAGATTTTCGGCTAAACCCCGACCGAACGACTGGGCGCCGGTCAACAGCCCTTTGACGCTCTGGGTGAGTCGGCGGGCTGGAATGTCTCCCAGCCATTGGGCTAGGGCATCTTCGGGGTCGGGGCGCAGATCACGCGCCAGATCAGAGACGACTTGTGCCAGCGCAGCCTGCCCGGTGACATGCACCCACTGCGCAATATCTGTGCGCGCACCGGGTGCCAGCAAGGCCGACCAAGATAGTTTTTCAGCGATTAACTCGAGCACGACATCAGGCACGACTGCCGAATCTGCCGCGACCAGCGTACCATCGTGTCCGATGGTAAACGTGACTTGAAAACCGCCAAGGCAAATTCTGAGCGTTTGCCCGGCAAAAGCGGCGAGGCGCTGCGCCGCCCACGGCTGCTGCCGCGTGAGTAGATTGAAGGCGTTCGCCCATAGCCTGACGGGGTGTAAGGCAAACCGCGTCGGCAGGGAGGGCAAAGCTATGGTCACGTGGGCGCCAGCACTAAAAGTCTGATTGAAGGCGTAGTTTAACGGGTGAATGGTGCATCGGTTGAATCGCGTAAAAAAACGCCCGCAAAGCGGGCGTTTTTTTGCAACCATCAAACACTGATTTAGCTGGCTTGGGTCACTGGAATTTGTTGGATACCTGCCAACAACCACCCGCCCTGCTCTGGCTTGAAGAGATTCCAGACTTCTTCGAAACGGAACGCCTCTGCACCGACCTGCTCACGCAACATGCCCGAGAAGCGCACACTCGCCAAATGACCGTCGGTGACTTTTTCAATGCCCAGCATCTCGGCGTTGAGGAGCACGACTTCAGTGTGGTTTTCGCCCACACGTCCTGCCAGTTGCGCTTGCAACTCTTTGAGTAAATCGTCGGTCAAGAAGTTACGCATTTGCGTCAAGTCGCCGCTATCCCAAACCTTTTGAATCGAGACGAACTGGGCTTTGGCCTCTTGCAAGAACCGGTTGGTGTCAAAGTCGACAGGAATAAACCAGTTTTTATCTGGCGCTGGCGCATCTGAACCAAACCCTGCGGCCGACATTGAACCGGTGGCTGAGGCGGGCATCGCAACGGGTGCGGCGCTAGGCGCAGCACTTTCACGATAAGTCTCGTTGGCAGGCAGATGCTCTGTGGACGCGTTACCGGCGCCTTGCGTTGCGGGTTGCGCAGGTTGCGCGGCTGAGCCACGAATCATGCGCAAGACGAACATGACACCAAAAATCGCCACAGCGGCTAACAGCGCCACCATCAAGAAGTCGCCCATGGCGCCGCCCAGACCGAAGTGCGACAGCATGGCGGCGATACCCAGACCTGCGGCGATGCCGGCCAGCGGGCCCAGCCAACGCGAGGCGCCGCTAGGTTTGGCCGCAGCGGCTGCAGGAGCAGCGGCTGCCGCAGCAGGCGTTGCGCTCTTTTGCGCCGTCGAGCCAGTGGCCGCAGCGGGTGCTGCTGGCTTTTGGCTGCTGACATTGCTGGATTGCTTGCCAGAACTCGCGCCGCTACCGGCACGCGCGGCCTGCGCTTCGAAAGTGGCCGAAGACAGCGACACACCACCTATGGTGATCAGTGCTGCCGCAAACAGACGAGTAACAAATCGGGACATCGTGAGCTCCTGGGCGACTCAGCGCCAAAAAATTCGAATAGAATTTAAAAACCGAAAAGGCTCTCAAATCTTACTAGAACCTGAATCTTACTCAAAGCTGAACAGGTTGTAAAGCATGGACGGCATAATTATTGAAAAGTTCAATTTGGCTGAGCAGTACGTCGATTTCTGCACAACAAAACTAAGTATATTTTTATATTTAGCCTCTGAAAGGGCAGATTAGCCTAGTTTGACTCCCTCATGCAGGGCGGTTAAGCCCGCCGACAAATTAAAAAACTGCACACGAGACAGCCCTGCCTCACCGAGCATGCCTTTTAAGGTCTCTTGATCTGGATGCATACGAATCGATTCGGCCAAATATCGATAACTATCCGCATCACCCGCGACTTTTTGACCGAGCCACGGCAAGACCTTAAAGGAGTACCAGTCATACACCGGTGCCAGAGGCGCCGCGATCTTTGAAAACTCTATCACCAACAATTTGCCACCGGGTTTGAGTACCCGCGTCATCTCAGCCAAGGCACGATCTTTGTGGGTCATGTTGCGCAAGCCAAAGGCCACCGTCACGCGGTCAAAATAATTTGACGCAAACGGCAGGTGTTCACCGTCGCACACCGCACAGGGCAGCACCACACCATCGTCTATTAGCCGATCGCGCCCAACACGCAACATCGAGTCGTTAATATCCGTCAGCCAGACCTCGCCCTGCGGCCCCGCCTGCTTCGCAAAGGCACGCGCCAAATCGCCCGTCCCTCCGGCAATATCCAAAACCTTCATCCCGGGACGCACCGCCGCACGGCCGATCGTGAAAGCCTTCCAGACACGATGCAAGCCAGCAGACATCAGATCGTTCATGACGTCGTAGCGCGAGGCCACCGAATGAAACACCTGCGCAACCTTCGCCGCCTTCTGTGACTCGGCGACTGTCTGGTAACCAAAATGTGTGTTGTCTTCAGCCATACCTTGTTACCTCACCTCTTACATGATGTCCTCTGGCCCTGACGGGCGAGGCTTTGTGTCGTACTTCGTCTGCTGCTGTGCCTGTTACTGCGCGCGTCGCCTCGTGCTTCGTCTGTTGCTTCGTAGTTGCCCGAGCCGCCGCTTGATTCACTGCGCTGTCATATACATGACACATTACCGCCATACTATATTCACATCGCACGCGTAAGCGCGCTATTTAAACGGGTCCCGATCATGTCAAGCACCATTTTAGTCGTTGAAGACGAACCTGCCATCCAAGAGCTAATCGCCGTCAACTTATCGTTTGCGGGGCACAAGGTTTTACGCGCCTTCGATGTTGCGCAAGCCGAAACCCTCATCCGGGCCGAACTGCCCGATTTGATTCTGCTTGACTGGATGCTGCCTGGCGCCTCTGGCCTGACTTTAGCGCGCAAACTACGCAGTGACGAGCGCACCCGCTTAGTACCCGTCATTATGCTCACCGCGAAGGGCGCTGAGCAAGACAAGGTTGACGGGCTTGAAGCCGGTGCCGACGATTACATCACAAAGCCCTTTTCGCCCAAAGAACTGATGGCCCGTATCAAGGCCGTGCTAAGACGACGCGCGCCTCAATTGACGGATGACTTGATCGAGGTCGAAGGGCTGAAGCTTGACCCCACCTCGCATCGGCTATCGGGTAATGGCCAACAGCTTGCGATTGGCCCCACTGAGTTTCGTCTATTGCATTTTTTTATGACGCACCCCGAGCGCGTGTTCTCACGGGGTCAATTGCTAGATCAGGTCTGGGGCGATCACGTGTTTGTCGAAGAGCGAACCGTCGATGTACACATTCGCCGCTTGCGCAAAGCGCTCGAACCCTCGAAACACGACCCGCACATCGAAACAGTGCGTGGCAGCGGTTACCGCTTTACACCCTTGATTCCGAAATCTTGAGCTTGGTGCGACAATCAGGCGCATGAACTGGAAACGTACCCTGCTCTTCGTTGTATTTTGGTCAGCGATCGCACTCGCCATCCAATATCGCTGGCAGAGCTCGCTTGGCTGGGTCGCGCTGTCGCTTGCCACGGGCATGCTGCTCGTCATCCGACGCCGCCATGCTGAACGCGTTGCCCGCTGGATTCTTGCACCCCATGACGAACCCCCTGCAGACGTAGGCCCTTGGGACGACGCTGTGGCGTCGCTTTATCGCCGTATCCGCGATCAGATCGCCACCATCCAAGAGCTTGAAGAGACCAGCACTAGCGCAATGGCTGCCGGACAGGCATTGCCCGTTGGAGTCGTGACGCTGACCACTGACCTACAAATCAGGTGGTTTAACCTCGCCGCAGAAAAGCAATTGCACCTCAAGCCCGAGCACGATCTCGGACAAAACTTGCAAAACATCATTCGGGCGCCCGCCTTTGCGGCTTACGTCAAGTCAGGCAACTGGACTGATCCACTCACGCTTAAGATCAACCACGCCAGTGGCAACTACAATTTATTGCTGCGCTTGGTGCCGTACGCGCGCGATCGCACCCTGCTAATTACACGCGACCTCACACAAATTGAAAAGCTTGAAACCACGCGCCGCGATTTTGTGGCAAATGTTTCGCACGAGATGCGTACACCGCTCACCGTACTGGCCGGCTTTGTTGAAACCTTGCGCGATGCCCCCGAGGGTGCGGTCAGCGCGTCACAACGCGAACACTATTTTGGGCTGATGGCTGAGCAAGCGCAACGGATGCAGGCGCTCGTGACTGACTTGCTCACGCTGTCAGACCTCGAAACATCCCCAAGCGCAGAGTTCACGGCGGTGCCGATGTCGCCTCTGATCGAAACGGCACGCTCGCAAATTGAGGCGCTCTCGGCTGGGCGGCATCACTGGGAGTGGCAAATCGAGCCAGACTTAAATCTTGCGGGAAACGCCTCAGAGCTTGCCTCAGCGTTTTCAAACCTGCTCACGAACGCGATTCGCTACACGCCCGATGCCGGTACCATTCGGGTTAAATGGCAAAGACAAGCCGATGGTCGTGCCAGTTTTAGCGTCACGGACACAGGGATTGGCATCGCCTCTGAACACCTGCCGCGTTTAAGCGAGCGCTTTTACCGGGTCGATCGCGGTCGTTCACGTGCGCTTGGCGGCACCGGGTTGGGGCTGGCCATCACCAAACATGTCGCAATGCGACATGATGCGTTGTTGGACGTACAAAGCAAACTCGGGCAAGGGAGCTGTTTTAGCTTGGTGTTTGACAATGCGCGCGTACTACGCAATCCATTGCCAACAAGCACCTAGTCTGCAACGGTTGAAAACGGCTTAAACTGCGACTGTTAACGCATAGTTGGCGTTTGTCTACCGCAGCTTGATGCACCGTATGGTCGTACCAACCTTCTCTTTGCGCCACTTAGGCGACCACTGCCTGAGCCTGGATTTTGGCGATTCGATTTTGGCCGAGACCGGTTTGATTTGCCTGGCTGCTGCTGAAAAAATCCGACACGCCTGCCTGCCCGGGGTGACTGATGTGGTCCCCTCCTACACAAGCGTCGCCGTGCATTATCACGCAGAGCCCTTGACCGGCTTGCCAAACTTTCAGACGTTGTCCGAAGGCCTCGCCGCGTTAATGCAAGGTGGTCTGGCACCTGCAACGCACACACAACGCACAATCGACATCCCGGTTTGCTACGGGGGCGAGCATGGCCCCGATTTAAGCGACGTGGCGAAAATCACCGGCCTCACTGAGCAACAAGTCATAGAAATGCACTGTGCACCTGGCAGCATGGTTTTCATGCTGGGCTTCGCGCCGGGGCATCCTTACATTGGCATCCACGATCCCTTGTTCGCACTACCGCGGCGCGATGTCCCCCGCACCGTGGTGCCTGCTGGCTCGGTCGCCATCGCCAACCGTCAATCAACAATCTATCCAACACGGCTGCCAGGCGGTTGGCATATTTTAGGTGCCACGCCACTTAAGTTGTTTGACTTAGCGCGCTCTCAACCAACCTTACTTTTACCCGGCGATCAAATTCGTTTTATCCCGATCTCGTCAGAAGAATTTGACCAGTTGGCCGCTCAGCAAAAACGGGGGTCACCATGAGTATGGTGATCCTCAAGCCAGGCATGCTCAGCACCTTTCAAGATCTTGGTCGGATCGGCCAACAACACCTTGGGGTTTCGGTCGCGGGCGCAATGGATCTGCGCGCGCATCAGCTCGCCAACCTGCTGGTCGGTAACGACCCTGGGCTTGCCACCCTCGAGATCACGCTGACCGGCCCGACGATTCGCTTTACCAAGCCGTGCTGTCTCGCACTTTGTGGGGCCGACTTAAGTGCAACCTTAAACGGGCAACCCCTTGCTCTGAATCGCCCGCTTGTGGTGCGCGCCAAAGATGAGCTCAGCTTTGGCCTGCGCCAACACGGTACGCGGGTTTATCTCGCGGTGCACGGTGGCTTTGCACTCACGCCGGTACTCGGCAGCACCAGCACCTATTTGCGTAGTGCGATGGGTGGCTGGCAAGGCCGTGCGTTACGCCGCGACGACGAAATCCTGCTGCTTCAGCCCTTAAAAAACAAAGCGCTTGAAGAACTAGCCATGGATTTGTGGTCGTTCAAAATCTATCTGCCGGGCGCCCTGGCAGAATCACATCAGACCTTTGTACGACTGATTAAAGGTCAGCAGTGGGACGAGTTCACCACTGAAAGCTGCGCCGCTTTACTGACTGAGACTTACCGCATCAGCCCAGACTCTGAGCGGATGGGTTATCGCCTGCAAGGCGCACCTCTTTTAATGACAACACCAAGACAAATGATCTCTGAAGGCACCACCTTTGGAACCGTACAAGTACCTGCGGGCGGCCAACCCATTATCTTGATGGCCGATCGCCAAACGACCGGCGGTTATCCAAAAATGGCGTATGTCGCGAGCATTGATTTACCTCGCCTGGCCCAAATGGGGCCTGGCGACAGGGTGAGCTTCAAAGCCATCAGCCTTGAACAAGCGCAAGCGCTTGACCTTGCACGGGCGCAGGCTTTTGCAGCACTTGCACAAGCTCTACAACCTGTGCGAACCTTATTGCAAAATCACTAAAAACTTATTGCGCAATTGCTGAGAGCTTATTGCTAAATTACTAAAAACTTATTGCTCAATCACTGAGAACATGATGACACTAAAAATTGACTTGAACTGCGATATGGGCGAGAGCTTTGGCGTCTGGAAGCTCGGCAATGACGAGGCCATTCTGCCCTTCGTTTCATCGGCAAATATCGCCTGTGGTTTTCATGGCGGCGACCCGGCCACCATGCGTAAAACCGTAGCTGCCGCACTGAAGCAAGGTGTGGCTCTCGGCGCGCATCCAGGCCTGCCAGACTTACAAGGTTTTGGTCGTCGCAACATGGCGATCACCGACCAAGAAGCCTACGACATGATGGTGGTTCAGATTGGTGCCTTGGCTGCCGTTGCGGCCTCACAAGGAGCCCGTCTACGCCATGTCAAAGCGCACGGCCAGCTGTACAACATGGCCGTCAAAGACGAAGGGCTCGCGCGGGCGTTGGCACAAGCAACCTATGATGTGGATCGCGAGCTTGTCTTTTTTGTCTTAGCGGGTAGCGCCATGGTGCCAATCGCCCAATCAATCGGCCTGCGTGTCGCGCAAGAGGTGTTTGGTGATCGCACTTACTCTCCAGATGGCACGCTTAGCCCACGCACCAAACCAGGCGCCATGATCGAAGATGTGCAGGTATCGATTAAGCACGTTTTGCAAATGGTGCAGAAGGGTACCCTGACCGCCAATGACGGCAGCGTGGTAAAGGTGCAAGCGGATACGTTATGTATTCATGGCGACCAACCAGGTGCGGTGATGTTTGCCAAAGCGATCCGTGAGGCGCTTCTGAATGCAGGAATTGAAGTCGGAGCCTGAGCTAGGTTTGAACTAAGTCTGCGCTTGAGCTCGAACTAGGTCTAAGCTCGAACTAGGTCTGAGCTCGAGCTAGGCTTGGGCTTAGGCTGAGCCAAAGTCAAGGCTGACACCTAGGTTTGAGACCTAGTCGCTAACTGGGCAGGCGCTTAACAAACGCTCGGCGATATACAGGTCTTGCAGTGCAATGCCTGAACTATCAAAAATGGTAATAGCTTGGTCGTTTTGACGACCCACGACCTGACCGCTGAGGACAGCGCCGATTTGCGTCAATGTCACGGTACCGGCCTGAATCAACGTCGCAGCATGTTGAAACTCACCAATCACCACTGATTGTGCCGCTAAGTCACAAAATAACTGAGAGCGACCATACAAGGCCGTGGGTAATTCTTGCTTGCCCACGCCATCGGCACCCATGCACGAAATATGTGTGCCTGGACGTATCCATTCGGCGTCGAACAACGGGGATTTTGCGGGTGTTGCCGTCACAATGATGTCGGCGCGTGCGCAGGCATCTTGCGCCGACGCGCGTTCGACTTTCAACCCGTGTGCAGCCAGTCGCTGAGCAAAGCGGTCTGCTCGCGCCGCATCGGCATTGACCACCAACACTTTCTCGATATTGCGAATGCGGGCGATCGCCATGCAATCGTAGCCAGCCTGATTGCCCGCGCCAAACGCGGCAAGCGTCTTGGCATTTTTACGTGCCAACTGATTCGTTGCCACTGCGTCAGCCGCAGCCGTACGATACGCGTTCACCACGCCCGACTCAATCACGGCATGCACGCCGCCGGTCTCTTGATTGAACAAAACAGTCACAGAATTGTGTGTAGGCAAGCCCTTGGCAGTATTGCCAGGCCAGATAAAACCCATTTTTAAACCCGCGAGCGCCTCTGTGGCACCTGACTTGACCGAAAAGCGGTTGCCCGGATCTGAGCCGTGAGCAATCAGCGCCGGGAACACCACCGAACCGCGCGCGCTGGCCGCCTTCAAGGCGTCACCGATGGCCTCAAAAGCCATCTCATGCGTGACGATGACAGACGACTGGGCTTCAGGGATATAGCGCATGAACGTTCAAACCTTATGCATCAGTGTGTTTTATGAGTGCTCTACACCAGTACGCGCTCAATGCCACCATCGTTGGCTTTTTTAACGTACTCTTCGAGCCAGTTTTCACCCAAAATCAGTCGCGCCATTTCAACCACAATGTAGTCGGCTTTAGCTTCAGTATCTTGCTCAAAACGCGACAAGCCTTGCATGCACGAAGGGCACGAGGTCAACATTTTGATGTCGCCCTCAAAACCATCAGCGCGCAACTCTTGCGTATTTTTAGCGAGCTCTTCTTCTTTGCGAAACCGCACTTGTGTCGAGATATCGGGCCGAGTCACTGCCAACGTGCCCGACTCGCCGCAACACCGCTCAGTTTTGATTGCCGAGTCGCCCACCAGCGAGCGCACGGTTTTCATTGGATCTTGCAGCTTCATGGGGGTATGGCACGGATCGTGATACATGTAACGCGTGCCTTGAACACCTTCGAGCTTGATGCCTTTCTCGAGCAAATACTCGTGAATATCAATCAAGCGGCAGCCCGGAAATATCTTGTCAAACTCATAACCTGCCAACTGGTCGTAACACGTGCCGCAGCTGACCACGACGGTTTTGATATCAAGATAATTTAAGGTGTTGGCCACACGATGAAACAACACACGGTTGTCGGTGATGATTTTTTCGGCCTTATCGTCCATGCCGTTGGCGCGCTGGGGGTAGCCGCAGCACAAATAACCTGGCGGCAAAACTGTTTGTACGCCAGCGTGCCAAAGCATCGCTTGCGTTGCCAGCCCAACTTGCGAAAACAACCGCTCAGAGCCACAGCCCGGAAAATAAAACACCGCCTCTGTTTCAGCCGAAGTTTCACGCGGCCGGATAATTGGCACGTAATCAGCGTCTTCGATATCCAGTAATTTGCGCGCGGGTTGCTTGGGCAAGTTACCAGGCATTTTTTTATTTATAAAATGCACCACCTGTTCGCGCAACGGTGGCTTACCGACTGTCGCAGGGGGTTTCGCGGTTTGCTTACGCGCAAACTTTGAAAACAAATCATGCACAAACCGCTGCACTTTGTAACCCACGCCAATCATGGCCATTCGTGTCGCGTTGATGGTTGCGGGGTCTTTGGCATTTAAAAAGAACATCGCCGCAGAGGTACCGGGATTAAACGACTTATGGCCCATGCGGCGCAGTACAGCGCGCATGTTCATCGAGACCTCGCCAAAATCAATATCGACGGGGCATGGGTTGTAGCACTTATGGCATACCGTGCAATGGTCGGCGACGTCTTCGAATTCTTCCCAGTGTTTTAAGCTGATCCCGCGACGGGTTTGCTCTTCGTACAAAAAGGCCTCAATCAACAATGAGGTTGCCAAAATTTTATTGCGTGGCGAATACAACAGATTGGCGCGCGGCACATGAGTGGCGCACACAGGCTTGCACTTACCGCAACGCAAGCAATCTTTGATCGAATGACTGATCGCACCGATATCGCTTTGCTGCATGATCAGGGATTCGTGTCCCATCAGACCAAAGCTCGGCGTCCAGGCGTTACGCAAATCGGCGCCTGGCATGAGCTTGCCGGCGTTAAAGTGATCGTTTGGATCAATCTTGCGCTTGTAATCCTGAAATGGCGCCAGCTCAGTCTCTGATAAAAACTCGTACTTGGTCAAGCCAATACCGTGTTCGCCTGAAATGACCCCGTCAAGATCGCGCGCGATTTGCATGATGCGCGCCACAACAGCGTTGGCCTCACCCAGCATTTCATAATCGTCAGAGTTGACGGGGATATTTGTGTGCACATTGCCGTCGCCAGCGTGCATATGCAAGGCCACAAAGACGCGGCTTTTCAACACTCGCGCATGAACCGCCTGCAACTCAGCCATCACGGGTGCAAAGTCTGCGCCGCTAAATAAACCTGACAACTGGGCCTTGACTTCATTTTTCCAGGAGATGCGCAGGCTACGGTCTTGCGCCATATCAAACAGGCGCGCAGTCGGTTGGCTATCAATCCGCTCGCGCGCGGTCACGATGAGCGGATCGAGGCCATACAACGGAAAGGATTCGAGCGCTTGCTGCAACGACACATCAAGATTGTCAAGCACCCAGCGCCAGCGCCGACGCACTTGCCCAAGGACCTCAAGGGCCTGCGCTGTACGTTCGTTCAACGCCTCTTCGATCGAAACGCCTTCTTCGGTGCTTCGATCAAGCTTAGCAACCGGCAAGACACCCTCACAGACTGTTTCAAGCGCATCAAGCAACTTAAGCTTATTGCGGATCGAAAGCTCGATATTGATGCGCTCGATGTGATCGGTGTACTCACCCATTCGGTCAAGCGGGATCACCACATCTTCGTTAATTTTGAACGCGTTCGTGTGACGCGCTATGGCGGCAGTTCGAGCGCGGTCGAGCCAGAATTTTTTACGGGCCTCAGCGCTGACCGCAATAAAGCCCTCGCCATGGCGAGTATTCGCGAGGCGCACGACTTCGCTGGTGGCTGCGGCCACCGCCGACTCATCGTCGCCCACAATATCGCCAAACAACACCATTTTGGGCAATACGCCGCGCTTGCTTTTGGTTGAGTACCCCACCGCGCGCAAGTAGCGTTCGTCAAGATGTTCGAGTCCCGCCAACAGCGCGCCGCGCGCGCGACCGGTTTGGTCAAGATAGTTTTTAATTTCAACAATCGAGGGGATCGAGTCACGCGCCTGACCAAAAAACTCTAGGCAAACCGTACGAGTGTGGCGGGGCATACGATGCAACACCCAGCGCGCGGCGGTGATCAGGCCGTCACAGCCTTCTTTTTGTACGCCGGGCAGGCCCGATAAAAACTTGTCGGTCACATCCTTGCCTAGACCCACTTTGCGCAACCCAGCGCCGTCGACATCGAGGATCTCAGTGCGCAAGGGGCGCTCGCCCGCAGGAGCGGTGCCATCAGACCATTTCAATTCAAACCGGACGCGCCCAGCTTCGTGGATTTTGCCCATGTTGTGTTCAAGGCGCGTGACATCGAGCCAATTGCCATCGGGATCCACCATCCGCCACCAGGCGAGGTTATCTAAAGCTGTACCCCAAAGCACGGCTTTTTTACCGCCCGCGTTCATGGCGACGTTACCGCCTACGCACGACGCATCGGCAGAGGTGGGATCCACTGCAAAGACAAAGCCCGCAAGCTCGGCCGCTTCTGAGACACGCTTAGTCACCACACCAGCACCCGCGCGTACGGTTGCCACGGGGTCTGCGACCCCGGGCAAGGCGATGAGTTCAACCGCGCCAAGGGTGTCAAGTTTCTCAGTATTGATCACTGCCGAGCGCCAGGTCAGTGGAATGGCGCCACCGGTGTAACCCGTGCCGCCGCCTCTGGGCACAATCGTCAAACCCAGTTCAATACAGCCGCGCACCATACGTGCGATTTCATCTTCGGTATCAGGGGTGAGCACGACGAACGGGTATTCAACGCGCCAGTCGGTAGCGTCTGTCACGTGCGAAACGCGCGACAAACCGTCAAATTTGATGTTGTCGCGAGCGGTCAGCCGACCTAAGGTTTTTTGTACCTGACGCCGCAAGCGACCAATTTGCTCAAACTCTTGCTCAAATGCTCTGACCGCTATGCGCGCGCGCTCAAGCAGATTGGCCACTTTTTCGTCACGCCCGGCATCATCACCCCCACGCCGCTTATCGATCTCAGAGAGTCGATGTTGCAAGGCTTCAATCAGTAGCTTGCGTCTTTTGGGGTTGTCGAGCAGATCGTCTTGTAAATACGGGTTACGGCGTACGACCCAGATATCGCCTAACACCTCGTAGAGCATTCGGGCCGAGCGACCCGTGCGGCGTTCGCCGCGCAAATCGAACAATAGCGCCCAAGCGTCGTCACCCAGCAAGCGACAGACCACCTCTCGGTCTGAGAAAGAGGTGTAGTTGTAGGGAATTTCGCGCAAACGTGCCTGCGAATCAGACAGGGGCTCGGCGTTTAATAAATGGCTGGCAAACGGGGCGTTCATAAGTCACACATACTTTGCAGTTACCCTCAATATATTAGTTTAAGCGAAGCCGTCAAGATGTTTGGAATACCCCCAAAGCTCGGGGCGCGACAACCTTGCCCGAAGTAGGGTCGCTACAGGAGTAAAAGCCTCATGGCGCCGCCAAGCACCAAATAACGTGCGAACTTGCCAATCGTGATAAAAATCAGGCACGGTAACCACGGCAAACGCATCCACCCTGCCACCGCGCAAAGTGGATCCCCAACCACTGGTAGCCAGGACAACAAAAGGATTGGCGCGCCAAAGCGATGTACCCACGCCTGAGTCCGTGTGTGTGGTGTCGACGAATTCGCAACGATGCTCGTTGAGCCCGCGCCGACCTCGCATTGCGCTGGACTTGGCGACACAGGCGAACCTAAGGCGCCAACTGCACGGGGCTCGACTTGTTGAGCTACCGCCGAACCGCCGACGTCTAAGCGCGGTCGCCGCCAGCGTTCAAAGGCCAGATGCGCGCCCGCCCCCATCCAATAAGTGATGAAACCGCCCAAGCTATTGCCTGCTGTCGCCACCATCACTGCTGCCCAGAAAAGCTCTGGCTGTAACGCCAGATAGCCCAAAAATATTGGCTCAGAACCCAACGGCAAAATCGTCGCCGCAAGCGCACTGATCACAAAGATCGCCCCCAAACCAACCGACGGTAAGGCGAGCCACTCAAGCAAATGGGCAAACATCGAATCCAGCACACACTCCTTGACCAAGAATCGTTGATTTAGCGCATGGGATAATCGAAGTTCAGAAGGCGCGGCACATGGTCGCACAACTCTTGCATCAATCAAGCGCGACCAAGGATCACATGAACATCGACTATCTCAAACGCATTTTGACATCTAAAGTGTATGACGTGGCGATTGAAACACCGCTTGAGCGCGCCCCGCAACTGTCCGCGCGCCTTGGCAACACCATCCTGCTCAAGCGCGAAGATACCCAACCGGTTTTTAGTTTCAAGCTGCGCGGTGCCTACAACAAGATGGCACATTTGCCGCGTGCGAACCTTGCACGTGGGGTCATTGCCGCGTCGGCGGGCAACCACGCACAAGGGGTGGCACTTTCGGCGCAACGGCTAAACTGCAAAGCCACCATTGTGATGCCTACCACCACGCCGGTGGTCAAAATTGACGCGGTGCGCGCGCTTGGCGCGCAAGTTGTTTTGCATGGGGATAGCTTTAGCGATGCCTATGCCCATGCACTCACTCTTGAAAAAAAACATCACCTGACTTTCGTTCATCCGTTTGATGACCCTGACGTGATCGCCGGTCAAGGCACCATCGGCATGGAGATCTTGCGCCAGCATGCCGGCCCGATTGACGCGATTTTTGTGGCAATTGGCGGTGGCGGCTTAATTAGTGGCATCGCCGCTTACGTCAAACAGTTGCGCCCCGACATCAAAATCATTGGCGTTCAAACGGTTGACTCAGATGCCATGGTCAAAAGCGTGCGTGCGGGCCGCCGGATCACCCTACCCGAGGTTGGTTTATTTTCAGACGGCACAGCGGTCAAGCAAGTCGGCGTCGAAACCTTTCGTCTGGTGCGCGAGTACGTTGATGACTTTGTGGTTGTCGATACCGATGCAATCTGCGCTGCTATCAAAGATGTCTTTCAGGATACACGCAGCGTGCTTGAACCCGCTGGGGCGTTGGCGTTAGCCGGTGCCAAACAATACGCGCTTGAGCACAAGCTTCAGGGCAAAACTCTGGTCGCCATCGCCTGCGGCGCCAACATGAACTTTGACCGCTTACGCTTTGTCGCCGAACGCGCCGAGGTCGGCGAAGCGCGCGAGGCGATCTTCGCCGTCACGATGCCAGAGCAGAGAGGTAGCTTTCGCGCCTTTTGTGCCTTAGTCGGCGACCGCAGCGTGACCGAATTTAACTACCGAATTTCAGACGAACGCTTAGCGCACGTCTTTGTCGGGATTCAAGTCGCAGACGCCACCGAACCCGAGCGCATCGCAAAAAACTTTCGCAAGCATGGCTTTGCCACGCTTGACCTCACCCACGACGAAATGTCAAAGACCCATTTACGGCACATGGTCGGCGGGCACTCGGCGTTAGCCGATCATGAACTCTTATATCGCTTCGAGTTTCCAGAGCGCCCGGGGGCCTTGACGCGTTTTCTTCAATCGATGAAGCCCGACTGGAACATCAGCCTGTTTCATTACCGCAACCAAGGCGCCGCCTACGGTCAGGTCCTGATTGGGATGCAAGTGCCGCACGGCAGCAAAAAGGCCTTTAAAGCCTTTTTAGACGAGGTCGGATACCCACACTTTAATGAAACAGACAATCCTGTTTACAAGTTATTTTTGTAGCATGTCGCTGCGCCAGACAAGGCATAAATCAGCGCACCGATCAACACCGATGCGCCAGTGCCTGGGGCATCAAGCCGACCGTGCCCTGCTTGCCCTAAAACTCACAGACGCTAAAAAATGGCGTGTCGGTTTGAGCAATCAACGCCGAGCCCCCAAGGGCAGGCAAGTTCACAACGGCCGCGGCCTCGGCTACGTTGCCCCCGAGTTGTTGTAGCAGCTTAATGGCTGCGAGCATGGTGCCCCCAGTCGCAACCAAGTCATCCACCAACAACACCCGCTGACCAGGCTTAATCGCGTCTTCATGCACCTCAACTGTGGCATCGCCGTACTCAAGCGAGTACGGCTGCGCGACCGTCTTGAACGGCAATTTGCCCTGTTTGCGCACAGGTACGAAACCGACATTCAACGCGTACGCTAACGCGCTGCCAAAAATAAACCCTCGGGCATCGATCCCCACCACCGCATCGAGCCGATTACGCATGTGTCGGTACACAAACATATCAATCAGCGCGCGAAAAGCACGCGGATCTTGCATCATGGGCGTGATATCCCTAAACATCACCCCGGGCTTTGGCCAATCGGGCACCGTACGGATGAGCCCACGCACCAACTCTTGGGGGTCTTGGTAGGGGATTGGCGTAATCATCAAATAGCACTCCGCAGGCAAAAATCGATAGAAAACAGCTCACGCACTAAATAAAATGCAGAGACCCATAGAATACGCTAGCGGCGCCCCAACAGGGTGCCGAACCGTTTAAACTCAAGGCATGACACGTTCAGATTCACGACTGCCCCCCAAATCGCTTAATCACCCGGCGACGCTGGCCTCTGCCCGGCAAACCCTCGAGCTCGAGGCCCAAGCGATTCTGGCACTCAAAGCGCGCTTAGGTGTTGAGTTTTTACAGGCCGTCGAACTGATGCTCTCCTGCCAGGGGCGCGTGATTGTCTGCGGTCTGGGCAAAACAGGCCATATCGCGCGCAAAATTGCCGCCACGCTCGCCTCAACCGGTACGCCGTCTTTTTTTCTCCATGCCGCCGAAGCCGTACATGGCGACATCGGAATGATCGGCGCACAAGATCTCTTGGTAGCCTTGTCGTATTCGGGCACGGGGCAAGAGGTGCTGTCTATTTTGCCCGCCGCGCACCGTTTGGGGGTCAAGGTGATCGCCCTCACCGGCAACCCGCAATCCGAGCTCGCCCGCCTGGCCGAAGTCCACCTCGATATCGGTGTGGCGCAAGAGGCCTGCCCGCTCAATTTGGCACCCACGTCTAGCACGACGGCCTCGCTCGCGATGGGCGATGCACTGGCCGTAGCGTGTCTGCAGTCACGCGGTTTCGGCCCCGAAGATTTTGCGCGTTCTCACCCAGGTGGTGCGCTCGGCCGCAAGCTCCTGACCCGCGTATCTGACGTGATGCGTAGCGGTAGTGCTTTACCAACAGTCTCTGCCACGGCAACCATGTCTGAAGTTCTTGAAGAAATGTCGCGCAAAGGCATGGGGATGACGGCGGTGCTAGACCCACAGGGTAAAGTCATTGGGATTTTTACCGACGGTGACTTACGCCGTCTGATTGAGCGTGAGGGTGATATTCGTGCGCTCAATGTCACCGCCGGCATGACACCCAGTCCGCGACATATCAGCGCCGAGGCGCTGGCCGTTGATGCAGCACTGATTATGGACACTCATCGCCTCAACCACATGCTGGTCTGTCAAGACGATGGTGTGCTCTCGGGCGCGGTACATATGCATGACTTGATGGCGGCAAAAGTGATCTAGGATTGCACAAAAATATGAAACGTCCACTTTCTGTTGCCCACCCCGCTGAAGCCTTGATTCTGGCTCGCCTCGAGCCCTCTGTGCGAGCGCGCCTTGAACGGCTCAAACTCATGGTGTTCGATGTCGACGGCGTGCTCACCGACGCAGGGCTCTGGTACACCGAGCAAGGCGAAACCCTCAAGCGCTTCAATGCCCTAGACGGTCATGGCCTAAAAATGCTCGCCGTCAGCGGTATTCAAGTCGCGTTAGTCACTGGCCGCGAAAGCCCGATCATCGCCCGGCGCGCCGCCGAGTTAGGCTTAGGCGCGGTGATGCAAAACGTGCGCGACAAAGCGGCAGTCTTAAACGAACTCTGCACGCGTTACGGCGTCGCGCTCGAGCAAACGGGGTTTATGGGAGACGACCTGATTGACCTACCCGCGATGCAGCGCGCTGGCTTTTCAGCCTCGGTACCCGACGCGCCCACTTATATCACTCAGGCAGCACATTGGGTGGCTGAGCGGCGCGGTGGTTATGGGGCAGTCCGCGAATGTTGCGACCTGATCTTGGCGGCCCAACAGCGCTTGGGGGCGTTCTTTCAACCCGGGTTGTTAGGCTCGGGGCCGGTACAGTGAAGGCTGCACGATGAAAGAACGATTTGCGATTATTGTCTCGCTGGTGATCCTCACGTCTTTGGTGATGGGCACTTGGTGGGCCGCCGATTACTCTCAACGCGCGGTTGATATCGACCCCCCTGTCAGGCTGACACACGAGCGTGACCACTGGGCTACAAAAATTGTATTGGTGCGCACCGACGAAAACGGCCTGGTAATCCATCGACTCGAAGGCGACCTAATGGAGCATTTCCCAGACGACAAATCTTATGATGTCATCCGGCCACGCGCGTTTGGTCTGAAGGCCAATAACCCGCTCACGATCGCCACCTCACGCACAGCAACAGTGTTTGACGAGGGGGATCGTATCATCATGAAAGGCGATGCGGTGTTACTCAGGCTTGCGGATGCCGACCACCAACCGCTGAACTTTCGAAGCGACGAAGTCACCATGTTGGTCAAAAAAGACCTCGCCTACACCGACCTGCCTGCCATCGCGATAAGTGGGCGTTCGCGCATGAGCGGCACCGGCATGCGCTATAACAATGCCACACAACAGCTAGACGTGTTTAAATCAACTGACGTTGAAGTCACACCGAAAGACAAAATTAACACCACCGAACCCGCTGCCGCACGGCCCAAACGATGACCATTGCCCCTTATTCTCACCGCTTCATTCGCTTGTGGTTAGCGCTGGGTCTGTGCGCCCTGCTCGGTGTGGCTCACGCGCAAAAAAAACCTTCGTCAACCGCTGCGCTGGTGCCCCAAGAAGAGCCCAGCACAATGATCTTGTCTGATACCTTGCATTTTGATGACACCAAGCGCGAAAGCACCTTTTCGGGCAACGTCGTGATGACGCGTGGGTTCATGACCATGAATGCAGATGCCCTGAAATTGCGCGAAGATGCTGAAGGCTTTCAGTACGGCACGGGTACAGTCAAACAGGGCAAACGCGTTTTTATTCGACAAGTCCGCCCCGAAGTCTATGAAGTGCTCGAAGGGGTAGGCGTACGCGCTGAGTACAACGGAAAAACGGAAACCTTTGACTTAATTGGCCAGGCAGTGGTCACACGCTACATTTGTGGACAACACTTTGACACGGTAAGCGGTGAACGCGTGCGTTACAGCCAAAAAACCGATGTCTACGAAGCGTTTTCTGGCCCCGATTCTGCCAATGCGGGCGGGCGTGTGCGTTCAGTGGCGCAACCGCGCGCACGGGCCGATGCGGCCGTGGCAGAGTGCAAAGCGAAAGAGGCCGGCCTGCCCGTAGCCACCCCAAGCCCCACGCCCGCTAAACCAGCGGCCACGGCACCTGCCGCGAGCACACGGCGCCAACCCGCGCCACCCGTTCGCCCTTAACTTTTGGTCACATGCAAACAGCAAACGACGTAGGCTCTACAACACCCAATGAACAAATGACCCCCGGGCGCCTGAGCGCCACGGGCCTGCGCAAGTCGTACGGCGGGCGCATGGTGGTGCAAGACGTGTCGCTCTCGGTCAATAGCGGCGAAGTCGTAGGCCTGCTTGGCCCAAACGGGGCGGGTAAAACCACTAGTTTTTACATGATTGTGGGTCTGGTCGCCGCAGACGCCGGTCGGATCGAGATCGACGACATCTCGATCAGTAGCATGCCGATTCATCAGCGTGCGAGGCGCGGCGTCTCTTACCTGCCCCAAGACGCCTCGGTATTCAGACGCCTGACCGTTGAAGAAAACATTCGTGCCGTGCTCGAACTCCAAATCGACCAAGACGGTAAAAAGTTTTCAAAAACAATGATCGAACAGCAGCTCGACTCGCTGCTCGAAGAGCTGCAGATCACCCATATCCGGCGCAATAGTGCACTCTCACTCTCGGGCGGCGAGCGACGTCGGGTTGAGATTTCGCGCGCACTCGCTACCCGCCCGCGCTTTATTTTGCTCGATGAGCCCTTCGCCGGCGTCGATCCCATCGCCGTGATCGAAATTCAGCGAATCGTGCGGTTTCTGAAAAGCCGAGGCATTGGGGTCTTGATCACCGACCACAACGTACGCGAAACCTTAGGGATTTGCGACCGCGCCTACATTATCAGTGAGGGTAAAGTCCTCACCACGGGCAAGCCCGAAGACATCATTAATGACGCCTCTGTGCGCAAGGTTTACTTAGGCGAGCATTTCAAGATGTAGCGGCCTTTTGAGGCTGGAGTTTGCGCCCGCGCAACTCCGCTCAAAATATATGTCTTTTAAGTGACATAAATGTGCCTTTCCCGCTTGATTTCTTGAGCGATCTGACTAAACTAAAACTGTTATCCACTCAAAATCGAGGTCAGCCTAGACGTCCTTCTCGCGCATCCGCGCACCCCTTCACTTTTTTGGAGAGTACGCTATGAACCTAAGCATTATTGGTCACCACTTAGACGTTACCCCTGCAATACGTGAATACATCCACAGTAAAACGGCGCGCGTTTTGCGTCATTTCGACCACGTGATTGATATCCAAGTCATGCTCTCGGTCGAGCCCTTGAAACATCGAGCTGAAATCACGCTGCATGTCCGAGGTAAAGACATTCATTGCGAAGCCTTAGCCGAGAATCTTTACGCGGCAATCGACTTACTCGTCGATAAAATTGATCGCAAGATTATTCAACACAAAGATCGCACCCAAAATCACCATCACATCGCAGCCAAGCGCCAGCTATTTGAAGCGGCTTAATACCCGCTTCCAAGCTTATAGTCGTACTGTTGTGTCATGGCATTTCGCGTAACTGCCCCGCGTCAGCTCCAACTGGCTCGGGGCAAAATCTTTAGCGCTTCAAACACTGCGACATATAATCGGTGCATGAAACTTTTGTCGCGTATCTTGCCTGTTGAAAATGTTGTGCTTGAGCTGGCGGTGACCAGTAAAAAGCGCGTGTTCGAACAAGCCGGTCTGTTGTTTGAGAACCGACACGGGCTTGAGCGCGCTGCCGTCTACGAAAGTTTGTTTGCGCGCGAGCGCCTGGGCTCAACAGGGCTAGGCGCCGGCATCGCCGTGCCACATGGTCGGGTCAAAGGGCTCAACCAATCGATCGCGGCGTTTTTCAGGTTGGCCAAGCCAATCGCCTTTGAGGCGCCAGACGGTCAGCCCGTCAATCAACTTCTTTTTTTGCTAGCGCCAGAAAGCGCCGCGCAACAACATCTGGATATACTAGCCGAGGTCGCACAGTTATTTTCAGATGACACCTTTCGTCTGATCTTAGCGCGCGAAACGGATTCGACCGTGGTGCACCGGTTACTCACCACGGGCTTGGCGTAAACACGCGCACGTATACACGCTTAACCCCCACGGAGCCGCTATGCTGACGGTGCAAGATCTAGTGCACGACAATCTTGAAGACATCCCGTTTAACTGGGTCGCGGGTCAGTCAGCGGCAGATCGTCGCATCCCAGACAACGGTATGGCCGCGGCCGATCTGATTGGTCACTTGAACTTGATTCACCCCTCGCGCATACAAGTGTTTGGGCGCGAAGAAATGGCTTACTACACGCGCTTTGATACCCGTCGGCGTGTGCACCACCTCGAAGAACTCTTGGCAGGCGGTGTGCCCGCGATTCTGATAGCAGATGGCTTAACGGCGACCGACGATCTCATCCAAGAGTGCGACCGTAATCATGTGCCGTTATTGACGACCGCCGTACCCGCTGCACAGCTCATCGACTTACTGCGGATTTATCTGACCCGTCGCTTAGCACCTGTCACCACTGTGCATGGCGTGTTTATGGATGTGCTCGGTTTGGGTGTTTTGATTACCGGCGAATCGGGCTTGGGCAAAAGCGAATTAGCGCTCGAGTTGATTTCGCGAGGTCACGGCCTGGTCGCCGATGACGCGGTCGAGCTCTCGCGAACCTCACCCCATGTGATTGATGGGCACTGCCCCACACTCCTGCAAAACATGCTTGAGGTACGCGGCTTAGGTCTACTGAATATCCGTACGATTTTTGGCGAAACCTCGGTACGCCGAAAAATGAAACTTAAGCTGATCGTGCATCTTGTACGCGCAACGGCTCAAGATAAGTTTGAACGCTTGCCGCTGCAAGACATGACCCAAGAGCTGCTAGGCTGTCCGATCCGCAAGGTCATGCTGCAAGTCGCCGCAGGGCGAAATTTAGCCGTGCTCGTCGAGGCGGCCGTACGCAACACCATTCTGAAATTACGCGGAATTGACACCCTGGCCGAGTTCATGGAACGCCAGGCCGCCGCCATTGCGCAGGGTAGTCAGTAAATGGGCGCACTGAACGTCGTCTTAATCACCGGCATCTCTGGCTCTGGCAAATCAGTGGCGTTGCGCATGCTTGAAGACGCCGACTATACCTGTGTCGACAATCTACCGGTGCGCTTTTTGCACGAATTTATTACTTCACGTCGCGACAACGCTGGCGAGCGTATTGCGGTTGCGATCGACGCCCGCTCGGCCGATGAACTCGGCGAACTTCCTGAAATCATTACAGCGCTGCGTGCTGGCAATACACAATTACGCGTCGTCTTTCTTGAGGCCAATGATGAAACCCTGCTCCAGCGCTACGCTGAATCAAGGCGCCGCCATCCTCTTTCAGATCGCATGCGCAAAAAAGGTCAGGTCCTGTCGCTTGAAGACTGTATCGCCGCAGAGCGCGAGTTATTAGATCCGTTGCGCAATCAAGGGCAAGTGATCGATACCTCTGGGCTGACGCCTGGTCAACTCCGTGCCTGGGTGCGTGATTTAGTACAAGCGGATCGCAGCCCTTTGGTGCTCACTTTTGAATCTTTTGCCTTCAAAAACGGCGTACCTCGCGATGCTGATATGGTGTTCGATGTACGTTGTCTGCCTAATCCGCACTACGACCCAGCTCTGCGCCCGCTGACGGGTCGAGACCAGCCGGTGGCCGACTGGCTGGCTGATTTTGACGATGTGCAGCAGATGATCGCCGATATTGAAGGTTTTATCCGCAAGTGGCTACCGCGCTACACCGAAGATACCCGTAGCTACTTGACGGTGGCAATCGGCTGCACGGGTGGCAAACACCGCTCGGTTTACGTGGTTGAGGCGCTTGCGCGTCATTTCGCCGACCACACTCAACTGTTGGTCCGACACCGTAACCAGCCCGGGTTCAGCTAATGCACGACACCGTCATCCGCCTTGGACGACTGGTGTGTATGGGTCTGGTGCTCGCACTGCTTGTCGCCTGCTCAGGCGGCGCACGACGCGGTGGCGGGTACTACTTAGATGACGGTCCCGATGCGAACCCTCCAGGCAACTTGGATGCCGTACCCGATGCAGTACCCAAAATCGAACCCTTCGCGCCCAGTAACAGCAAGCCCTATGTTGTATTTGGCAAAACGTACACGCCAGACGTGAGCGGAGGGCCTTATAAGACACAAGGACGCGCCTCTTGGTACGGCAAAAAGTTTCATGGCAACTCGACTGCGAATGGCGAGCGCTACAACATGTACGGGATGACCGCCGCACACCCAACCTTGCCCTTACCTAGCTACGCGCGCGTCACACGCATCTCAAATGGCAAGAGCGTCGTCGTACGGGTCAACGACCGCGGACCTTTTTTAAACGATCGCGTGATTGATTTGTCGTATGTGGCCGCCTACAAATTAGGCATGCTGGGCCCTGGCAGCGCCGAGGTTGTGGTTGAGCGGATTACGCCTGATCAAATCCGAAACTGGCAGCCCGCCCCCGCGACACTCAATGTGGCGTCAGCTACCAACGCCCCCGAGCGAACCGTCGTGGTGCCCCAAGCGGTGTCCCAAATAGTCCCTCAAGCGGTTGCTCAAGCGAATCTCACCCAACCGGCCCTACCAGGCAGCATGTACTTACAGCTTGGTGCGTTTTCTGATGCCAGCAAGGCACAGGAGCTTGCCGCGCGCGTCTCAAGCCAAATACCGGCTAGCCTAGGCGCCTCGGTACGCGTCGAACAAACGACGAATAATCTGCATCGCGTCAGACTTGGCCCCTTTGCAAGCCGTGATGCTGCCGTACAGGCGGTCAATCCTGTGCAAACCTCAACCGGCGTTGCACCCAGTTTGTCACCACCTTAAAGCACCTGTTGCGCCTAGGCTCAGATTGCCGTGGGCCGCATCGCCGACCACACTGCGGGCTGATCGCTTGCATCCCGCACAGCGCACCGGGGTCAGCTCGACGCAATACGGGGCTAGAACGCGTCTACTACGAGGGCTTGCGCGACAGCGCACGAGCGTAAAGCGTATCGCGGGGCAAGCCGGTGGCTTTAGCGGCAATACGAGCGGCGTCGCGCACCGAAACAGACTCAAGTAAGGCGTCTAACCAAACGTCAATCACCGCACCGCCCTCGAAGTCAAGGTCGGCACTCGCCACCACCTCGGGTGCAGACACCATCACCACGTACTCACCTTGCTCGCGATGAGAGTCGGCCTGCAGCCAACTCGGCGCCTGGGCCAGGGGCATGCTGGCAAGCTCTTCAAACCGCTTAGTCAGCTCGCGTGCAAAGGCGACCTGACGGTCGGGACCCAAGACCTCAAGCAGGTCTTGTACGCTCGCTACAATTCGATGCGGCGCTTCATAAAATACCGTCGCCGCAGGCAGTTGCGTCCAAGTGCGGATCCACCGCTGACGTGCCATCGATTTAGTGGGCGCAAAGCCCGCAAACACAAAACCCGGGTGAGCGTCGGTGGTCACACCGGTTGCCATCAGCGCAGCAATCACTGCGCTGGGCCCAGGCAAAGGCACGACCTTCAACCCAGCGGCGTGCACGGCTTGGACAACCCGCCCCCCAGGGTCACTGACGGCGGGCGAGCCGGCGTCTGACACCAGAGCCACGCGCTGACCCGCCTCTAAGCGCTCGACAATCGCAGCGGCTGCTGTGGCTTCGTTATGTCGATGGACGGCGATCAGGGGCGTCGTAATGCCCCAAGCGTCCATCAGAGTGCGACTCGCGCGGGTATCTTCAGCCGCGATCACATCAGCACGATCCAAAGCCTGCCACCCACGCAAGGTCAAATCGCCCAGGTTACCGATCGGCGTAGCCACTACATAAAGCGCATGGGTGGGCCAAGACTGCGCATCGACGCGCTGTCCAACACGCCGCCAGGCCTCGGGCAAATCTTCGGGTAGGACAGGTTCAGTCATGGCGCTACACGAGGGAAGTGAATTGTGGCAGTGTAGTCCGCCTGTCGGTCGCTGTGCGGCGTGCCGATGACCACAGCCGATCCGCTGGATTCCTAAGCACTGAAATATGACCCTGGAAGCCGCAACCCATATCCGTCCGATCCCTCGGAAGGCTCCGTCAACCAACACTTCAGCCTATGACCTCAGACCAATCGCCTCTTGAGCCCTTGTTTTTGCGTGCACAACAGGCGCAACGTAAAGCTCTGCAGGCGCGCAAACGCAAACTTGCCAGGCAAGCACGGGTCAAGCCTGATTCCGTTGAAACTGCCCGCGCGCCTCAGCGCTCGCCGCGTCAGCGAGCCGGTGATCACTACGAACAAGCGGCCTGGCGCCTAGTGCAGCAGGCTGGCTGCCAGCTGTTAGGTCGGCAACTGACCTGCCCGCTCGGCGAACTCGATCTAGTGGTGCGTGAGGGCACCCATTTGGTGTTTATCGAAGTCAGGCAGCGCGCCACAAAACGCTTTGGGGGCGCTGCGGCAAGCGTCTCAGCGGCCAAGCAACAACGCTTTTTACGTGCTGCGCAATGGTGGCTCCCCAAGCTCGTACAGCGTCATTTTGATCGACAGATGCCAACCTACCGGCTTGATGTCATCGCCTTTGAATCCGACGGGGCGGTCTGGTATCGCGATGCTGTTCGCCTCCCTCAGGATAAATGAGATAATTCAGCATTCATAGCCTTCGCGTACACCATGGATCTCGCCGCAAAACTGACCGCGCATTTCGAAGACAACATGGCTGCCACACAGCGCAGCATGCAGACCCTGTCGGCTCCGCTTTTGGGTGCCATTGACCTGTGCTTTAGCTGCGTCACCAGCAACGCCAAAATGCTCGCATGCGGCAATGGCGGTTCAGCTGCCGATGCGCAGCACTTCATCGCCGAATTGGTCGGACGCTTCGAACGCGACCGCTTGCCGCTCGCGGGCGTCGCACTCAATACCGACACCTCGATTTTGACCGCAGTGGGCAATGACTATGGCTTTGATCAAGTCTTTGCACGTCAGATCATGGCGCTAGGTCAGCCAGGCGATGTACTGGTCGCGATTTCAACCAGCGGCAACTCAGCCAATGTGCAACTCGCGATTGAGGCTGCGCACGCTCGTGAAATGAAAGTGATTGCGCTGACAGGCAAAGGGGGCGGTACCATCGGCAACTTGCTACTGCCCGATGACATCCATTTGTGCGTCCCACACGAGCGCACCATGCGCATTCAAGAAGTTCATATTCTTTTGCTACACCTGCTATGCGACGGCATTGACACGTTATTACTCGGAGACCCCGCATGAGACCACTTGCCCCTTTTGTCCGCCCCCTGATGCTCTGCCTTGCCTTAGCCGGCACAAGCGCTTTACTACAAGGCTGCGTCCCATTATTGGTGGGCGGCGCCGCCGCCACAACCGGGATTGTGGTGGTTGATCGCCGCACGGTTGGGCAGCAGGTCGAAGACAAAACTATCGAGATCAAAGTCGCTGGTTCAATTCGCTCAAAATTCGGTGATAGCGTACGTGTCAACACCACCAGCTACGACGGTGTGGTGCTCGTCACAGGCGATTCGTTGGGCAACGACCGTAAAGCTGAAATCTCCGAGATTGCACGCAAGACGCAAAGCGTGAAGTCCGTATCCAATCAAGTCAATGTCGTTAAAGAAACGGCCTCCTTTGGCGAACTCAGCAACGACACTTGGATCACGTCTAAAGTAATGACGACGTTGGCTACCACCAACGAAATTCCTTCGCGCACGATTATTGTCGTGACAGACCGAAGCGTTGTGTACCTGATGGGCCTCGTCACGCAGCGCGAGGGCGACCTCGCTGCGGCAGCAGCCGCCCAGGTGAGCGGCGTCAAACGCGTTGACAAGCTGTTTCAGGTGATCTCGGCTGCCGAAGCTAACAAGCTCGATGACGCGAATCGCATCTTCAACAAAACAAGTAGTAGCAACACGACGCCCTTGGGCGAGACCCCAACCGCTGCAACACCAGCAAGTGGCGCTGGCGTTGAAGTGATGCCGATCAAATGAAAAAACTGTTCGCCGCGGCCTTGTTGATGACACTCGGCGTGTTGGGCGTCTGGCTGTTTGCCAGCCCGCCCGCGCAAGCGCCCGAAGTCACTTTTTCAACACTCTCGGGCAAGCAGTTAAAAATGTCTGAGCTGCGCGGTAAGGTCGTGCTCGTCAAGTTTTGGGCAACCAGCTGTGTCACCTGTGTGGCGCAAATGCCCGACAGCATCGAAAACTACGGCAAATACCATGCGCAGGGCTTTGAAATCATCGCCGTCGCCATGCAATACGACCCCGCCAACTACGTGATTAACTTTGTTGAGACGCGCAAGCTTCCCTTCACCGTCGCACTCGACACGGTGGGGCAAGTCGCTCAGGCTTTCGGTGACGTCAAGCTAACGCCAACCGCTTTTCTCATCGATAAAAATGGTCGTATTCTCAAACGCTATTTAGGCGAGTACAACAAAGCCGAGTTTCGCGGCACGCTCGAAAAAGCGCTCGCAGGCTAAGGCGTTCGCCGCACACTACAATTATTCAAATTTTACTGACACCTCTCTTTCCTCAACACGCCTCTTCTGTTGCAAACGCCCCATGACCAGCCAGCCCCAATCCTCACAGATGCCACCTGAAGTCGTTGCAAAAGTTTTGTCTGAAAGCTTGCCGTACATCAAGCGTTTTCATGGCAAAACTATCGTCATCAAATACGGTGGTAACGCCATGACCGAAGAGGTCTTACAACGCAGCTTTGCGCACGATGTAGTGCTGCTTAAACTGATCGGTCTAAACCCGATTGTGGTGCATGGCGGTGGCCCGCAAATTGACGAGGCGCTGCGCCGTATTGGTAAAAAAGGGACGTTTATACAAGGTATGCGCGTCACCGATGCCGACACCATGGAGGTCGTTGAGTGGGTGCTGGGCGGTCAAGTACAGCAAGACATCGTACTGATGATCAACGAGGCGGGCGGCAAGGCCGTGGGCTTGACCGGCAAAGACGGCTGTTTGATTCAGGCTAAAAAGAAGCTCATGCCCAACAAAGAAGATCCCTCTAATCCAATTGATATCGGCTTTGTAGGCGACATTGAGCATGTCGAACCCGCGGTCGTCAAAGCCCTGCAAGACGATCAGTTTATTCCGGTGATTTCACCGATTGGCTATGGCGAAGATGGCCTGGCGTACAACATTAATGCTGATGTCGTGGCCGGAAAAATGGCCGAAGTCTTGGGCGCAGAAAAACTGCTCATGATGACCAACACACCCGGCGTGCTCGATAAAGACGGCAAACTGTTGCGCTCGCTTTCAGCCACGACCATTGACGCCTTATTTGCCGATGGCACGATATCGGGTGGCATGCTGCCAAAAATTTCGTCGGCGCTTGACGCGGCGCGCAACGGCGTGAAATCCGTGCACGTTGTCGACGGTCGTGTACCACACTGTTTATTACTTGAAATCTTGACCGACCGAGGGGTCGGCACCATGATTTCATCAGACTAAGCGGCAAGTGCCTCGGCTGCGGTTTCCTCAGCATCCCCCGGTGCGTTCGCGCCGGGCGGGCGTGCATCGCCCCGTACAGCGTCAAGGTACGCGCGCGAGCTCAACCGCTCAAGCACAACAAACACCGGTCTGGCTGTTTGATCTCGACAATACGCTGCACGACACCTCGCACAAAATATTTCGCGAAATCAATCTCGGCATGACTGCTGCCGTCATGGAAAGCCTCGACCTCGATGAGGCTGCGGCAAGCGAACTGCGCACCCGCTACTATCGGCGTTACGGTGCCACCCTGCTTGGCTTAGTGCGACATCACAACATCGATCCGCACGCCTTTTTACAGCGCAGCCATGCTTTTGAGGTTGCCCCGCTCGTCAAAGCCGAGCGCGGTCTTCGCGACAAGCTCAATCGCCTACCTGGGCGTAAAGTCTTGGTCACAAATGCACCGTTACATTACGCGCGTGCAGTGCTCAAACATCTGGGGATTTTGCGCTGCTTTGATCACCTGTGGGGTATCGAACAAATGCAGTTCTTAGGGCGCTTTCGCCCCAAGCCGTCAGTCGCCCTGATGCGGCACATTCTTGCCCACGAGGGCGTTCACCCCAGACGCGCGGTTCTCGTCGAAGATACGGTCGAAAATCTGCGAGGCGCGCGTCAAGCGGGCTTGCGTACGGTGCATGTCTTTCACCCAGGTTCGTCCTTTGGTCGCTTCAAACACGGACGTCCCGATTTTGTTGACTTGCGGGTAAACTGCGTGGGCGACTTACTATTACGCAAGCGTCCTCTGCGAAGCGTGTAAGTCACGCCAGCTTTTTTCAATCCTTCATGTTGCGCGAGATGACCATGTCAGCGAAAACAGGCGAACGCAAACATCAGATCCTACAGATGCTGGCAGAAATGCTTGAGCAACCTCGCGCCGCGCGTATCACCACAGCCGCCCTAGCCGCTCGTCTGCAATGCTCTGAAGCGGCGCTTTACCGGCACTTTGCCAGTAAAGCGCAAATGTTTGAGGGGCTGTTTGAATTTATTGAAACCACCATTTTTACCTTGGTCAATCAAATCGTTGCCAGCGAAGCCAATGGTGTCGAGCAGGCGCGCAAAATTGCCGTGATGTTGGTGACGTTTGCCGAACGCAATCGCGGCATGACGCGGGTGCTCAGTGGTGACGCCCTCGTCACCGAAGATGAAAGGCTGCAGGCTCGGGTCAGTCAGATTACAGAGCGCATTGAAACGACCTTTAAACAAGCGCTGCGCAGTGCGCTCACCGGCGGCTCACTTGCGCCAACCACTGAAATCACACCCATGGCCGCACTGTTAACGAATTGTGTCTTGGGCAGTTGGCTGCGCTTTGCGCAAAGTCGCTGGCTGTCTAGCCCCACTACCCACATTGACGCGCAATTACGACTGATTTT